>OLSF01001024.1_pt1 | contig 26351 bp, 30 predicted proteins | sample 1672301 | NCBI WGS metagenome assembly OLSF01 (sample SAMEA3136669, study PRJEB25190) | human gut metagenome | biome: human gut; feature: human-associated habitat; material: faeces | place: Austria | collected 2013
GCGTTTGGGAAAAACTTACGGCTGGACGGGAGGGACGAAGCCCGGTTCGCCGGGGAGAATGACATTGCTGTTGGCAAGCATCCGGCGGAACTCTTCTTCGGGAAAGTCGAAGTAGACTTCCTTGAACATGGTGGTGTCGTTGACCAAAATCTTCCAGGGGGCGCCGTCGGGCTGCTGCAGGAACATGATGCCGGTCACACCCTCCAGGGCTTTGATGGCTTCGTCGTTCCAGAAATTGGGAGACGGCGTGACGAAATAGTGGTCCACCATGCGGCCGTTGTGGAAATCATGCTCGATGGTGGCCGGGAGTTCGCCCTCGGCCTGGGTGGAGAGGTATTGCAGATGCAGGTTGGTGAAATCGTTGGCGGTCATAGGGTAAGACCTCCCCTTATAAAATAGAAAGGCTCCCTCTGTGAGGGGGCCTTTTGCGGGTTCGCCCTACATTTTAGTGGAATCAGACGCGCAGGCTGGCGCTTTCGGGCTCGTTGCTGCCCTCGTCGAACTGGTAGTCGTTGCCGGGCAGGAGGGCGTTGAGCAGGATGCCCGCGATGGCGGCGATGGCCAGGCCAGACAGGTTGATGCTGACGCCGGCGATGGCGAAGGTGATGCCGCCCACCGAGTTGAAGCCCAGGGCGCAGACCAGGATGACGGCGGCAACGATCAGGTTGCGGCTGTTGGAGAAGTCGACGCGGTTCTCGACCACATTGCGCACGCCGATAGCGGAGATCATGCCGTAGAGCACGAAGCTGATGCCGCCTACGATGCCGGAGGGGATGGTGTTGATGACGGCCTCAAACTTGGGGCAGAAGCTCAGGATCATGGCAAAGACAGCGGCGATGCGGATGACCAGGGGATCGTAGATCTTGGTCAGGGCCAGGACGCCGGTGTTCTCGCCGTAGGTGGTGTTGGCGGGGCCGCCCAGCAGGCCGGCCATGGCAGTGGCCAGGCCGTCGCCCAGCAGGGTCTTGTTCAGGCCCGGATCGCGGATGTAGTTTTTGCCGGTGGTGGCGCTGATGGCGGCGACGTCACCGATGTGCTCCATCATGGTGGCCAGGGCAATGGGCACGATGGTGAACACCGCGCTGATGAAGGTCTCGCTGCCGTCTATGGCAAACAGACCCATGCTGTCCTTATGGAGGGGGATGCCGAACCAGGCGGCGGCACCGATGGCCTGGGAGTCCACCGCGCCGGTGACGAGGGCCACCGCGTAGGCGACCAGCACGCCGATGAGGATGGGCAGGATCTTGACCATGCCCTTGCCCCAGATGTTGCAGACGATGACCGTTGCCAGGGCCACAAAGGCCAGCAGCCAGTTGGACTGGCAGTTGGAAATGGCGCTGGGGGCCAGGATCAGGCCGATGGCGATGATGATGGGGCCGGTGACCACCGGCGGGAAGAAGCGCATCATTTTACGGATGCCGAAGGCGGAGATCAGCGCGCTGAACAGCACGTAGACCAGGCCGGACAGGGCGACCGCAGCGCAGGCGTAGGGCAGATTCTCGGGGTTGGCACCGCCGTTGGTGACGATGGTGAAGCCGCCCAGGTAGGCAAAGCTGGAACCCAGGAACGCGGGCACCTTGCCCTTGCACAGAAAGTGGAACAGCAGCGTGCCCAGACCTGCGCAAAGCAGCGTGGTGCTGACGCTCAGGCCCGTCAGCAGCGGGACCAGCACCGTTGCGCCAAACATGGCAAACATGTGCTGGGTGCCCAAAATCAGCAGCCTGGGCGTGCCCAGGGATTTGGCATCGTAAATGCCTTTGGAGTAATCGATCTTTTCGCTCATGACATCCTCCTGTCAGTTGGCGGCGCTGCGGGTCCTGCCGCAGGGCGGACGCAGCGCACAAAGGCCGCAAAAAAAAGGAACAGCTGTGTGTTTAACAACTGCTCCCTCGCTTTCCTATATAGTATAGCGGGTTTTGCGGGGAATTGCAAGATGGAAGAGGAAATTTGGTGAAATTTGGTGCGGACGGCCCGCCGGGGCGATTGTGGCGGGCCGGGGGATGTGGTATAATAAGGCGGCAATTTTGGGGCCGCGGGAATACAGGGGGCGATGCCTGCATCGCTCCACCATCAGGCAGGCGGCCGGCGGGCCGATGACGAGCATCGGCCCCTACATGTGTGATGTGGCTTGATTATAGGAGGATACCATGATACAAGTTGGATGCAAAGGGCATGCGGCGCTGCGGGTGACCACCGAGAACACCGCCCGGGCGATGGGCAGCGGCGAGCTGCCGGTGCTGGCGACCCCCGCCGTGGCGGCGCTGGTGGAAAAGACCTGCTGGCAGGCCATCGCGCCCGAACTGGAGCTGGGCATGACCACCGTAGGCACCAGTTTGCAGCTGGCCCACACCGCGCCGACGCCCATCGGGATGGTGGTGCAGTGCGATTGCGAGGTTTTGGAAGTGACCGACCGCCGGGTGCGTTTTGGGTTCCGCGTGTATGATGATGTGACCGAGGTGGCCGGCGGGGAACATGAACGGTACCTTGTGGATGCCGAACGTTTTTTGAAAAAAGCCGAGAGTAAAATTTGACGTTTGGATTTTTATATGCTGCTTTGCGCGGCCTTGTCTACCTTGCGGCAGGGCCTTTTATAATGGGATGTTTCCTTTAAGGCAATACCGCGGCAGCGGTATAAAAACATGGATCAATAAATCGCGTCTTCCCGCCAGTGGGCCAGGCGGTGGACGGTGTCATCGGATTCAACGAAGCCGTCTTTATCATCGGCGTGGGCATCGGGGGCGTAGGATCGCATCACGCCGGGGGAACGGCCCTGCAGGTATTCTTTGGCCTGTTTTTGGCGGCAGGGGACGGTGTGGGTCAATGTTTCCTCGGACATAATAGGCTTCTTTTTCATCGTGATTGCTCCTTTCACGGGTTACAGTGGGGGGATACCCTCCATAAAGTAAGTGTTCCCGCAATTCCACTGGCCATCCCCGCCAAAATATGGTATACTGTTTCCTATGCCAAACAAAGGAGCGAACCAAATGGAAGTCACGATCAATCAGGTCATCCTGCACCTGCTGGACCCCGGCGCGTCGGAGCCGATGCTGTCCGACCGGCCCATGGAGATGGATGCCGACCTATTTGAATATTTCACCGCCGTGCTGGAGAAGGCTTTCGCCAGCGACGAGGTCAAAAACTGCCGGTTCCTGCCGGACTCTGCCTTTGCTGCCGAGATGGCCCACAACAACGATTTTGTCGATATTTCGCGCAGAATTGCGGGCGTCATCTTTGAGCAGATGCTGCAGTATCCCACCATCCCGGCGGGCGATCTGGCCGTGGTGGATTTTAACTACGGCGCGGTGCCCCACTACGGCGTGCTGAAGCTGAACTACCGCCCCGGCTACACCCACAACACCCAGGTGCTGGGCAACGGGCAGGTCAGCAGCATGGTGCCCCAGCGCACGCTGCTGCCCGGCACCCCCAAGGCCGACGAAGCCGCGCTGATCGACCGCGCCAACGGCGTAGTGCGGTTGATCGAGAAGAAGTACACCATCGACGACAAAAAGGATTTTTACCTGTCTACGCGGGTTTTTGGCTGCACCGAGGCCATGCAGGAGAAGGCCAAGCTGAAGGCCGTCTGCGAGACCGCCGTGGCTGCCGTGAAGGAAGCCTACCCCGAGACCGACGACCTGGACGATGTGCCCCCCTTTGACGGCGGCACCGAGACCGCTGTGGAGCTGCTGGTGCGCAACCAGGCCGTGGACAACCAGATCGCCGTCGAGGATGTGCGCAGCCGCATCCGGGAGAATTTCCCCTTGGCAGCGCCGAAATTTGAGGAGGCTTTGGCCGAGACCGGCGTGCGGGAAGACGACCGCATGACCGTAAGCCCCGCCCGCATACGCAAGCTGGAAAGCCGCAGCTTTAAAACCGAATCCGGTATCGAGATCAAAATTCCGGCAGAGTTATGCAGTTCCGACGATGCCGTCGAGTTTATTCATTCGGCCACCGGCGGGTTGAGTTTGCTTATCAAAGACGTTTTGGTGTAAATTTTGCATAGGAAAAGGGAGTCTCCCGTGGATGGGAGGCTCCCTTTTTTATTGGAAATTTAAGAGATAAACGATGAGAACACCGGGCAGAGGATGGCGGTCATGACGCCGGCGACGGCGACGGCCAGGCCGCTCATGGCGCCTTCGACTTCGCCCATCTGGAGGGCTTTGCTGGTGCCGACGGCGTGGGCTGCGGTGCCGATGCCGATGCCCCGGGCGATGGGGTGGGTGATGTGGCAGACCTTGCAGACCGTCTCGGCCATGAGGGCACCCAGGATGCCGGTGAGGATGACGATGGCGCCGGTCAGGGCTGCGATGCCGCCCAGCTCCTTGCTGACATCCATGCTGATGGCTGTGGTGACCGACTTCGGCAGCAGGGTGATGTACTGGCTGTGGTCCAGCCTCAGCAGCAGGGACAGCACCAGAACACTGCCCAGGCTGGCCAGTGTGCCTGCCAAAATACCCATGACGATGGCAAGTACATTTTTGCGCAGCAGGTCCCATTTTTCGTACAGGTGGACCGCCAGGCTGACCGTAGCCGGCAGCAGCAGGTAATTGACTGGCGAGGCGCTGGCCTTGTAGGACGCGTAGGGGATGCCGCAGACGCTTAAAAACACGATGACAAACACCGTGCCCAGCAGCAGCGGGTTAAAAACAGCTTTACCCGTTTTGTGGTTGATGAGGGTACCCAGGGCAAACGCTGCCAGCGTGAGCAGCACGCCCCAGGTGGCTGAGGTGGACAGAAAATCATTGAGCATCGTCATTTGCTAATTCCTCCTCCAGTTCGGGCTCGGCCTTGGCGAACCGCTGGGTGACACGGCCCGCCGTGGCCATGACCAGGAAAGTGACCGGCACCAGCGCGATGAGCACCGGCAGCAGCATGGCGTGAAGCTCCGCCCACAGGTCCATGACGCCTGCGGCGGCGGGGACGAACAGCAGCGGGAAGATGCCGATGAGGAACAGCGCCGCCGTGCGCACCTGTTCCAATTTGACCCACCCCAGTTTGAGGGCGGCCAGCAAAAGCAGCAGGCCGTAGACGCTGGCCGGGATGGGGAGGGGCAGGAAGTTATAGCAGAGCTCGCCGGCGAAGCAGAATACCATAATGCGGAGAAATTGGAAAATAAGATCCATTTTGGATACCTTCTTTGTGTGGAGATGAATGGGGGACCATCGGGAAAAATGGGCGCACAAAAGCCGCCATCGGGTGTTTGGAGGAAGTGAGTCCCGACAGCGGCAGTGGATAATTTATTTGTGAGGAACTTAATAAGCAGAGAACGAGAAAGCGCGAAGTAGAGGCCGCGCTAATAAAGGCTAAGTAGAGGTTTATTCAGCGGCGGGCTGGTCGGGGCGGACCATCTCGCGGACGGCGGAGACGATGTTTTCTGCCGTCAGGCCGTAGTCACGCAGGACTTCGGCGGCGGGGCCGGAGTGACCGAACTGGTCCATGACGCCGATGCGGCGCACGGGGACGGGCAGCTTCTCGCTGACGACGGAGCAGACGGCCTCGCCCAGGCCGCCGATGATGCTGTGCTCCTCGACGGTGATGATGCGGCCGCACTCGCGGGCGGCGGTCAGGATGATCTCCTCGTCGATGGGCTTGATGGTCGGCATGTTGATGACGCGGACGTTCATGCCCTGGCGCTTGGCCAGCACGGCGGCACGCAGAGCCTCATTGGTCATCAGGCCGGTGGAGATGACGGCAATGTCATAGCCGTCGGTCAGCTTCTCGCCCTTGCCGATCTGGAACTCGTAGGTCTCGGGATCGTGGAAAACGGGCGTGGCCAGACGGGAGAAGCGCAGGTAGACGGGACCCTGATAGTTGTAGGCGGCGATGACGGCGGCGCGGGCCTCCACATCGTCAGCCGGGCTCAAGACCACCATGCCGGGGATCGAGCGCATGAGGGCGATGTCCTCGCAGCACTGGTGGGACGCGCCGTCCTCACCGACGGAGAGCCCCGCGTGGGTGGCAGCAATCTTGACGTTCAGGTGCGGGTAGCCGATGGAGTTGCGGATCTGCTCAAAGCCGCGGCCCGCAACGAACATGGCAAAGCTGGACACGAAGGGGACATAGCCCATCGTGGCCATACCGGCGGCGACGCCGACCATGTTCTGCTCGGCAATGCCGCAGTCAAAGTGACGATCCGGGTACTCCTTGCGGAAGATTTCGGTTTTGGTGGCAGCGGCCAGGTCGGCGTCAAAAACCACCAGATTGTCAGCGCCCTGCTGGGCCAGCTCTACCAGCGTGTTGCCGTAGCTGACACGGGTAGCAATTTTTTTAATATCAGCCATTGTTGAACTCGATCTCCTTTTCCAGCGTGGCGTGGGCGGCGCGCAGCTCGGTCATAGCCTGGGCGTATTCCTCGTCGTTGGGGGCCTTGCCGTGCCAATCGACGGCGTTTTCCATGTAGCTGACGCCCAGACCCTTGGTCGTGCGCAGCAGGAAGCAGGTGGGCTTGCCGCTGCCGTGGGACAGGTCGAACATCTTGAACGCCTGCTCCAGGTCGGCAAAGGAGTTGCCGTTGCAGACGATGGTGTTGAAGCCGAAGGCATCCATCTTGTGGTCCAGCGGCTCGGAGTTCATGACGTCGCGGGTCGCGCCATCGATCTGCAGGCCGTTGACATCGATCATGATGCACAGGTTATCGAGCTTGTAGTGGTTGGCGAACATGAACGCCTCCCAGCATTCGCCCTCTTCGATCTCACCGTCGCCCAGCAGGGTGTAGACGTTGATGTCGCTGCCCAGCTTTTTGGCACCCAACGCCATGCCGCAGGCGGCGGAAACACCCTGGCCCAGGGAACCGGTGCTCATGTCAACACCAGGGACGGTGTTCATGTTGGGGTGGCCCTGCAGGTAGCTGTTGGAGTGGCGCAGCGTGGGCAGGTCGGCCACCGGGAAGAAGCCGCGCTCCGCCAGCGTGGCATACAGGCCGGGGGCGCAGTGGCCCTTGCTAAGTACAAAACGGTCGCGGTTGGGGTCCTGCGGCTGTTCGGGGTCAATGCGCATCTCGCGGAAATACAGATAGGTCAGAACGTCCGCCGCGGACAGGCTGCCGCCCGGATGACCGCACCCGGCACCGTGGGTGGCTTCGATCACACCCATGCGCACGCGGGTCGCAGTCAGTTTTAACTGCAGCGTTTCCAGTTTTGTCATAGCTAAGCTCCTCCGGTCACTTATGGTAAAATCGGGCAGTATATATGGATACTGCTACACAATATACTATCTTATATTATACACGTTTCGCGGAATCCCGCAACATTTTTTTACAAATTTCGTGAAAAAAGGCTGTTTTGGTGCATTCGCGGTAAAATTGACACGCCCAAAAGCCCGCTGTTATGCACCCTTTGTGCGTAATGCCAAAAAATGGGGCGATTCGTACATAAACTACAGCAAAAAGCACCTTGCACAAAGCGGGCATTTGTGGCATAATTTAAGTACAGCCGCGGTGCGGAAAGCCCATGATATGAGGCAGCCGCCCGGCCCACACTACAAGATATGGGAGGGAAAGAGAGTGCCCAACGGGATCTACATCCAGACTGAGTACCACGGCAAGCTTATCCGCAAAATCGTCTGCAATGGGGATGTACGGTGGTTTATCGGCTCCAACTGCGCCGTGACCTTCCTGTCCATGGACGACTGCATGGCCGCCATTGACCGCCTGTAATTGTAAAAAGGAAGTCTGCCGCACGCCGTCCTTTGGGGGATGACGTGCGGCTTTTTGCATTTGTATACGAGGTTTGTATGAAAAAACGGAACTGGCGTCCGATGCTGCGCCGGGTGCTGAACCTGGTGCTCAGCCGCATTGTTGTGACCGGCGTGCTTCTGCTGCTGCAGGCGTTCTGGCTGTTTGCGCTGTTCTACTGGCTGGCGGACTACGCCAAATGGTTCGGCGGCGTGGGCGTTGCCATGAGCATTATCATGTGCCTGGCGCTGATCCGGCAGGATTCCACGGTGCCGGAGTTTAAGATCAGCTGGATGATCCTGTTTGCCGTTATGCCGGTGCAGGGCGGCATTTTGTACCTGCTGTGGGGTAACAAGCGCCCGGCGCTGGGCTTGCGCCACCGGCTGGAGCGCGCCGAGGACGCAATGGCCCCGGCGCGGAAGGACGACCCCGACGCCGCGGCGGCCTTGCGGCGGCAGGACCCCCGCGCCGCGCTGACGGCCCGCTACCTGCACGACTACGGCCCGATGCCGGTCTGCGGCGGCACGGCGGCGAAATATTACCCGGACGGGCAGAGCATGTTTGCCGATATGCTGCCCGCATTGCAGGGGGCACAACACAGCATTTATGTGGAGAGCTTTATCATCGGCATGGGCGAGATGTGGGGGCAGATCCACGAGATTTTGCGCCGGAAGGCCGCGGCAGGGCTGGACGTGCGGGTCATCTACGACGACGCGGGCTGCCTGAGCCTGCTGCCCCACAACTACGCCGAGATGATGCGGGCCGACGGCATCCGAGCGTTCAGCTTCAACCGCTGTGTGCCAGTGCTGAACCTGGTCATGAACAACCGCGACCACCGCAAGATCATGGTCATCGACGGACAGATCGCCTTTACGGGCGGTGTGAATCTGGCGGACGAGTATATCAATAAAATCGTGCGGTTCGGCTACTGGAAGGACAGCGGCGTCCGGCTGGATGGCCCCGGCGCAGCGAGCCTGGCAAACATCTTTTTGACGTTCTGGAAGGCAAAATACCCCGACGAGGATCTGGACGCGGGCTGCGATCTGCCCGCCGCCGTGCCGGTGGAAACGGACTGTCTGGTGCAGCCCTTTGCCGACACCCCGGTGGACCGCGAGGCTGTGGCGAAGAACGTGTATCTGGAGCTTATCAACCAGGCGCAGAAGCGGCTGTACATCTGCACGCCGTACCTGATTCTGGACAACGACCTGCTGTCCTGTCTGCGGCTGGCGGCCAAGCGCGGCGTCGATGTGCGCATCTACACGCCCGGCGTGCCGGACAAGCCGACGATCTACCAGCTGACGCGGAGCTATTTCCCGCATTTGCTGCGGGCAGGCGTTAAAATTTACAGCTACACGCCGGGCTTTCTGCACGCCAAGACCTGGCTGGTGGATGACCGCATTGCCGCGGTGGGCACGGTGAATCTGGATTACCGCAGCCTGTACCTGCATTTTGAGAACAGCGTGCTGCTCTACGGCGGCGCGGTGCTGGACGATGTGCGGCGCGATCTGGCGGAGATCGAAAAGGAAAGTGCCGCGGTGACGCTGGCGGACTGCCGGACCGGATTTTTTGGCACGCTGTACAGCGCGGTGCTGCGGCTGGTGGCACCGTTGTGCTGAAGGCGGGAGGCTTGCGGAGGATACCCGCTTAGGGGAGCCTGCCGTGAACCCGCCCCTCATCCGGCCCTGCGGGGCCACCTTCCCCCAAGGGGGAAGGCAGGGGGAGTCCCCGATGACAAAAGCATAGCAATACGCAAAGCCCGTCCCGGGTCAGACCGGGGCGGGCTTTGTGGTTTCAGGAGGCGTATTCGCGCTCCAGCGTTTCTATAAAATGTACCGGGTCGATGATGCGCAGGCCGTCGGCGTTGGGGGCGGCGGTGTCCAGCAGGGATTGCAGCATTTCCTCGTTTGTCAGGGCAGGCGCGACCTGCCAGCCCAGCGCCATGACGCCGACGCAGTAGGGAATGCCCCAGCTCAAACCGCCTACCACATCATAGCGGTAGCCGCATTGGCCGGGGACGTATTCCTCGGCTACGGTGCGGTAGGCGCAGGGCAGGCCCAGGCAGAAGGGGCTTTTCCGGGCGGCCAGCATACCGGAGTCATTGGGCAGGCCGGTTTTGCAGGCGGCAGGGCTGTCCCGCCGGGTGAGGTCAAAGGTGGAGGTGCTCAAGGTAAGACGCGCGGAACCCGCAGCGGCACCCTGCGCGGTCAGCACCAGAAGGCCCGCCGCCTCGGCCTCGGCGAGCGCGTCGCGCCAGAGGTCGGCATTTTCAAACAGATCTCTGTCCCCGGGGGCGGCGGAGACTGACACGGCGCGGATCTTTTCTCCCTCCGGCAGGGTCTTGTTGATCTCGAGGATGTGCCGCAGGGCGTCGGCGTGGGGGCGGCTGTCGGCTGCACCGGGCGTGGCCATATAATAGACCTGCACGCCCGGCGCGACGCCGATGGTCTGCCCCGCCAGAATGCTTGCCACGGCGGGGCCGTGCAGCGTGCCCTCGTTGAGGCCGCTGTCGATGCCCGTCTCACAGTAAGCGGCGATAGCGCCGGAGATTTCGGGGTGGTCGGTCAGCAGGGACTGGTCAATGATGGCGATCTTTACGCCCTGCCCCGTGATGCCGCGCGCCTGCAGGGAATGCACGCCGAGGCCGGGGTCCCTGCCCGCTTCCAGCAGGGCGGCGGTTTCGTCCTCGGCCCCCACAAGGACGGTGCGGTCATTGAAGGAGTAGGTGTCGAGATAGAGGCGGTTGTATTCGTCCGGCTGATAGGTCTGCTTTTGCTGAAAGCCAAACTCCGGCACGTAGGACAGGTCGTCGTAGGGGAGCGGGGTGGCCTGCGGCGCTGCCGTGGGGGCCGCGGTGGGCGAGGGTGCCGCAGTTGGTGGAGCTGTGGCTGCCGGGACGGCAGTTTCGGCGGCGGTGCAGGCGGTCAGGGTCAGCGCCAGCAGACAGGCGGCAAGGCGGGAAAGATGTTTCATGAAGGGACCCCTCCTTATAAAAGGGTCAGGAGCCGCTGGGGCCGCGGGAGCTGACGCTTGGGGGCGGGGCGGTGGTGTAAAAGGCAGTGCCGTTTACGGTGCTCTGGGTCATGCCGACCAGGTCGAGGAGCTGGGACTCCGAATAGCGGGCGGCGTCGAGCTTCTCGCAGGTGCAGCGGTAGACGTTGTCGGAGACCGAGACGATGCCGAGCCGCGTCAGGCGGGCCAGCGATTTTTCGAGCGTCTGCGGGTCGGTGCGATAGCCCTTTTCGGTGAGCGCCGCCGCAAGCTGCGCGGCAGTGCTGGGCTTATCTCTGAGCAGGAGAGCCAGCGCAAGCCGATGACCCGTGAGGTAATAGGGGAGCAGACCCCTGCGGAGCCAGATGCCCTTTGGATGCTTCATGGCGGAACACTCCTTTTCTTTATAGGCAATACCGCATAATTCTAAGTGCCGATACGGCGAGCGAGGTGCGGCAGCTGCTAAGCCAAAAGCGCAGATAATACTGGATGTCTTATCGAGCATTTTGGCAACGCAGATGCCGTGCCGCAGCCGCCGGAGCGGTGCTTAAGCCGTAAGGCGGGAATTATGAGGTATTGCCTATAGTACCGTCATCGTAGCATGGAGGGGCGGCGGGTGTCAAGCGGGAAAGCGGAAAAAGAAGCGGAAGTCCGGTTTTTGGGATTGCCAGACGGGAATTTGCAAAAATATATTGACAACTATATGTTGTTGCATTAAGATGAGAGTAACCAACAATACCTGACAGGAGCGGCAACATATAAGGAGGACAGCGATGGACTATAAGGAAAAAGTGGAGTGGCTGGGTCGCTATCAGGCGTCTGTCAGCTGCCAGCACATGCTGGAAGAAGAAATCGAGGTGCTGCGCAGCGACGCCGAGCGGGTGACGGCCTGCATGAGCGGCATGCCCGGGCGCAGCGGCCCTAACGCGGACAGGCTGCCGCGGGCCGTAGAACGTATCGAAGAAGCGCAGAAAAGGCTGGAGCAGCAGCTGGAAAGCTGCATGGAAACGCGCGCGGAGATTATGTGCGGCATCATGACGGTGCGGGATAGGCCGGGGCAGGAGGTGCTGCGCCGCCGCTATGTGATGGGGCAGAATTTTTCGGAAATCGCGGAGGCGATGGGGGTAGTTCAGCGCCGGGCGTACCAGCTGCACCGGACGGCTGTGGAGGGGATGGCCGTGCCGAAGCGGGCGTGAAAAAGATTTCAGTAAATTTCCCGAAGATTTCGCAAAATTTCATTGTATTTCACAACCAGCAGTGGTAATATGATACCATCGAAACTCGTGAGAGGAAGTGATTCCTCCCGCGGGTTTTTTTATACCCATTCGGGAAAAGGAGGGATGCCGTTGTGTGAGATCGACGCGGACCATGTGCTGGACGAGCTGGCCGAGATCGCCTTTGCCGTCCCCGGCGAGGAGGGCGGTCTGCCGGTCAAGGTGGCCGACAAGCTGCGCGCGCTGGAAATGCTGTACAAGCATCTGGGCTTGGGCGACGGGGCGAAAACAGAGGGGGTGGTCATTGTGGACAGTGAAAGTTAGGAGAGAAGAGAGAGGAGAGAGGCGCCAAGGTGGAAGTGCGGCTGAAGGAGAAGATACCCGGCGTGTTCTGGCCCGTGCATCAGGCGATACGGCGCGGCGAGGTGACCGAGGTCGTGGCCAAGGGCGGGCGCGGGTCCGGTAAGTCGAGCTATCTTTCGATGGAGCTGGTCTGGCAGCTGCTGCGCCACCCGGACTGCCACGCCGTGGTGCTGCGCAAGGTCGGCGGCACGCTGCGCAACAGCGTGTACAACCAGATCGTATGGGCCATCGGGGAGCTGGGGTGCGCGGGTTATTTCCGCTGCACGGTCAGCCCGATGGAGTGCACCTATCTGCCCACCGGGCAGAAGATCTTATTCTTCGGGACGGACGACCCGGGCAAGCTCAAGAGCTTAAAGCTGCCGTTCGGCGCTGTGGGCATTTGTTGGTTTGAGGAGCTTGACCAGTTCGACGGCCCCGAGGAGGTGCGCAACGTCGAGCAGACCGTGCTGCGCGGCGGCAGCTGGACGCTGACGTTAAAGAGCTTCAACCCGCCGGCCATGGCCCGCAGCTGGGCCAACCGCTACGCGCTGGAGACCCGCCCCGGCAAGCTGGTGCACCATTCGACCTACCGCGATCTGCCGCGGGCTATGCTGGGCGAGCGGTTCTGGGCCGACGCCGAGCACCTGCAGCGGACGAACCCGGCGGCGTTCCGCCATGAGTACGGCGGCGAGGTCGTGGGCAGCGGCGCGGCGGTGTTTGCCAATTTGCAGCTGCGGGCCGTGCCGGACGACGAGCTGGAACGGTATGACCGCGTCTACTACGGCGTGGACTGGGGCTGGTATCCAGACCCCTGGGCCTACAACGCCGCGGCTTACGATGCGGCGCGGCGGGTGCTGGTGATTTTTGACGAGCTGACGCGCAACCGTACGCCGAACCGCGAGACGGCAGAGCTTTTGCTGGCGCGCGGCGCGGGCACGGACGGCCCGCTGACGGCGGACGCCGCCGAGCCGAAATCCTGCGCCGACTACCGCGCCGCCGGGCTGCCCTGCCGCGCAGCCCAGAAGGGCCCCGGCAGCGTGCGCGAGAGCATGAAATGGCTGCAGGGGCTGGCGGCGATCATCATTGACCCGGTGCGCTGCCCGGCCACGGCGGCGGAGTTCAGTGAGTACGAGTATGAGCGCGACCCGCGGACGGGCGAGGTGCTGCCGGGCTACCCCGACGTGAACAACCACCACATTGACGCGGTGCGGTACGCGGTGGAGGGGGTGTGGAGAAGGAGAGGAAGCTAAAATATGTTGCGCATGTAGGGGCCGCACATGTGCGGCCCGCAGCCTGGCGAAAACGAAAGTCTGCGGGAAGGCCGCGGGCCGGGCGTGCCCGGCCCCTACCGCGTGGCAATGAAGAAAGGAGAGGATGATTTGCAATCCTATTTGGAACAGGCATTTGGGAAAAGTGACGTTACATCTGTCAAAATGCGGGCGGCGGTGCGGGAATGGTTTGATCTGTACTACGGCGTGCCGCGCGCGGGCGAGGATACCGCACCCCGTGTGGCGGCGCTGATCGTCGGCAAGCTCTGCCGCACGGTCTTTGCCGAGTACGAGACCCGCCTGCCGCCCGAGGCACCGGACCCGCTGCGCCGCAGCCTGTCGGCGCTGAACGCGGCGGCCAAGACCGCGATGCAGTACGCGCTGGTGGGCGGAGAGTGTCTGCTGAAACCGGTGCCGCGGGACGGGGCGTTCGACTTTGCGGCCATCCGGCGCGACTGCTACGTGCCGCTGGCCCGCGACGCCCACGGCAGCCTTCTGGCCGTCGGCACGATGGAGCGGCACAGCGTCGATGGGCGGCAGTACGCTCTTTTGGAGCGCCGCACCGCGGGCGCGGACGGCCTGACCATCGAAACGCGGCTGTTTGAACTGAACGGTCAGACATTGGGCCGCTGTGTGCCGCTGGCCACGCTGCCCGCCTGTGCGGAGCTGGTCCCGCAGCTTGTGCTGCCGGGGGTGCAGGGCGTCGGGCTGGCCGTGCTGAAAACGCCGCTGATGAACTGTGTGGACGGCAGCATCGATGCGGTCAGCATCTACGCCCCGGCGGCGGGGCTGCTGCACGCACTGGCCCGCTGCGAGGAGCAGCTGAACGCCGAATTTGCGAACGGTGCGTCCCGCGTTTTTGCGTCGGAGGATCTGCTGCGCCCCGATGCCCAGGGCCGCCGTGCGCTGCAGGACGATCTGTTTGTCGGCCTGCCGGACGACCCGGCCAACGTCGGCGTGACGGTCTACAGCCCGACATTGCGGGAGGGCAGCTATCTGGCCCGCAAGCAGGATCTTCTGCGCGGGTGTGAGAGCCTGCTGGGCCTGCGCCGCGGCATTCTGAGCGAGGTCGAGACCCCCGCCGAGCCGCGCACGGCGACGGAGATCGCCGCAACGTCGGTGGACTACGACCTGACGATCCGCGACCTGCAGAGTGCGTGGAAGGATGCGGTACAGCAGGCCATGGCGCTGTGCAGTGCGCTGGGCGCGGTGTACGGGCTGGACGGTCTGCCGCAGACCGCAGCCCCGGCTATCGACTGGGGCGACGGTGTTTTGTATGACCGTGCGCGTATCTGGGCCGAGCAGCGTGAGCTGGTGGACGCGGGGCTTCTGCGCCCCGAGCTGGCGCTGGCGTGGTATTTTGATTTGCCGCATGAGACCGAGGCGGAGCTGGCAGAGATTCGCCGCCGGTTTATGGGCGATGCAGGGCGGGCGCAATGAGCCTGCCGTGCAGTGCGGCGGGGGTGAGGTCACCCCGCCCTACGATGCTGCAGAAAGTGAGGTGAAATACAATGGAGAACGAGCAGAACAAGCCGATGCAGACCCCCGCGCCCTATGCCGCGGGGACCGGCAGCGTGCCGGTAGCGCTGGACCGCGACGCCTTTGCGCGGATGGGGTACCGGGAGAGACTGGCGCTGAAGAAGGAGAACCCGGAGGTTTATAAAGAGTTGAGGAAGTGAGGGGCACCCCCCTCGCAGAGGGAGGCAAGAAAGCGGCCCCTACCGTACAAAAGTAAAAACACAAAAAAGGAGAAACTATATGTCTGATTTCATCACGAAGCTGTCCGAACTGATCGACCCTGAGGTTATGGGAGATATGGTGTCCGCGCGCATCCCGAAGAAGCTGCGCGTGGCACCGTTTGCCAAAATTGACGATACGCTGCAGGGCGTGCCCGGCGATACCATCACCGTGCCCGCCTACACCTACATCGGCGACGCCTCCGACGTGGCCGAGGGCGGCGAGGTCGCCATTGAGAAGATGACGACCTCCACCCGCAAGGCCACCATCAAAAAGGCCATGAAGGGCATCGGCCTGACCGACGAGGCCGTGCTGTCCGGTTACGGCAACCCGGTGGGCGAGGCCAATACCCAGCTGGCGCAGGCCATTGCCGCCAAGGTCGACAATGACTGCATGGACGCTTTGCAGTCCGCAAGCCTGATCTACGACGGCAGCCAGGCCCAGATCAGCTACAACGCCATCGTCGACGCGGTTGACCTGTTTGAGGAGGAGATGGGCTGCTCCGACAAGGTGCTGTTCATCCACCCGAAGCAGGTCACCCAGCTGCGCAAGAACCCCGACTTCCTGAGCGCTGACAAGTACACGCCCGGCGTCAGCCTGACCGGCGAGATCGGCATGATCGCGGGCTGCCGCCTTGTGCCCAGCAAGAAGGTCCCGCTGGCCGAAGGCGTCTACGCCTGCCCCATCGTCAAGCTGGAGACCGACCCCGAGGTCGACGACGAGATCCCGGCGCTGACCATCTACCGCAAGCGCGAGGTCAACATTGAGACCGAGCGCAAGCCCAAGACCCGCACCACCGAAATCACGGCGGACGAATTTTACGTCGCTGTGCTGTCCAATGAGGCTAAGGTCGTGCTGGCAAAGTTCAAGGCGTAAGGGGGCGTGCGCGTGCCGGATTATACCTTTTACGTAGAGGATTACCTGGGCGAGGACATCCCGGAGAAGGAGTTCCCCCGCTTCATCAGACGCGCCGGGGACGAGCTGCGCCGTATGCGGGAGATGTACGCCGTGGCACCGCGCCAGGGGCTGGACCCGGAGCTGGCCGAGAGCATGGCGCTCTGCGCTGTGGCCGACGCAATGTACGAGTTCGCGCAGGAGGATGAAGCCCGGGGCATTGCGAAGGTGAGCGTCGGCAGCGTGAGCGAGACCTACACCGCGCCGCCCGAGCTGTGCTCCCGCACGCTGGCAGACCGGGCGGCGCATTTCCGCCACGAGGCGGGCTACTACCTGCGGATCGGGCGGTGGCTGCCGCATGAATAAGCTGTACCGCGATACCGTGACGCTCTACCACGCCGACGCGGCGGCGCAGACTGTGGTGCGCACCGTACTGCGGGGCGTCTGCTGGCAGCAGGGCCGCCGGGAGCTGCCCGACGCAGGCGGCACACGCCGGGGCACGGCGCTGCTGGTGGTCATCCCGGAGACGACGGCCCGGTACGGCGCGGACTATACGCTGGCACCGGGGGACAGGCTGTTCCCCGGCGAGGGCCCGGCGCTGACCTGGGCCGACTGGCCGGGCTTTGTGCCTGCGGCGGTGGAGGGTGCGGCGCTGGTGCAGTACGTGCTGCCGATGCGGCTGCGCGGTAAACCGCACCATGTCGAGGCCGGTGCCTGGTGGAACGGAAGCGGAACGGGCGTGAGGAGCCTGACGAGGTGAGAATTTTTTTGGCTTCTCCCCCGGGGGAGAAGCTGCCGCCCGCAGGCGGCTGATGAGGGGCGAGCTTGCGTGGCCGAACGATGAAAGGGAGGGCCGCGCGAAGTCTGCCCTCATCCGGCGCTGCGGCGCCACCTTCAGTCTACGCGCTAAAAGCCGCCTTCGGCGGTTGCGCTCCGACACGCGCTTGCGAGCGCAGCCCCTCGGGGAAGGCTTTAGAGAAGGAGGCAAACCATGCTTACAAAAATGACGGCCTTTCTGGCCCGGGCCCCTGCCCTGCAGGGGCTTTCTTTGACGGTGGGGGACGTTGGCCCCGCGCCGTACACGGCGGGGCTGTGGTGCCGGGGCATCACGGTGCTGGACCGGCGGGAAAACTTGCTGGGCCGCGTGACACAGCACTGCCGGGCGGAGTTCACGCTGCGGCTCTGCCTGCCGCGCACCGATGCCGACAACGCCGCGCGGCTGCTGGATCTGCAGACCTGGGCGGCAGCGGAGAGCGCCTCAGGCCGCGGGCCGGTGCTGGGCAACGCGGGGCGCGAGGTCCTGCGCGCCGAGCAGGGCCGCATGGAGCGCGCCGACGCGGGCGGCACGGCGGTCTACACCGTGCGTTTACAAGCGGAATACACACAAGTTTATACGGAGGAAACTACATGAAAATTGAACGCAAGTACATGGCCCACTACCTGAACGCCGCCTTTGGCAGCGGCGACGCCAGCTACACCCGCCTGGGCAGCGATCTGGAGGAATACTCCCCCGAGCTGACCGCGAACGTGGAGAAAAAGTCGAATATTGTCGGTGAGACGACGGTTACGATCAACGGCTACCAGAAACAGGGCGAGGTCAGTCCCTACTACGCCGAGCCGGGCGACCCGCTGTTTGAGCGTCTGCAGGCCATCATCGACGGCGATCTGGTGCTGGATGACCTGAAAACCGACATCGTCGAGGTCAAGCTCTGGGACAAGGATACGGCGGGGGCGTACCCCGCAGTGCGCGAAGAATGCTACATCGAGGTCGTCAGCTACGGCGGCGACACCACCGGCTACCAGATCCCGTTCAACGTGCATTACACCGGCGTCAAGACGAAGGGCACGTTTGACCCGGCAACTAAGAAGTTTACGCAGGCGTGACAGGCAAAAGAGCGGCTGCCGGAAGGCTGCCCCTCATCCGGCGCTGCGACGCCACCTTCCCCCGAGGGGGAAGGCTTTGAAGAAAGGAGAGTACGATGGAGCTGAACATTGACACCGGCGTGGAGGAATTCCGCGTCAACGGGCGCGGGGTGCTGCGCTTTAACCCGGCAGACCCGAACCTCTACCACCGCTTTTTTGCGGCGGGGGCAGAGCTTGACGGCTACGACGCCGCGCTGACAAAGGCGCTGGCGGCGCTGGACGGCGACGAGCAGCAGCGCGCCGCGGCGGGGCTGGCCCTGCTGAACGAGTACGACGGCAAGATCAAGAAGCTGCTGACCGGCATCTTTGGCGCGGAGAACGACTTTGATGCGATCCTGGGCGGGGTGAACCTGGCGGGCGTCGGGGCCAACGGCAAGCGTGTGGTGCAGAACCTTTTGGAGGCGCTGACGCCGATCCTGCGCGAGGGCACCGAGCGCCGCCTGGCCGCTGCCGCCGATGCCGCCGCAGCCCGGGCCAATGCCGCCCGCGCCGAGCGGGGCGCAGTATGACCGGGGCGTGGGGACTGCCGATGCAGGCGGAGCTGGGCGGCGTGCGGTATGCCATCCGCAGCGATTACCGCGATGTGCTGGAGCTGCTGCGCTGGCTGAACGGCCAGGCAGACCCGGCGCTGGACCAGAGCGAGCGCTGGTACGTGGCCATGCGGCTGTTCTACCCGGAGTTTGCCGCACTGCCGCAGCCGCTTTGGCCCGATGCCACGCAGTTTTTGACGGAGTTTTTGGCGGCGGGCCGCCGCGAGCAGCCCCGCCCCGGCCCTGCGCTGATGGACTGGCAGCAGGACGCACCGCTGATCGCCGCGGGCATCAGCAAGGCCGCGGGGCAGGATGTGCGCACGCTGCCCTACCTGCACTGGTGGAGCTTTCTGGCGTGGTTCGATGCCATCGGCGAGGGGAGCTTTGCGACGGTGGTGGCCATCCGTGATAAGCTGCGCCGCGGCAAGCGGCTGGAAAACTGGGAGCTGGACTATTACCGCACCCACCGCGCCGTGGTGGAGCTGCGGGGCGTGGAGAGCGCCGAGGAACAGGCGGAGAAAAGGCGGCTGCTGGCGCTGCTGGGAGGATAAGGCTGACGTACAGGGAATGTGCGCTGTACGGTAAGCGGCCGCTTGTGGGAAACGTAGGGGCCGGGCATGCCCGGCCCCTACAGGGCAATGAATGTTTAGGAGAGGAAGTGAGGATACACGACGGAAGTGACTTTTGACGAGCTGTCAACGCTGAAGCAGCCCTCGGCGTCCCTGCGCACGGCGCTGGATAAAATTTCTGCGGCGCTGGGGAGCGTGGGCGACGCCGGGCAGCAGGCGCGCAGCGTTGTGGACGAGCTGCGCGTGTCGCTGCGGGCTGCGGCGGCGCAGAGCGTGAAATCGGCCCGCAGTCTGGCAAAATTTGACGAGATCAACCGCCTGTCCGCCCCGGCGGAGGACAAAACGGCGGCGCCGGAAAAGCAGAAAAAGGCCGCCGAGGCCGCGGCGAAGGCCGAGAAGGCCGCAAGATCCACCACCGGCACCGCGGCACGCCGCAGCGGTACAGCGGGCAGCGACCTGAGCGGCCTGACGGCAGTCTGGCAGAGCGTGCTGGAGAGTCTGCGCGGTGCGTGGGCGGATTTCTGGGCGTACCTGCAGGAATTTTTTGCGCCGTTCGCCGCAGCGTGGCAGACGGTTTGGCAGGGACTTTCCGCGGCGGCAGCCGACGTATGGGAGCAGCTCTGCGCGGCGCTCTCTACGGTGGTCCAACCCGCGCTGGCGCTGCTGGACACGGTCTGGCAGGGGCTTTGGGCGGGCATGGAGCAGGCGTGGGCCGCCTACGGTCAGCCGATTCTGGACGGCCTTGCGCAGGGGTGGCAGAACGTCGTCGGCATCGTTTCGGCGCTGTGGAGCGAGGTGCTGCAGCCTGTGCTGGTGCAGCTGTTTGACCTGCTGGGTGCGCTCTGGACCGCGCACCTGCAGCCGCTCTGGAACGAGCTGACGGCGTGCCTCGGCGCGGTGACAACGCTGCTGCTGACGCTGTGGAACACCGTGCTGGCACCGTTTGTGCAGTGGCTCATCACGGCGCTGGCCCCCGTGGCCGTGCAGGTATTTACGGCGCTGGGCACGGCGGTGACCGGTGCGGCGGGCATCATTGCGGACGGCATCACGATTGCGCTGGCGGTGCTGCGCGGTATGGCCGACTTTTTAACCGCCGTGCTGCGGGGCGAGTGGGACGCTGCCTGGGCTGCGATGGCCGCGACGGTCTCTACCGTGTGGGGGCGCATCGTCTCCATTGTGCAGACGGCGGTCTCCACGGTGCTGGGCGTTGTGCGCAGCATGGTCGCGGCCATTGCGGCGGCCATCAACGGGCTGCTGTCGGCCATCGGACGTGCCAAAAGCATGGCGGGCAGTGTGCTGGGCGGCGCGGGCAAGCTGGTCAGCAGCCAAAGTGCGCTGCCCGGGCTGGGCTACGCGGCGTCGGTGCCGGTCCCGGCGCTGGCGCAGGGGGCGGTCATCCCGCCGAACCGGCAGTTTTTGGCGATGCTCGGTGACCAGACGACCGGCACGAACGTGGAAGCGCCGCTGGCGACCATCAAGCAGGCCATGGCGGAGACGCTGGCCGGCTGGCAGGGCAGCGCGGACGGCCAGCCCATCAACATTTACATCGGCGAGGAGCTGCTGGACAGCGTCATCGCCAACAGCCAGAATCGCCGCGCCCTGCGCAGCGGCGGGAGGTGAAGCGTGGAAATTCTGAACATTGACGGCACGGCGCTGCCCGCGCCGAGTGCGTACAAGGTGCAGCTCTCCGATCTGGACAGCAGCGGCACGGGCCGCACCGAGGACGGCGTTCTTGTGCGGGAGCGGGTGCGCGGCGGCGTGGCAAAGATCAGCGCCGGCTGGGCGGCGCTCTCGACGGCGGACTGCGCCAAGGTGCTGAACGCCACAGCCCCGGACAGCATGACCGTGCAGTATTTTTTTGGTGGCGTGCGCACGGCGAAGATGTACGCCGGGGACCGCACCGCCGACCTGAAGGCCGCCCGCGACGGGCAGGCCGTGTGGGAGGTGGCGGTGAATCTGATCGAGTTTTAATGCAGAATTTTGCAGGTGGTAGGGGCCGGACATGTCCGGCCCGCGGCCTTACCGCAACAGGCCGTCTATGGGATGGCTGCGGGCGGGGCATGCCCCGCCCCTACTTGGATGTGGAAACGAGGTGAGTGACAATTTATTCCGTATCGGATGCCTACAAAACCGCGATCCGCGCACGGACGCGGACCGACCAGGTGACGGGCACGCTGACGCTGACAAACGGCACGGTGCTGGATCTGGACGCGGCAGACCTCATGAGCGGGTCGCTGACGCTGGACAACCAGTGCGTCACGGGGGAGGAGCTGGCCTTTGGCTGTGCCTACCTCGGCCAGGCGGCGCTCAACCTGCGCACCGACCTGAGCCGCCATGCGTTTTACGGCGCAAAGCTCGTGCTGCACTACGGCCTGCAGCTGCCCGGCGGGCGGTGGGAGACCGTGCCGCTTGGCGTTTACACGGTGGCCGAGGCCGAGCGGCGCGCGCTGTATGTGAGCATCAAGGCCTATGACAACATTCTGGCCTTGCAGCAAAAATACGATGGTACGACGATGCAGGGCACGGTCTATGCGTTGCTGGGGCAGATCGCGGCGGCCTGCGGGCTGACGCTGGGCCAGACCGAGGCCGAGATCGGCGCACTGAACCCGAACGCTGCCCTCGTCTGCCAGCTGAGCGGCGCGGACGGCCTGTCTACCTGGCGGGAGTGCGCCGCCGCTGTGGCACAGCTGGTGGGCGGCTTTGCGGCGGCGGACCGCGCGGGGCGGCTGGTGCTGCGCACCTTTGCCGAAAATCCCTGTGCCGCGCTGACCGCAGCGGCGCGCAGCGAGGCGGCGGTCTCGGATTTTGCCTGCCACTACGCGGCGCTGAGCATCGAGACCGACGACGGCAGCTTTGCCGCGGGCCGCAGCCAGGATACCGGCCTGACGATGCGCATTTCCAACATGACGCTGGCCGAAAAGGGTCTGCCCGTCACACGGCAGCAGATCACCGACAACCTGTTTGCGGCGCTGCAAAGGCTGGACTACGTCCCGGCCACCGTAACGATGCCCGGCGACCCGGCGTTTGAGCCGGGGGACCGTGTGGCGCTGCCAATGGAGGACGGCACTGCGCCCGAGATGCTCGTGACGCATTTCGTCTGGCGCTACCGCGGGCGGCAGACCTTAAAGGGCGTGGGCCGCAACCCTTACTTAGGTGGCACAACGGACGGCGCGACGGAAAAAGCGCTGCGCCGCTTACAGAACAGCGCCGAGAGCAAGCGGATCGTGTATTACAGCTTCACGAACCCGGCGGAGTTGGCGGTGCAGACCGTGGAGACGCCCGCCGTGGCAATTGCCTTCACGGCAGTGGAGGAGACGAGCGCTATGTTCTTGGCGCAGCTGCTGCTGGACGCAGCGCCCGACACCGGCAAGGTACTGACGCTGACCGTGCGGTACTATATAAACGACGTGCCGGTGGAAAATTTTGCGCCGCAGCAGCGGCTGGAGGCGGGCGCGCACACGCTGGCGCTGTTCTACCCGTTTGCGTCGGTGGAGGCCGGGACGGTCACGCGGCTGTCGGTGCGGCTGGTCTGCGCGGGTGGCACGGTGAAGATCGCGCCCTACGGCATCAAGGCCACCGTGACCGGGCAGGGCATGGCAAGCGAGACGCCGTGGGACGGCACGCTGGAATGTGAGGAGACACTGCTGCCGATTGCAATAAAAGCACGCAGCATCGATGTATAAAATGAAGGGAGCGGATGCAATGACCCTGCACGGTCATACGCGCATTGAACTGACCGATGTGCACACCGGCGCGGTGGAGGTGGTGGAGAGCGATAATCTTATCACCAACGCAGTGTCGGACATTTTTAACGGCTACGGCGGCAGCCTGAACAAGGCCATGCTGCTGTGGCGCGGCGACCAGGGGTACACGAATGCCCCGAAGGATCTGGTGACGATGTTTTACGGCGGCCTGCTGCTGTACGACACGCCGCTGGGCAGCGACCCGGCCACAGTGTTTGCCCCGGCGGGCGCGGGCGTTGTGGGTACGGCGATGGCCGGGCAGGTCAACGCGACCAAAAACACGGTGCGCGGCAGCGCCAACCTGACCGAGACGAAGATCGACCCGTGGAGCGGCGTCGTGACCTACGTCTATGAGTTCGCGACGAGCCAGGCCAACGGCGTCATCGGCTCGGTCTGCCTGACCCACCCGATGGGTGCGTACTACTCCGAGATGATCGACGCGCCGGACGCGGCTTCCTGCAACGCGGACCGGCTCGGCTTTGGCGGGGCGCTGGGCGGTGACCAGCTGCTGACGGGCCTTTTGGCCAAAACGACCTACCCCACCGACGAGAAGGGCGTGCTGCTCTACGCCGACCCCGAGGCGGACGAGGCCGTGGCCGGGTATCTGAACGCCGACGAGGGCGTGCTGGAGCTGCGCCATCATGCGCTGGGACTGAAAACGCTGGACCTGTTCCGCCGCGACCCCACCGGCCTGTGGGACAGCCTGCGGAGCACCGACACGCTGAATGTGGCGGACTTTTTGCAGGTGGATTCCTCCGCCGGGGAGGACTACTGCCGCATCTGCTTTGACGCGGAGGCAGATAAAATCTATCTGGTGTCTGCGCCGGAGGTTGACTACATTGACGCAATGGGTGTTGTAAAAATACGTGAGTACGACAGAAAAACGCTGGCGGCAAAGGACTACACCGTGCCGAACAACACTGGCGTTGATCTGCAGTCCTTCATCAGCGAGAACCGCGGCACGCCGCTGAACGGCACGGTCTACGGCGGCAGCCTTTACATGGTCCAGGACCAGGCTGAGCAGATCTATCGCTTTCCGCTGGCTGACCCCACCGATGTGCAGGCCGTGACGATGCACGGCGACGACATGGCCTACCTGTCCGACGCCCACGACGGGCGGCTGTACTGCTACTACCGCACCCGCGCCGTGGTGCTGAACACCGGGAAGAACGAGCTGTTCTCCTGCGAGGCGGCGGGCTACGACAACACGACGTCGGGCTTTTCCACAACAGCGCCGGTGCTGGGCGAGCCGCTGACACCGCTGCGCCGCTACTACGGCGACAGCCGCATCCGTACCGAGCGTGTGCTGCGGGCAAACTATCTGGCAACGATCAACGACCTGCCGAAGTCGGTGGAAAAGACCGCCGACAAGACGATGAAGGTCATCTACACCCTGCGCAGAGGAGGCTGAGGATGCAGCAGACAGGAATTTTTGCGGGCCGCACCGAGGTGCGCTGCCCCTACGCCCGCTGGGGCTGGACCCGCGGCGGGGGCAAGGTCTGGCACGGCGGGCTTGACCTGGCCGGGCTGGACGATGCGACGATCCGAATGCCCTACTATAAAGGCAAGCGCATCACGGGCCGCGTGACCCGGGCGCGCATCGTCACGGACAGGCGCGACAAGACCTGGGAGTGGGGCTATTATGTCTGTGTTCAGCTGGACCGCGGGCAGACGCCCGACGCCGTGAACTTTTTGTATTTTGCCCACTGCGCGTCACTTCTGGTCAAGGCCGGGCAGCGCGTGGCGAGCGGAGACGCGCTGGCTGTCATGGGCAATACCGGCAATGCGGCGCTGGCCGACCCGCCGTACAGGCACTGCCACCTGGAGGTGCGCGCCGCAGCGGGCGGCGTCGGGCTGGACCCGACGGTGTATGCGGGGTGCGAGAACGCTGTCGGCGTGTACGGCGCGACGGGACGGATGCAGGTCATCACGGTGGGGCCGGTCACCCAGGGCGATGCGGACGCGGTTTTGGAAGTCTGCCGGGCCCGCGGGCTGGTGGATGCCGGACTGTACAGAAGCGAATGGAGGGATGCTTAATGGAGAAACGAAATCTGTTTGTCAGCGGCAAGGCCGTTGTGGCGGCGGTGTGCGGGGCGTTCACGGCAGCGTTCGGCTGGCTGGGCTGGCTTGTTGTGGCGTGGGCTGCCTGCATGGCGCTGGACTGGGTCAGCGGCAGCGCCGCCGCGGCCAGCAGGGGCGCGTGGTCAAGCGCTGCCGCCCGGGCCGGCATCTGGCACAAGGCCGGGATGGTGGTCGTTGTGCTGGTGTGCGCCCTGACCGACGCCGTGCTGGCGGTGGCCGTTGCCAACCTGCCCGGGCTGGGCCTTGAGGTGAACGGCGTGGTGCTGCCGGTGGTGCTGGTGTGGTACATTTTTACCGAGCTCGGTTCCATTGCCGAGAACGCCGCCGCCATGGGCGCGCCCGTGCCCGGGTGGTTGGTAAGGATTTTGGCGCAGGGGAAGGAGGGGGCGAAAAAGTGAGGGGTGCAGCGGGGTGAGGTCACCCCGCCCTACGTACAGCTTTCAAGTGGGATCGTAGGGCGGCCAGCCCTCTGGCCGCCGCGGAGGGGTCAAGACCCCTCCCTACAAAGCAAACCGTAAAAGGGGCGGCAGCGCGAGCCTGCGGGCCGGGCATGCCCGGCCCCTACAGGGCGGTAAAAAAGAAGGGTATCTGTCGCATGAACGGCAGATACCCTTTTTTTATTTTGCTTACAGGTAATTTTTCAGGTCGCTCTTGTTCGTGGCGCAGCGCTCGGCGGCCTCGCGGGTGATGCGGCCTGTGCTGACAAGGCGGGCCAGGTCGGCGTTCAGGCTGTGCATACCAAGGGCCGCGCCGGATTGCAGGATGCTCGGGATCTGGTAGCACTTACCCTCGCGGATCAGGTTTGCGACGGCGTCGGTGCCCACCAGAATCTCCGTGGCGGCGCAGCGGCCCTTGCCGACGGCTAGCGGCAGCAGCTGCTGGGTGATGACGCCGCGCAGCACGGCGGCCAGCTGGCCGCGGATCTGGTTCTGCGCTCCGGCAGGGCAGACATCGATGATGCGGTCGATCGTCTGCGCCGCGCCGATGGTGTGCAGCGTGCTCATGACAAGGTGTCCGGTCTCGGCAGCCGTGACGGCAGCGGAAATCGTTTCATAGTCGCGCATCTCGCCGACGAGGATGACGTCGGGGTCCTCACGCAGGGCGCTGCGCAGCGCCGAAGCAAAGCTGCGCACATCGGCGCCGACCTCGCGCTGGTGGATCAGCGAGCAGCGGCCCTGGTAGACGTACTCGATGGGGTCCTCAATCGTGATGATGTGGTCGCTGCGCGTCTTATTGATGTGGTCGATCATGGCGGCCAGCGTGGTGGATTTGCCGCTGCCCGTGGGGCCGGTGACCAGGATCAGGCCGCGCGGCTCGTCGGCCAGCTTTGTCAGAACGGGCGGCATGGCCAGCTCCTCCAAGGTCGGGATGGAGTCGTTCAGCAGGCGCAGT
>OLSF01001030.1_pt1 | contig 26279 bp, 30 predicted proteins | sample 1672301 | NCBI WGS metagenome assembly OLSF01 (sample SAMEA3136669, study PRJEB25190) | human gut metagenome | biome: human gut; feature: human-associated habitat; material: faeces | place: Austria | collected 2013
GGAAAACGTCATGGGAGCGTTTTCTACAAATGACCGGATGGACTTTAGAGCCGTCCTATCCGCCTTCTCGGACACCGAAGTTCCAATGCCTCCTTCGGGAAGATGGGGAAACGCCGGAATGGTGCGAGGGGGAACGCCTGATGTGTGCTGGCGGCTCATGGACGCCCAGTATTGGGCAGGCTCCCGAAGGCTGGCACGAAGGCAGCGGATTTTCGTCGTGGCGGATTTTGGAGGCAGACGTGCCGCAGACATACTATTTAAGCCCCGTCCAATGCTCCCACTTCCTCCGCCTTGCGGAGAGGGCGGGCGGGCCGCCGCCGAAGGAGATCGAACAGCTTCTTTTGAAACAGGGCGGCAGATACCAGTCATCCACCCCTTTCAGTGCTTCCGTATGCGGGGAGCGGCAAAAAGGCAGGAAGAAACGGCCTTCCGAAACAGCTTCGGATTACCAACTGACCCTTTTCCCACTCTTTTAGCCAGTGATGTAACGCCCTTTGCCTTCTGGTATGAGGGCGACCCGGAGGGCGGCTGTATCCGTTTTCTGACGGAAACAGAAAGTGAACGGCTGATGGGGCTGCCAGAGGGCTGGACAAAGTACGGGGCGGACGACATGGAGATCCGGCCTCTGCAACGCTACAAGGCGCTGGGAAATGCGATTGCCCTCCCTTGTGCCGATTACATTATGGCCGGGATCTATGAGGTGCTGGCTGACCGGGTCGGAAAGGAGGAATAAGCCTATGTTTGAAGCCTATATAACCAATACAGCCCTGTACCCCTTAATGGGGATCGAGGTAGGGACAACGGTACATTTCCCCATGACGACACAGGAGTTGCAGGCCGCCCTTGCCAAAATCGGGATAGACGGGAAACGGTACAGCGAAGTGTTCTTTACCAGCTTTGACAGTGATGTGCTGGGGCTCTACGATCATCTCTACGAATGTGAGAACATCGACGAGCTGAACGAGCTGGGCCACGCCCTGCTGGAAGTACGGGATAAGGGCGGACTGGAAACCTTTGAAGCCGCTCTTGTCTTAGGAAACCACACAAGGAGCGTGAAGGATTTGATAAACCTGACGCAGAACCTTGACCTTTACCGCTTTTACCCGGATATTTCCGATGATGAAGGGCTGGGCCGTCTTTACGCCGACGAGCTTGGGACTATCGACATACCGGAGCACATTCAGAACTACTTCGATTATGAAGCATACGGGCGGGATGTGCGTATCAACGAGGGCGGCGTATTCGCTCCCGGTGGGTATGTGTCGGCAGTCCCGGAGGGCTTCAAGGAGTATTACCACGGGCCGCAGGACATTCCGCCGGAACACCGGATATTTGCCTATCCTGAAAAGGCCGAGCCTGTCCACTCCATTCTCGCTGCACTCAAACGGTTTCAAGAAGCCCCGCCCGCTCCGAAGAAGGACAAGGCGGGGCCTTCCCATGAAGAACGGTAAGACTTCGGGCCAGCATGGCCCGAAGCATGAAGGAGGTGCATACCATCAACTATTACCCTATCAATGAAGGAGCCGCCCGCCGGGCAAAGGAAATGAACAGCTTTTCCGACTACAAGGAAGGGAGCGCAACGGCGGAATACCGGGCAATGGTGGACAAGGCCGCCGCCATAGCGGAACAGCAGAAATCCCGGGTGGACCCCATGTACCATGAGAAGATTGACCATCTGTTAGACACCTACGCCCGCAAGCTGGCCGAAAACATGAACCAGGGCTTTGCCATTGACGCAAGGGTTCCCTCTGTGATGATCGCCGGACCTGCCAATTTCCCGGTGGGAAAGAAGGAAAAACAGAACCGGGCCCGGGACAGCAACATGGAGGAATGGCGGTATATTCAAGGGCTGCTGGATAAGATACGCAGTACCGGCATGGGCGGGATCAGCGCCGATGACCCGGCAGCGATTGAAAAGCTCCAGAAGAAGCTGGACGGGCTGGAACGCTCCCAGCTCATTATGAAGGAGGTCAACGCCTATTACCGCAAGCATGGCAAGCTGGACGGCTGTGCGCTGCTGTCGCCGGATCAGATCGAAAAGCTGAAAGCAAGCATGGCGTCAAGCTGGCGGAGCGATCCGAGGCCCTTTGAAAGCTACCAGCTTACCAACAACAATGCGGAAATCCGCCGGGTAAAGGCCCGTATCGAACAGCTTTCCAAACAGGCACAGCAGGAATTTTCCGGCTGGGAGTTCGATGGGGGCCGTGTGGAAATGAACCGGGAGGACAACCGCTTGCAGGTGTTCTTTGACGGAAAGCCTGACGCGGACACCCGGGCCGAGCTGAAAAGCAACGGTTTCCGCTGGGCTCCCAGCGTGGGCGCATGGCAGAGGCAGCTCACGGACAACGCCATCCGGGCGGCTGACCGCTTGGAATGTATCAAGCCGCTGTCCAGCGAAAAGCCCTCCCAGCTTCAAAAGAAGCCCTCTATCTTGCAAACCATGCGGGAACAGGGCGAAAAAGTCCAGACGGAGCCGGAAAAGAAAGCTCCGTCCGGCAGGGATGCCGAGCGGTAAGCCTCGGGCCACATTGGCCCGAGGTTTTCTGTTCCCCGAGACTGTACGGGGGCCTCCCGGATAGCGGGAACCCCGACGGAAAGGAGGTTTTATGCAGGAAGAAGTAAACCAAAAAACGGTTGCCCTTTCGATCAGGACAACGAAGCTCACAGGAAAAGTGCTGGCTGCCGCTCTTGGCAAGGTGGTTCGGGCGCTGCAAAAGCACCACCGGAAGGCGCTGACCCCGCAGGGACGCCAGAGCGTGAAAAAGCTGATGAACCACTATGGCGGCAAAAGTGCCATGCCCTATGTGGGAGCTCCAAAGGATTTTGACCGGATCGCGAAGGAGTTCCATGTGGACTACGCTTTCCATAAAGTGAGCCCCGGTCATTACCTGCTGTTTTTCAAAGCCAATCAGGCGGACGCTATCACGGCGGCCTTCCAGAAGTACAGCGCAAAGGTGCTGAATAAAGAGCAGGACAAGGCTTCCATCCTCGGCCAGCTTCGGAAATTCACGGAGCAGATCAGGACACAGGCAAAGGAAAAGCAGCGAACCAGAGAGGCGGTGAAGGACGGACGTTGAGTGACAAAATCAGAAAATATGTACTCCCAAACCTGCCGTACCTCTTTGTGTTCTGGTTCTTCTCCAAAATCGGGACGGCCTGCCGGATCGCCCCCGGCACAGACTTCGGGACAAAGCTCATGGGGATGCTCGATACCTTCCCCAAAGCCTTTGAAACCTACTGGCCGGGGCTGGGAGGTATTGACCTGCTGGTGGGCCTTGCCGGTGCGGCTGGGGTGTATCTGCTGATACAGTCAAAGATCAGGCAGGCGAAAAAATTCCGGCGAGATGCGGAATACGGCACCGCCCGCTTTGGAACAAAGGAGGATATAAAGCCGTTTGTTGACCCAAAATTTCAGAACAATGTCATTCTGACCGGGACGGAGTTCCTTACCATGAACACCCGTCCGAAGATACCCGCCAATGCCCGGAACCTAAACGCCTGTGTCATCGGCTCGTCCGGCTCGGGAAAGACAAGGTTCTGGCTGACCCCGCAGCTCCTTCAAGCCCATTCCTCGTATGTGGTGGTAGACCCGAAGGGCGGCACCCTCGACCAGTGCGGGCGGTTTCTGCAACGGGAGAAATACAGGGTGCGGGTGTTCAACAGTATCGACTTTTCAAAATCCATGCACTACAATCCGCTGGCCTATATCAAGACGGAAAGCGATGTTTTGAAATTCGTTACCGCCTTGATTGCCAACACCAAAGGCGACGGCAAGGAGGGCGACGAGTTCTGGACCAAAGCCGAAAACCTCTTGTACTGCGCCCTTGTGGCCTACATCGTCTTTGAGGGGCCGGAAGAAGAACGCAACATGAATACGCTGGTGGAAATGATAAACAGCATGGAAGTCCGGGAGGATGACGAAACCTTCAAAAATGCGGTGGACTATATGTTTGACGGGCTGGAACGCCGCAGCCCCCAGCACTTCGCCGTGAGGCAGTATAAGAAATACAAGCTCGCCAGCGGCAAGACGGCAAAAAGCATTTTGATTTCCTGCGGTGCGCGACTGGCTCCCTTTGATATTCCCCAACTTCGGGAGATCATGTCTTATGACGAGCTGGAGCTGGATAAGCTGGGGGATGAAAAATCGGCGCTGTTCTTTCTTATCAGCGACACGGACACCACCTACAATTTTTTGGTTGCCCTCGCTTTTTCGCAGATGTTCAACCTTCTGTGTGAACGGGCTGACAACACCTATGGCGGGCGTCTGCCCTACCATGTGCGGGTGCTGTGGGACGAGGCAGCCAATACCGGACAGGTGCCGGGGCTGGAAAAGATCGTGGCCGTCATCCGCTCCCGTGAGATCAGCCTGACACTTTTTTATCAGGCAATGAGCCAGTGCAAGGCATTGTACAAAGACCATTCCGAAACCATCATGGGAAACATCGTAGCCTTTTTAGAATTAACACGGTATCCGACAGCAATAATGGCATCCAGATTGTAATAGCTTGTATTGTACCGCTTGCCGTCTGCCGCAGTTGTTTCCATTTTGGAAACAACTGCTTCTTCCTGCAATTCGCCGGATGCAAAAATATTTTTCAAATGTTTTGAAATAGCCGCCTTTTGCACTTCAAATAATTCTGCCATCTTTGCCTGCGTCAGCCACAAGTTTTCCTGATATAAAAGGATTTCAACCCGAACTTCACCATTATCAGTTTTATAAAACAGGATTTCCCTTGTTTCATAAGGAGTTAGCCCATATTCTTCGTTCATATCCATTCCATTCCCTTCCTATTCTTCACTTTTGTTTCTCGCTCTGCTTTTGTAAACATTATGCTTGTTCTTGCACTGCGGGCTGCAAAATACAGCACTTGGTCTGCTTGCGACAAAAGCTTTGGTACAATGCCTGCAAAGCTTAATCGGGTTTTCGCTGTCGGTCAGCATAAAGCTGAACATCATCTGAACTCCAAGCATGAGAGAGTGAAAATCCCAAATAATCGTCGGCTTATCCAAAAGGGCTATATGATAAGTTGGAGCGATGCCGCCAAATGCCGCCATGCTCTGCTGCATCATCTGCCGGGTTTCATCGTTCAGTGTATCATAATCCTCATAATAAAGGAAACTGTTGATATAGGTAAACGCCCAGTCGATGAACTGCTGTTTTATCCATTCATATCGCTCCGCATATTCCCGCTGAAAGCTCATGTTGACCGCCATCGGCTTATCTGTCATGGTCAAAGCCAGTGCCATCATAACACGGTCATTTTGGATGTTCCACATGGACTCGATACCACGCTTGATCACATCCAATTTGTCAAATGGAAAGAACAGTGCCAGATATTTTTCCGTGGACATAGTTTCTTTTTTGATAAAGTGGTTTTTCGGCAGATACACCGCCTCATATTCCATAAAGTTTGGTGTGGTAGGTAACGCAGTCATCAGTCCAAACAAGCCGTATTTCACCGCAAATTGCTGGATAGCCTTCTGAATTTCGGCATCCGGCTTTTTGCTCATACCCATGCGTCCTATGTTGATGGCATCCAATACAATTTTCTGATACTCTGCCAGCGGATCATAAATACTCGGTTGCGCCGTTTTGGTGGGCGTGAGATACAGAGTTCCGTCCTCTGCCGCCTTCCATTCATATTCACTATACCGCACCCAATTAGAACTGGTGCGTTCAAAAAGGTTCTTCATTTTCTCACCCCTGTTTCCAATCACTGATACCATATTTGGATAAAAGCTCTTTTGCCTGTTCCATACCGCTTTCCGTAATATATACCGATTTGGAACGGGACGGATGATTTCCCTGCCGGATATAGTCTGCATCGTCCAATTCGTTCAGTATATCAAAATCGTAGCCTTTCCATGCATAAAAATCGGTTGCTTCGTGAAACTTTTCTCTCTGTGTAAAGCGGGAGAGGTATAACAGCATCAGTGTTAATTCCCTCATTGCTTCTTCTGCTTTTATATTTCCCATATCAGTCTATTCCTCACTTCATATTGTAACCTGAATAACTCTGTTTTATATTATCGATTATACGATTTCTATTCCCCTGAATCAATCTCCATTCTGGATTCTTCTAAAAAATCTTTCTCCAATAAGGTCATTGGCTGTTGCTTTTCTACCTTATCCAAAAGTGCAGGAAGCAGCTTTTTTCGTATCTTTTTGAGCATCGTGCCACGCACCTTGCGGATGTTCCGGTCGCTTTGATTCCGTATTTTAGCGATCCTTATTGAGCTAAACAACCGGACAGCACAGAGAAAGAGCAGCTCTTTGTGTTCCTCAGTCAATTCCCAGAGAATTTTGGATAGGTATTCTTCCGTTACAAGTTCATGTATATCGTAAGGACAGTAGAAAATTGCGTCAATGAAATCACCTTTTCGTATCTGCTTTTCCAGCACATCATTTAGCGTATCCGGAAAAAAGAGTTCATTGGCAGATGCCCCGTAATCAAGAGGAACATCATCGCCGCTTCTGCTGAGTTCATGATAGCGTTCCCTACGCTCCCGATTAGCGTCCAGCCTGTCCCACCATGCAATCACATTTTCAAACTCCCGCTGTGTTCTGGCGGAATCCTCCAATCGTGCAAGGGCTTCTGCCCGCAGTTCTCGTTTGAGCTTCTTACGCTCCAGTTCTTCCTCGTCAGTACCATCCTCAAAGGGATGTTCCTCGGCGTCGGCTTCCAGTTCTTCGATGAGCTGTTTTTCTTTTGTAATCTGCCGTCTGACCTGTTCGGATAATTCGGTTTCTTCGGTATCTGTATCATTGTCAGCAAGAACAACTTGGTTCTTCCGCTTCCTTCGCTTCTTTTCGGGAAGATCGTCAGCGGGTTCTTCTTCCTCATCGTCCCAAAGGGCGTTTTCATTTTCTTCGTCATCGACTATGTAATCGGAATCGTCCGCTTCATATTCATCTTCATAGTCAGTATCTTCTTCATAAAAACCGTCATGTTCATATCGTTCGGGATCGTCAAACACCGCAGACACCTCCCTTCAAAAATATTTTTGAAATTTTTTTGGATTCTCCATAAAAACAGTTCCGCTAAGTACCCTGTATTTCTCCTATAAGTGAGGATGTAACCTATTTTGCCTGTTATTAGATTACTTTCGACACTGAATGAAAGGAGGAAACCGCCTATGTCAAACAATTATCGTGAGCTGACGGGCAGGGAGAAGCAGCGGATCAAGAAGCTGGTTACTTCTCTCTGTGCCAACTACGACAAAGAGTACGGCTGCCTGCCATTGGATTGTGACTGTCCAATGTTGGGTATCTGCTTTACCAACAGCGCACTATGCAGATATTTCCGCAAGTCTGTCCTGCCGGAAGATGCAGGATTGGAAGCCGTATTCACGCAAATATCGACCACTCATTGTAAACAATGCGGCAAGCCGTTCCCAACTGACGGAAAACGGGTGTACTGCTCACAGCGCTGTGCCGAAGAAGCTCGCCGTAAGCAGACAGCAGCAAGGGTGCGTAAGTATCGGGAGAAACAACAACAGATGTAACGCTTTTGCCCTCGGAAAGCCTTGTGCCGCAAGGCTTTTTTGAGGGCATTTCTGTATTGGCAGGGTGTGAATACCTTTTGCTCGATTTTAACCATGCAAATGGTTACACCGTGCCGGAACTAAACCTATTATACGAAAAAACAATGAACATTTCAACACGGAGGTAACTGCCTATGGCAAAAAACGAGAACAGTAATTTTTCTTATATGACTCGCCGCATTGGCGGCACCACCTATAAAGTTAAAGTAGTATTCAGTGATACAGAGAAGGAAACGATGGAGGATAAAATTTTACGGATGATTCGCAATGAAACGGTTACAACTGGCGGAACTTGTGGTATAATAGATTCACCACAAATGAGCCGACAGTCTGAAAGGAGCGCATCATGAGCGTAAAACAGACTGAAGGAAAAATCACAGCTTTATATGAAAGGCTGTCCCGTGATGATGACCAGACTGGTGATAGCAACAGTATTGTCAATCAGAAAAAATACCTTGAAAGCTATGCCCATCAGAAAGGTTATACGAACTGTCAGCACTATACCGATGACGGTTGGAGTGGAGGAAATTTTGAGCGTCCCGCTTGGAAACAGCTTATTGCAGACATCGAAGCGGGCAAAGTTGCTCATGTCATTGTAAAAGATATGAGCAGGGCGGGGCGTGATTATCTGCAAACAGGCTTTTACACGGAGGTATTCTTCCGTCAGCATCATGTTCACTTTGTGGCGATTGCCAACAGCGTGGACAGCGACGATCAGAACAGCAATGAGTTTGCCCCGTTCCTCAACATTATGAACGAGTGGTATCTTCGTGATTTGAGCCGCAAGCAGAAAACAGCGATCCGTGTGAAAGGCGAATCCGGCAAGCCTACCACCAACTGTGCCATTTATGGCTACAAGAAAATGCCGGGTGATAAGTACAGTTGGTATATCGATGAGGAAGCCGCTGCGGTTGTCCGCCGCATTTTCCGGCTGACCATCGAGGGAAACGGTCCTTATGACATCGCCCGTATCCTCTATGACGATAAGGTGGAAACTCCTGCGGTCTACGCCGCAAAGCAGGGGCGTGGCGTCTGGAAAAGTAAAGAGGAATTTCCCAACCCTTATAACTGGAGTGGTTATATCGTTGGGCAGATTCTCTCCAAGCCCGAATATATGGGGCATACGGTCAATTTCCGTTCTCACAAGCAGTCCTACAAGGACAAAAATCCGGTTATGAATCCGCAGGAGGACTGGCTAATTTTTGAGAACACCCACGAAGCGATTGTAGATAAGGAAATGTGGGAGCTTGCACAGAAACTGCGAAAGACACCGAGACGCCACGATACGCTTGGCGAAGCCAATCCGCTGACTGGACTTTTGTTCTGTGCTGACTGCGGAGCGAAAATGACCAATCACCGTTCCAAAGGCGGTACGAAGAGCAATCCCTATCCCTCTGATTTTTATGATTGCTCCGCCTACACATTGGCACATCAAAAGCGCACTCATGCTTGCAGCGGTCACTATATTCGGACAAAAGCGGTCAGAGAGCTTGTTTTGGAAACCATCCGAACAGCCAGCGCCTTTGCCATCGCCAATCAGGATGAGTTTATGAAAAAGGTGCGTTCTGCTTCTCAAATCAGACAGGCGGAAGTCGCAAAGGATACCAAACGCAAGTTGAACAAAGACCGTAGGCGTATTGCCGAGCTTGATACCATTATCAAAAAGCTCTACGAATCTTTTGCCATTGGGCGCATGTTGGATTTGTGTGTAGATGCTGGGACAAAGGCGCAGGCTTTTTTTCAGAACTGGGAAGAAATGATGGAGAGCTATCTTCTGGGCGGACAATTTTGGAAGCATGAGGATCAAAGCAATCCAAACTCCATGACGGCAGAACGCTGGAAGTTATATGAACAGCTCTGGCAAGGAAGAAAACCCTTCCAGAGCTCTCCATACCTCGCTGTCCCGTTCGACCAGCCCCTCTCCAAAGAGGTTATTACCAATGAATACGGTATTCTGCCGGAATACCAAAAATATTATAATCATGGATAGTTCGTATTCATTTTGGGGTATGGGAAAGGCGCGGCCTGTCTGCCGCGCCTTGGTGGGTGGTGTTCGGTTTTCCGTTTCTGGCTGGACAAAGTGTCCAGAGGTGGGGCGTGTAGAACTATTTGCTGCTTTCTTCTTTCCAGTCACTTAAAATCAGTTCAAAACTGTCTGGATAAATATAAACGTTCTCAAAATATTCATAAAAATCTTGATGCGCACCAATATTATAATTGAGATAATCGTCCTCATTGACTACTTCATAGTTTTCTTCTGATAGATAATAGACAGCTACATCTACAGAATAGCCCATCGCCTGTATCTTTGATGTTAATTGCTGCATATCTGTGTCTTTTCCTGCTGTATCATCCTTCGTATAAATCCAAAGAGAAACTACTGGGTTTCGTTCTGCACCAAAAGTTGTGAGTAATTCTTCAGCCGTAGTGTCTTTATCAAAATCAGGAGATGGGATGTACGGTGCAATAAAAAATTTGCAATTATCGTAAACCTCTTGCACAGCGGGCGCTAAAATAGCCCACAAATTTTCTCGTCTTAAATAGACTATATAGTTGTCTATATATGTCTGATCTTTCTCCGACCATCTCAAATTTACATACAGTCCAGGAAATCGTGTAGATTGAATACTTCCGTACTCTGTCGCCACAAATTCATCACCATATTTCTCAACGAGGTATTCCAGCTTTGGGTCTGTGCGGGAATGGTACATATAATCTGCAATCTGCTCATGGAGCGGACGGGGCGGGTGCAGCTTGACCCGGACGAGCCCTGCCGCCACAAGAATAACCGCCGCCGCGCACAAAAATATCACGAACCTCCTTTTTCCTCTTTTTGTCATCACCTATCCCTCCTTAAAGCCTGTTCTTGGCTTATGGTAATTGTTCTTCCTCCGCTTTTAATAGCTGTCTCGCCCTGTCATTTGTGATTTCTGTCCGGGCCGTTTCCAGCAGAGTGCTTGCCTCCGCTGTCCGTCCGGCCTCTCGCAGCGTCCTGATTTTCAGAATGGTTAAATAATCTTTTGCTGGCATTTTGGAAAGCGTGATTTTTTCTGCTCCGGGCATTTTCGCACATTCATCTAATTCTGTCAGATAGGCTTTTTCATCATGGGTGGTTTGATATTGAAAACCCGCTGCGTCAAGTCTCTTTATGAGATGGTTGATCCGCACACTCATATAAACCCACCAGCCGAGGAAGGCGGCGACACAGGCCAGAATGACAATCCAGAAAACAGGCAGGGTATATCCTGTTTTCTCCAAATACGAGCGTAATACAATCGTTAGAATAACAGCCCACAGGAAAATAGAAATAACTCCCAAAAGTCTTTTGTTCTTCTTTCCGCTCATTACAAATCCCCCTGTTTCTTATGGTCATGCGTTAGCCATTTTCTATCCGCTGGCTGGACAAAGTGTCCAGAGGTTGGAACGGTGTACCATCAGTCATTTTTTTCCTCCCATCCGCCAAAACGCCATTTAAAATTATCGGGAGAAATGAATGCGCTGCCACGACATATGTAGTCATCGTCTCCATTTATGTACTGATAACTCTTTTGCTCTACTTTGTCGTAAGTTTCGCTGGAAAGATAATCGATATTTGCACAGACAAAATACCTGCGCTCTTGAAGCGCCTCTGTCCATTTCTGCATATCCTCGTCCCTTTGATTGGCGTCTTTTGTTGTATAAACACAAACTTGAACAAGCGGGTATTCTTCTGATGCGCTCAGTAGTTCCAGCGCGGATGTATCTTTCCCATAATTCGATGGACAATCGCCATAGCTAATAACAAATAATTTGCACTTACCAAAGATAGGTTCTGCTATGGGGATTAAGATACTTTCTAATTCTTGCTTTCTCAAATAAACGATGTAATCGTCTTTGTAGGTTTTTTCTTCTTCATACCATTCCACATTTACATAAAAATCTGAAAATCGTGTAGATTGAATACTTCCGTACTCTGTTGCCACAAATTCATCACCATATTTCTCAACGAGGTATTCCAGCTTTGGGTCTGTGCGGGAATGGTACATATAATCTGCAATCTGCTCATGGAGCGGACGGGGCGGGTGCAGCTTGACCCGGACGAGCCCTGCCGCCACAAGAATAACCGCCGCCGCGCACAAAAATATCACGAACCTCCTTTTTCCTCTTTTTGTCATCACCTATCCCTCCTTAAAGCCTGTTCTTGGCTTATAGTAATTGTTCTTTAGTCCCTGCTGGCTTTCTTACTCCAATAGCACATAACATTGTGGCTTTTTTTGATACTCTCATCCAATTGTTCAGAATAATCAACACACATCTCTGTCCCCATGGCAAAGAATTTGATTTCTGCTACTATACACAGTTCCAATATATTTTGTTTGGTTGACTGGCAAAAAGAATTGCAAAATTCTTTTGGTATATTGGTATCTAACTCTGGAAAATAAGATGTGTCGAACCATAGTTCGGTACAAAACACGCCATTTTCAAAGTATTGCCTTGCTCCAATGATATAAGAGCCTGCTTTTCCATCGAAAGAAACGATTTTGCCATTTAATACGCACCGTTCAATTTGTTCATCATCTTGCGTGTAAAGCACATCTTCTTTCGTTGGCAGCCAGTCATTCCAAACAATACATTTTTCTGAAAATTGTATCTTGCTGACAATAGGAAATATCGTTTCGCACATTTTAATGCTGGGATATTTTTTGCTTGCAATGTAAACTTCAAATTTCGCAGCCATTTTCCTCAAATTCCTCCCATCATTTAAGAATTTCATTATTGCAGATCTGGCATCCAAATGTTGTCAGCAGTGTATCATGTCTGGAGCATCGTGGAAAATTTGGGGGATCACTTATCTGGTTACTCAAACAAATTACATTGTCCATATTTCGGTTGCTCCATATCACGTTTCTGTCCCATTTGAGGTGAGAGTGGTGTTAAACTTCCAATTTTATTTTATCATTATTGCTGGGAAATGGGAAGTATCTTCCTGTTTACCGCTCCATATCCCTGTCCCGGTGCTGTGTCTGCTCCTGCTGGCGGCGTGCGCTGTCCACAACAGATTTCACCCGGTACAGCTTCATCAAATTGTCTTGGATAGGTTTGTGCTTTGCGTAGTCCCTCTGGTACTGGTATTGGCTCCGTTGCTGTCATTAGCGGTGTAAGAAGGGAAAACTTACAGAGAAAGCCTTGTTTGTTATATGTTCCATGAATCTATTATATTTCGCAGAAATTATCCTTGACAAATCTCGTCTCAAAAGATGATTTTACAAAAGTATGCTGACGAACACCACTTTTTCAACACGCGCTTTTTCGTAGACGACGGATTTTCCGGCGTGAGCTTTGAGCGTGAGGGGCTTCAAGCCATGCTGCACGAAGTTGAAGCCGGGAACGTGGCGACCGTCATAACAAAAGACCTCTCCCGTCTGGGACGTAATTATCTGAAAACCGGGGAGCTGATAGAGATTGTTTTTCCCGAATATGAAGTGCGCTACATTGCCATTAACGACGGTGTAGACACAGCAAGGGAAGATAACGAGTTTACCCCTCTGCGGAACTGGTTCAACGAGTTTTACGCCCGCGACACTTCAAAGAAAATCCGGGCTGTCAAACAGGCAAAGGCGCAGAAAGGCGAGCGCGTCAACGGGCAAGTGCCTTATGGGTACATAGCTGACCCCAACGACCGCAATCATCTATTGCCCGACCCGGAAACGGCGCACATTGTAAAACAGATTTTCGCTATGTATGTGCGCGGCGACCGTATCTGCGAAATCCAGAACTGGCTACGGGAACATGAGGTATTGACTGTTGCAGAATTGCAGTACAGGCGCACAGGAAGCCACAGGCACCCCCGCCCACACCCGAATTGTATTTACAACTGGCCGGATAAGACGCTCTATGACATTCTGGCGCGTAAAGAGTATTTGGGGCATACCATTACAGGCAAGAGCTATAAGGTATCTTACAAATCGAAAAAGACGAAGAAGAACCCGGAGGAAAAGCGTTACTTCTTCCCCAACACACACGAACCCTTGATTGATGAAGAAACCTTTGAGCTTGCACAGAAACGGATTGCCACCAAACACCGCCCTACAAAGGTTGATGAAATTGACATTTTTTCGGGGCTTCTCTTTTGCGGGGACTGCGGCTATAAAATGTATCTGCAACAGGGAGCCGGGACACTGGAACGCAAACACGCCTACACTTGCGGCAAGTATCGAAACAGGATAAGGACTGGCGAGCTTTGCACTACCCATTATATCCGAAAGAGCGTCCTTAAAGAACTTGTCCTTGCCGATTTACAAAGGGTATTGTCCTATGTGAAAGAGCATGAACAGGAGTTTATCGAAACCGCCAACGAGTGCAGCGCAAAGGCAGTACAAAAGACGCTGACGCAGCAACGGAAAGAGCTTGACAAGGCGCAGAGCCGGATTAGCGAGCTGAATATCTTGTTCCGCAAGCTCTATGAGGACAACGCTTTAGGGAAACTTTCAGATGAACAATTTGCTTTTCTGACTTCCGGCTATGACGAAGAAAAAAAGACGCTGACCCGGAGGATTGCGGAACTGTCACAGGAAATTGACAACGCCACCGAGCGCAGCGCGGACGTGAAAAGGTTTGTCGCACTGGTACGCAAATACACCGCCATTACCGAACTGACCTACGAAAACGTCCATGAATTTATTGACCGCATTCTTATTCACGAACTGGATAAGGAAACGAACACCCGCAAAATCGAAATCTTTTATAGCTTTGTCGGCAGAGTTGATACAGGCGACAAGCCTACTGAAAGTATCTCCTATTTCAGACAGATTGGAGCCGACGTAAAGAGTTATGCTATCTAACATACATCAAAAAGAGGTAAGATAACACCCTCTGCAAAAAAGGTTACGTTATCTTACCTCAACAAAGTTTGTGCCGGAATAACCGTCGTCCTCGTCATAATGGCGGTAGGCGGTAATCCCGTGATCCTTGCAGTAGCGTTCCAGAATCTTCTTCTGGTTCGCTATGGAGTTGCTTTCACCATCCAGCTTATCTTCCTGCGAAAGTCGCTCATACAGAGCGGTCAGACCTTCTTCCTCTGCTTCCGTAGATAGCCCCTTGGCGTAGAACTGCAAAACATTATCGCGGATCACGCTGCGAAGCTCATTGCTTAAACTGTCCTGCGGCTTCAAGCTCTGAAAGGTAAATCCCGTCATCTGCATTCACTGCCTTTCTCGGAAGAACTGCGGTAGGCGTTGACAATGCCGTGATACAGTTCTCGGCAAAGGGGCAAATCACCGTCTGTAATGGAGCAAATCGAAATACCGCGCTGCTCTATATCATCAAGGAACTGCACCGCTGCAAGACGGCTGCGGTAAAGTCGATCAAGCGATACGACAACGATTTTCTGCACGCGGTTCTCATGGATTGCTGCAAGCAGATTTTGAAATGCCGGACGCTCTGCGGTCAGGCCGCTGTATCCATTGTCCACGAAGAACATATAGGTGTCCGTTCCGTTTTCCTGCGCATGGCTCAAAAGTCGGTGCATTTGATTGTCAAGGTTCAGGTCTGTTTGTTTGTTCGCCGCACGGTAGTAATATGCGGTGATTTTGTCGGGCTGCTTTTTCATGTTGCCTCCTATTCCGGCAGCCGGACAAACAGGTTATTTATATTATACCAGGGATCTCGCTCTCCGTCATTAGGCGGGTTCAAAATTATTTGTAACTTTTTTAGCCCGCAAGTCATTCTGAATCAGGCGGCGCACCTTTGTCACGGCGTCCTCTTTCGCGCCGTCTTTGACGACGGCCTTGACGATATACGTTATATCCCCGATCTTGTACTCGCGTACAATCGGGGACGTTGTTTTCTTCATGGTTGTTTCCATAGAAACAAATCCCCCTTTCATGGGAAACGAAATAACTACAAAGGGAAATGGCAAAACGGACGGCTGCTGGCGCAGCTCCAAGGGAGTTTCACCCCCGCACGGTTCTCGTGCAGCCCTACCCATCGCCTGCGACGCTTTGAACGCTCGGACTGTGGCTGTAAGGTTGTATCATTATGTGTTTTGCGCGTCGTCGCCTGCAAGCTGCCACACTTGCGTTACGGCTCGGTATTTGTCGCTCGGCATATCCTCCCGGATATGCGTCATGGCGTACCAACCGCCCAGCTCGGCGCAAAAGGAACGTACCCGTTTTGCCTATGATGCGCCGCCGTTATCTTGCGGGCATATTTGTCAAGGAGCATAGGACAGAAACGAGGAAAGGGGGAACACGTTTCTGTCAGGCGTTGGTTATCTCACGCGGAATGTGAGCAGCTTGGTAATGAGTTTCGTTTCCAGCCTGCGCCGCAGTTCTTCATCCACGCAGAGATGGGGATTTCCGTACTCGTCGAAAAGCTCACGCATCGACAGACGGGCTATGTACCCTGCATAGTGTTTCAGAACGGCGTTGATCGCTTCCACGTCACCGCCAGCAGCCACTTCAATGACGGTCAGCGGCAACAGACGGTTATTCTTCGATTGACTTGTCATCTGTTTTCTCCTCCCATCAGGTTTTTCAGCAGCTTTAGTGTGCTTGTCCTGCGATAGGCAACGGAACGGCGCACCATGTTCAGCACATTTGCAATTTCAGCGTCGGACATATCGAGGAAGTAAGACAGCAGGATAATATCTCTGCGGTCAACAGGCAAAGCGGAGATCGCTTCCGCCAGCGTTTCATCGTCGATACAAACCGAATGGCCGATGACTTCAAATGTGCGGCTATCCGTGAAATAGGTGTCACGGACAGCAAACTGTTCCAGCACTTCGACGGGCAGTTCGGAAAAATAGACCTCTCGGTTTCTTTTCCGTGCCAGCGCGTCCTGATAGTCCCGCGCTTCGTTCCGCAGTACCTTTTTGCAGAAGCAATCAAAGGCACGGGCAACTCCTACATCGTGCGAATGAGGTTTCATGTATTCACCTCCCTTCGCGTCCGCAAAGGCGGGTGATACGGTTTTCTTCCCCTTTCGCCACTAAAACGGTCTGCATCATGCGTTTTGGCAAACGCGCAGAAAAATTTTTGAAAAAATTCTTTAGGAAGAATCCATGCGCTGCACCTCCTATTTCATCGTTGCGTTGCAAGGGATAGATACAGGAGGTGATCGACAGCCGACACAAAACCCAAGAAAACGACAAAAAACGCCTGTCTGCAAAATGCAGACAGGCGTAGAAGAATTATAAAATCTATTCACATGATTTCTGTGTTCATATTCATACCCAGAATACCCCGACGGCGGGTACGAACTTTTTTTGACTGGTGCAGATCACAGGAGAAATAGAATAGTAAAGTAGACACGGCAAAATAACCTCCCATCGGTTGCCGTGTCCCTGCAAGTCGTCATTGGTTTGTGTTAACGCAAAGAAACGGCGGCCCTGAGTCCATCAAAACCGCCGACAGAATAATGAGCTAAATGTGCGCAGGAAATCATCTGCCCCGTCCAACGGTTTTTTTCTTTCCCCGGACGGGGCAGTATTTGATAGTAGTTTTGTTTCTCCTCAAATGGCAATTAAGCAGCCAATTAAACGTTTGTAATATTACTGTGCAAACTGACTCATATACAATGCTTCGTATTTTCCATGTTGTGCCATTAACTCTTCGTGGCTGCCATGCTCAAGAATATCACCATGTTCCATGTAAAGGATCATGTCAGCATCCCGAATCGTAGAAAGCCGGTGGGCAATCACAAAAGAAGTACGTCCGTGCATCAATTTTGCAAGTGCTTTTTGGATAAGCTGCTCCGTATGCGTGTCCACGTTGCTGGTGGCCTCGTCCAAGATCATGATTTCCGGGTCAGACGCCATCGCTCGGGCGATGGTCAGCAGTTGGCGTTGACCTTGTGAGATATTTTCCGCCCCTGTGGAAAGTTCAAAATCATAACCGCCTGGCAGGGTCTTGATGAAGCTGTCCACGCTGGCGGATTGTGCGGCGGCGATGATTTTTTCCTCCGGCAGATTGTCCTGCGCGTAAGCTATGTTGTCCCGGATGCTGCCTTCAAAGAGCCAGGCATCCTGGAGCACCATGCCAAAGCGATCCCGTAGCTCGTGGCGGGTCATTTCCTTGGTGTCTACCCCGTCCACTAAAATACTACCGCCGTCCACATCGTAGAACCGCATGAGCAGATTGATGAGGGTGGTTTTGCCAGCCCCGGTGGGGCCCACGATGGCCACTTTCTGACCGGACTTCACCGTGATGTTCACATCATGCATCAGCTGGTGCTCCGGGGAGTAACCGAAGGACACATGGCGAAATTCCACCGCGCCCGTGCTGACCTGAGGCATCAGTCCGGGAACAGGGTCTGGTGTCTCTTCCGAGGCATCCAGCAGGGCGAAAATGCGCCCTGCGGCAGCGGACGCTGCGCTGAAACTGCCCGCCATCCCCGCAATGCTGGTGAAGGGCTGGGAGAACTGCTTGGTATACTGGAGCATGGCTTGCACGTCGCCGATCCGCATCTCACCACGCAATACGGACAGACATCCCAGCAGGGCGCTGACAGCGTAGCCAAGGTTATTTACCAGGTCGGTGATTGGAGTGACCTTACCAGATGCAATCTCGGCACTCTGAGCGGTACGCTGGAGTTCCCCATTGATTCGATCAAACTCCTCTTTTGCTCGATCCGTGTAGTTGAACACCGACACCAGCTCCTGCCCTTGGTACACCTCCTCGATGTAGCCGTTGAGCTGTCCCAGGAGTTCCTGCTGCCGGGCGTAGTGTATGGTTCCCGTTTTCATAACGCCTAGAGAGGCCAGCAGAGACACCGGCTCCATAGCCACTGCGATGGCCGTCAGTATAGGACTGGTTGTGAACATCATCACCAGGATACCCACAGCGGTGACCACCTGGGTGACGATTTGGGTCAGGTTCTGGCTCAGGGCATTGTTCACCGTGTCCACATCGTTGGTGATGGTGCTGAGGATTTCCCCCTGGGTATGAGAGTCGTAATAGTCCAGCTTCAGGTGGTGCATCTTCCGGTCAATATCACCCCGCAGAGTCTCCATAACGCAGGCGGTCAGCTTAGTCATGCTGAAGCTTTGGAGAATGGCGAAAAGCTGGGCCACAAGATAAAGGGCTATCAGCGTCACGAGCAGCCAGACGATCGTTTCCCAGTCGAAGGAGCCGCTTGCCACGCCATCGTACAGTTCCGAGGTGATGCCGCCCGTCACCGCTGGGGTCAAAACGGTAAACAGGGTACTCAGGACAGCGGCGATCATCACTAGAATCAGGCGGAGCTTGTACCGTCCCAGATAGTGGAACAGCCGTTTAAACGCATTCCAGTTCATGTTTCACTTCCTCCTCTCCCAGCTGCAATTCAGCAATCTCCCGGTAGAGCGGACATGTATGTAGCAGTTCCCGGTGCTTGCCTCTCCCCACGATCTGTCCGTCCTCCATCACCAAGATACGGTCAGCATCCAGGATAGAACCCACCCGCTGAGCCACAATGAGCATGGTGGAATCCCCCATGCTCTCCCGCAGGCGCATGCGGAGTGTTTTATCTGTTTTCACATCCAAGGCGGAAAAGCTGTCATCAAACAGGTAGATTTCTGGTTTTTTTACGACAGCCCGAGCAATAGCCATGCGTTGGCGCTGGCCGCCGGACAAATTGGTGCCGCCTTGAGCGATTTCGGCGTGGTAGCCGTCCGGCTTCTGTTCGATGAACTCGTCGGCGCAGGCGATGTAGGCCGCTTGCCGCCACTGTTCCTCACTGCTGTCCTGATCTCCAAAGCGCAGGTTGGAGGCCACGTCTCCGGAAAAGAGTACATTCTTCTGGGGGATATAGCCGATCAGATCCCGCAGCTCGTTCAATTTATATTGTTTTACATTCATATCGTCCACATAGACATGGCCTACCGTGGCGTCGTAAAGCCGCGGGATCAACTTGAGGATGCTGGACTTGCCGCAACCGGTGCGCCCAATAATGGCGGTGACCTCCCCGGCCCGGCACTCGAAGCTAACATCCTTCAACACTGGTTCGTCCGCCCCAGGATAGGTAAAGGTCACATGGTCAAAGGCCACACAGGCGCGGCCTTTGCGCAAGGCGGCACTGTATCTGCCGTCCTTGATGGAACTCTCGGTATTCAGCACTTCTGCGATGCGCTTAGCGCAGGCATAGGACACAGGAAAGAGCATAATGACCAATGCCAGCATCATGATAGCGGCAAGGATCATGCTGATATACTGGCTGTTGGCCACCAGGTCACCCACTGCCATCTCCCCGGCGGACACATACCAGGAACCCATGCCCATGACCGCTGCTGTAGTCACACCAAAGATCACCTGAATCACCGGCATCAGCAGTGCGGTCACCCGCCCAGAGAGAATGGTCATGGATGCCAGTTCTCCATTGGCTTGGGAAAACCTTTCCATTTCTTTCCCTTGCCGATTGAAAGCCCGAATCACCCGTACCCCCTCCAGTGTTTCCAGAAAGATCTTGTTCAGTCGGTCAATCCGCTGCCGCAGGGTCACCGAGTAGCGGGAAACAAAAATCAGAATGACACCTACGCCAATGATGAGGGCGGGAATGGCCAAGCTCAGCACGGAACTGAGTTCGCCGCCGGTCAGAGAAGAGAGTACCAGCCCAGCCACCGCCATCAGCGGTGCAGTCACCCCCAGCCGCAACAGCAATGAGAGAAACATTTGGATGTTGGTCACATCGGAGGTACTGCGGGTCACTAGACTAGCGGTGCCAAACCGCTCCATTTCAGCGGCGGAAAAATCTTGCACCTGATGGAATATCTCACGCCGCAAATCAGCGGCAAATTTAGTGGACACCTTGGCGGACAGCACCGTGGCTGCCATGTTGAAAAGACAGCCCAGAATGGCCAGGGTTGCCATCACCGCCGCAATGATTAGGATGGTGTTTCGGTTTTCTCCGGCCACTCCGATGTCAATCATACTGGCCAGGGCAGTAGGCAGCAGCATGGCTGTCACAGCGGAGAGCAGCATCAGCGCCAAGAGGGCGGCCACATGCTTTCCGCTGAGTTTTACACGGGAAAAAATCGTACCCATAGTTTTCCTTTCTGCTCGTCGTACTCGCATTTTAGCTTGACAGGGCAAATAGCAAATGATAGTATAAATGAAACGATAGTATCATAGATGCTATGAATATCACAGAAGCAGGCGTTGTCAATAGTCCGAGCGAAAGTGGAACAAATGACAATCCTTGTTTCAATGATACGCAATTAAAGGAGACGTTTCTTATGCGAAGGACAACGGCTACAACAGACTATCTGAAAGAATGTATGGGTACAGCGTTGCTGGAACTAATGAAAGAAAAACCCATTGAAAAAATCAGTATTGAGGAGATGACTGCCAAGGCAGATGTAGGTCGCTCCACTTATTTCCGTTATTTCAAAAGTAAAGATGAAGTTCTGTCTTTCAAAATCACATGTCTGTGGAAGCGCTTTTCCGACGAACACGGTGCTACCAACTTCGCCACTGGTAGTTATGACGGCATCAGGCTGTTTTTTGAATTTTGCCTTTCCACTCGTCCTATTTGTGATCTGCTCTACTCAGCTGATCGCCAATATGTGATTCTAAACTTCTATTTACAAGAAGCGGCATCCATTGTCGCTAATGCCGATGCCAAAACGCACTACTTTATCCAATTTATTACATATGGATTGTTTGGGCTTATGAATGCGTGGGTATTACGAGGCTATAAAGAAACCCCACAGGAAATGGCACAAATAGTTTGCGATTGGGAAGCATCTTCGGAGGAGAAATAACATAGAGGGGGGTAAACATATGGGAAAAATCATTCGACGCATTCTAACAATTATTCCAGCGGTGGCTTTACAATCGCTCTGGCTTTTGCTGTTGATGAAATGGCTGACCCCTTACGCACCGATTATTGTGTCACTGCTTTCCGTTGCAGCGTTTTTCTTGGTGGTATTTATTATTATAAAGAGAGATGAAACCGCTTATAAATTGCTTTGGCTGCTGGTTATTCTGTCACTACCTTTGGTAGGAGCGTTACTATATCTGCTCTTTGGAAATAAACGGACGGCCCGCCCTCTAAAAAGGCGCTTGCAGCAAGTTCAAAAGAGTTGCAATCCGCAGCCTCTTCCAATAAAAGAAGCGCCCTTTGACGGCGAAAAACGCATGGGGCAAACAGTGCGGTGGCTGGAAGAAAAAACGCAATATCCGATGTGTGCAGTTGAGCAGGTTCGTTACTATCCGTTGGGCGATAATATGTTCCCTGATATGCTTGCCGATTTGAAAAATGCAAGAAACTCGATTTACGTAGAATACTTCATTATTGAGCCGGGGCATATGTGGGACGCAATCGTGAACGAACTGGAAATAAAAATGGAGCAGGGCGTTGATGTACGTGTGATATACGATGATCTTGGCAGTATTTCTTCGTTCAATTTCAGTAATGTCCGTGAACTGAAAAAGAAAGGCATTCCATGTATTCCTTTTAATCCTTTCCTTGCCTTAAAAGGAACTGCAAACTATCGCGATCATCGCAAAATGCTGATTATTGACAACGAAGTTGCTTATAGCGGAGGTATCAACTTATCAGATCGGTATATCAATTTGGAACATCCCTATGGACACTGGAAGGACACAGGCTTTCGGATTACTGGTGAGCCAGTAAAAAATTTTACCCATATGTTCTTGACCTTTTGGAACGCATTTTCGCTGGAAAAAGAAGCAGGACAGCTTGCAATGCCCACATATCCCAAAAGGTATCCTGCGCCGCCGCACACATTTGATGGTTATGTGCTTAGTTACTACGATTCGCCCCTTAACCATGAAGCTACCAGTAATCAGCTCTTTATTGACTTGCTTTCTCAAAGCACGGATTACGCATGGTTTTTTACACCGTATCTTATGCTTGGCGATGACTTGATGGATGCAATGATTTCCGCTGCTCAACGTGGTGTAGACGTACGGATCATTATGCCCGGCATCCCTGATAAGAAGCTGATTTTCCGTATGTCTCGGAGCTTTTATCAGGTGTTGCTGACTGGCGGCATCAAGATTTATGAGTATACTCCCGGCTTCGTTCATGCAAAGAGCTTTGTATCAGACGACAAAGTTGCGACGATAGGAACTGTCAATCTGGACTACCGCAGTCTCTTTCTCCACTTTGAAAACAATTCGTTCTTTTATCGTTCCAGTATTATTGCAGCAATAAAGGACGATTTCATCGCTACACAGGCAAAATGTAAAGAGGTAAAGCCCTATGATATGAAACATTATTCGCGCCGCTGGGTCGTAGATGGTGTCCTTCGTATTTTCGCACCGCTATGTTGAGGTTTTTATGAAGCATTTTCTTATGTGTCTGCTATATATCGCGGCGTTAGGGGTTCTCTCCTTTGTAGTGGGGCGCTTGATCCCGAAGCATTGGTTTCACGCCGATCGTTTTCCTTGGGTCTGCCACCCGGCAGAGCAAAAACTATGGAAGCGGCTTCATGTTCGGAAATGGCAGGCAAAGATCCCCGATATGAGCCGCATATTCGTTAAAATCATGCCGGAAAAGAAACTGACAAAGGAAAACTATGAGAACTTGCCGCGCATGATAGAAGAAACTTGCGTGGCAGAGTGGACACATATTCTGTTGTCTATCGCCGGTCTTGGACTGCTGAAAATATGGTCCGGTGTTGGCGGGGTATGTATAACGATTATCTACATTGTGCTGGGTAATTTGCCGTTTATTGTTGTCCAGCGCTATAATCGCCCACGCCTGCAAAAGCTGTTTGCTATGCAGCAAAGGAAAAAATAGGAGATTCAAATGCAAACACTAATTCTAAGCTGCAACACTGGCGCAGGGCATAACTCCTGTGCGCAAGCAGTTCAGGAAGCCTACCACTCTCGCGGAGAAATCTGCAATATTACAGATTCTTTGCAGTTTATTTCAGAAAAAGCATCCACGTTTATTTCTAATTTGCATACCCGAATTTACCGCCATGCTCCAAGGCTTTTTGATGCTGGGTATCAGCGTGCGGAATCTCACGAAGATATTTTTTGTGAGGGAACGCCGATCTATAAGCTACTTTCCTCCGGCGCAGAGCGGATGTATCAATACATCCGCTCTGCAGGCTACGATAATATTATCTGTACTCATGTATTCCCAGCCTTGGCGTTGACAGAAATGCGCCGACAGCACCCATGCTTACAGCTTGTAACGAGCCACATTTCTACAGACTATACCTGCGCTCCCTGCACAGCGGATTCTGCGCTGGACTGGTATTTCATTCCGTCCACTTCGCTGTTAGGTGAGTTTGAACAATGTGGACTTCAACCTCAAAAGCTGATCGCCAGTGGAATCCCTGTGCGGCAGCAATTCTACCAGCGTGTGTCACAAGAAGCAGGAAAAGCCAACGCCGGAATCTCTCCTGCTCATCAGCATATTTTAATGATGTGCGGTAGCATGGGCTGCGGTCCAATGGAGGAGATTATATCGTATCTCTGCCCTTACCTCACAACAGAACAAGAACTTAGTGTTGTATGCGGCACAAATGATGATTTACGCAAAAAACTCCAAAAAAGGACAGAAAAGTATTCTCAAGTTCATGTTCTGGGAACCGTCAATAATGTGCCGCAGCTCATGCAAGCCTCAGACCTATTCCTGACAAAGCCCGGAGGTCTAAGTACATCTGAGGCAATGGCGGCAGAGTTACCAATGGTGCTTATCGATGCAGTGGCTGGCTGCGAGACACATAATCTGAATTTTTTTCTGCGTAATGGAATGGCCGTCACAGCCAATACGCCAAAAGCAATCGCAGACACCACAATAAAAACGCTAAATGCCCCAGTGCTTCTTTCTAAAATGCGCGCGGCAATGCGGTCGCAGACGGAATGTACGGCAGCCGATAAAATCTATGAATGGATATACAGTCATGCAAAGTAATCATATAAAGCCGGAAGTTAATTACCGTGAGTTCCGCATCCATAAACTTAATACACCTGAATTTTCTCACGTCAGGCTATTGCTTTACTGGCCAATTTTCGGCTTGCTGTTTTTGTTTCTTGAGCGGTTGCAACCGCAACGAAATTACTATCCCGTCTATTGTGGACTCGATGATATAATACCATTTTGTGAATGGGCGTTGATTCCGTATCTATTTTGGTTTGTCTTTCTAATCGGTACGTTGGTTTATACTTTTTTCGTCGATGTACCTGCATTTCGGCGTATGATGTATTTTGTGATAGTCACCTATACGATCACGGTTTTGATTTACCTGTTCTTTCCAACCTGCCAAAATTTGCGGCCAGAAGCATTTGTACGCAATAATCTACTTACACGCTTTATTGAATTATTCTATAGTTTCGATACCAATACAAATGTTTGCCCCTCACTTCATGTAATAGGCTCTGTTGCCGCGATGTTTGGGTTATGGGATTGCAAGGCGCTCCAAAGCGTCGGATGGAAAATCGCTGCTACATCAATCGCCGTGTGTATCAGTCTCTCCACCGTTTTTATGAAACAGCATTCTATCATGGATGTTCTCGCTGCATTGCCAGTCTGTTTCTTTGGTTGGTGGATTGCCTATAAGATACTCCCCAATAATAAAACAAACCGATTTCTTACGAGGATGTAATCATGGATAAATCCTACAAAAAGCCGCTTCTACTAATCACGTTTGGGGTGATCTTATTTGCGGCATTCAACAATCTAAACTATGTTGCCAACTTTCTAAAATCGTGTATTGGCTTGCTCGCTCCGATTTTATCAGGCCTTTTGCTGGCCTTTGTTCTGAGTGTACCCGTGCGCGGACTGGCAAAGAGGCTTCGACGAAAGCTGACTAAAGCTACAGATCGGCAAATAGACATGATAAGCCTGTTACTGACGCTGATATGTGTTATTGCGATTATTGCTCTTCTGTGTGTAATTGCGATTCCACAGCTCACTGCATCTGTAAAAAGCATTGCTGCTCTTGTTCAAGAAAAATGGCCTGACTGGGTCGGCTTATTGCAAAGATACGGCATTGACACAGAGAAACTGTCGGCACATTTTGCTGCGCTCGATTGGAAATCTATTCTGCAAAGCATTTCGAGCGAAATGAACACAGTGATTTCCTCAGTTGCCAATGTTGCTGGCTCTACGGTATCTGCGATTGCTGATGTTGCAATTTCACTTGTGATCACATTCTATGTGCTAATTGGATGGCGTGAATTGAGCAGTCAAAGCAAACGGGCACTGTATGCCTACTGTAAGGAATCCGTTGCAGATAGAATTTGCCATATTTCGAAACTTGCACATGACACCTATGCGAAGTTTCTTTCTGGTCAGTGTGTCGAGGTTATGATTCTTGGAACATTGATCTTTCTTTCGTTTTCTGTTGCAGGGATTCCATATGCGGGGCTAACAGCTGTTTTAACTGCCGCCTTTGCATTCGTTCCTTATATTGGAGGATTTCTCTCCTGCGCTTTCGGCATTTTATTTACTTTATTGGCGGCTCCGAACAAGGCGCTCCTATGCTTGATCGTCTATCAGGCAACTCAGTTTGTTGAAAATCAGTTCATCTATCCGCACGTCGTGGGAAACAGTGTAGGGCTATCCCCGTTCTGGACGTTGTTGGCGGTTTTGCTGGGCGGTAAACTGTTCGGTGTCCTTGGCATGATTTTCTTTATTCCGTTAATGGCTCTTGTATCTCAGCTTCTACACGAATCAATCGAACGGCGGCTGCATACCCGCAAACCGGAGCTGTCCAATGTACAAAGCAACTCAGACGAGAATACAGACATATCTCAATGATGTAGCAGGCGTTCGAATAGTTTGTGCGTTTATTG
>OLSF01001034.1_pt1 | contig 26201 bp, 30 predicted proteins | sample 1672301 | NCBI WGS metagenome assembly OLSF01 (sample SAMEA3136669, study PRJEB25190) | human gut metagenome | biome: human gut; feature: human-associated habitat; material: faeces | place: Austria | collected 2013
TGTGAAGATGGGCGCCGCGGTGACCCGCGGAGAGAACTGGATCAAGACCGGTCCGAGCCGCTACGGTCATAAACTGCACGGTCTGCAGGCCGATGTTCGTCCGATTCCGGATGCAGCGATGACGTTTGCCGCCATGGCACCGATGTGCGAAGGTCCGACAATCCTTCGAGGCATCTCCAGCTGGAGAGTCAAAGAGACCGATCGTATTGCCGCAATGCACAACGAGCTTACCAAAGTCGGCTGCAGAGTGGAAAGCACGGACGACATGATCAAAATTACGCCGCCTGTAAAACTCAGAAGCGCTGTTTTTGATACCTACAAGGACCATCGCATGGCGATGTGTATGTCCCTGATTGCTGCAGGAGGCGTGCCCGTTGAGATTCGTGATCCGAACTGCGTGAGAAAAACATTCCCCGATTACTTTGAACGTTTGGCCGGCGTTGTGGAGAAATAATGAGTCAAGTTGATGTCATCGCGATTGACGGACCGGTAGCTTCCGGAAAAGGAAGCGTTTCTTCCGGCAGCCAGAAGTAAGGCAGAACATAATAATGCTCATCTTCATCAGTTGGTGGAAATACAAGCACAAATGCTGTAATATCCGTAGTGCTGGAAAGGTCAAGTCCACCGTAGCAGATACGACCTGCAAGCATATCTTCATCAAAAGCCACCTTGCATTTGTCCCATTTCTCCATCGGCATCCATCTGACCGCCTGTTTTACCCATTGGTTCAGTCTCAATTGTCGGAAAGCGTTTTCTTCTCCCGGCGTTTCCTTTGCAGAATTACAAGCCGCCACCACCTTATCCATACCGATGGTCTTATCCAGACTTGGATTTGCCTTTTTCCACACCTTGGGATCTGTCCAGTCTTCGGATTCATCAGCACCGTAAATGACCGGATAGAAAGTCGGGTCATGCTTTCTGCCTTCCAGAATGTCCTTTGCTTTTTGGTGTACTTCATAGCAGATTGAATTTGTATCAGTTCCGGCGGTTGTGATAAGAAAATACAAAGGCTGCATTCTGGCATCACCGGAGCCTTTGGTCATAACATCAAACAGCTTTCTGTTTGGCTGCGTATGAAGTTCATCGAACACCACTCCGTGAATGTTGAATCCGTGCTTGGAATAGGCTTCTGCTGAAAGTACCTGATAGAAGCTGTTTGTAGGTGTATAGACGATTCTTTTTTGTGCTGTAAGTATCCTAACTCTTTTCATCAAAGCCGGACACATACGAATCATATCTGCGGCAACGTCAAAAACAATCGAGGCTTGCTGTCGGTCTGCGGCACAACCATAGACCTCCGCTCGCTGTTCTCCGTCACCGCAAGTTAATAGCAGAGCGACGGCAGCTGCAAGCTCACTCTTGCCATTTTTTTTGGAATTTCAATGTACGCTGTGTTAAACTGACGATATCCATTTGGTTTCAGAATGCCGAACAGGTCACGGATAATCTGCTCCTGCCAGTCCAGAAGTTCAAATTTCTTTCCAGCCCATGTGCCTTTGGTATGGCTGAGGCATTCAATAAAGGAGACTGCATAGTCTGCCGCTTTTTTATCATATCTTGAATCTTCCGCCATAAAACGTGTCGGTTTAAATCTTGCCATTGCATCACCTCCCATGCAGCAAAAAAGACCTGCCAAAAAGCAAGTCTGCATCATTATTTTTAAGCCTCGTGGGGCGATTTTGTAATCGAGATTCTATTCCCATTGTAACCATGTTACCATACAATTTCAAGTTTATCAAGTCATAACGGAAAAATATACTGCACAAAGATGCGGCTCGGATTTTGTGTACTATATTTCTTCGGTACGAGCCACAGCCCCCTTGTCTCAGGGGCTGTTTGGAAAGTGCTGGGAATTTTATCTTCCCGTCATGCACTCCCATTCAAATTCGCAGGCATTTTCGTATTCCTCATCGAAAAGCGCATCGTCGTCAATGTAGTCTTCTTTGTAGCGAATTCTGTCGATTTCTTCAAAGGCTGTGCCGTTTTCCTGTGCGTCCTCTTTTGCAAAAGCCTCTGCATTTTCTTCAATCCAGGCTGTGAAATCATCGTCGTCCATGTGGTCTTCGTTTTCGATTTCAAGTTCGTATTCGTACTCCGCGTCAACCCAGGTGATGATTGCCTTTGTGATTTCGGTTCTTTCGTTCCAGTCGATTCTGTTTGCCATTGCTCTTGCCTTTGCGATTCCGTATGATACCATTGTGTTTTCCTCCGTTTTTTTGATTGTTTTCCCTTTCGGTGATTACATATTACCGCATAGTGTGCATTATTGCAAGCGGCTAAATCTACAGAAAAAAAGGCTGTATATTCGCCAAATGATTGTGTAATATACAGTCTTGCTTTTCTTGATTTTTTATGGTAATATACAGTACGATGAAATAGGATCTCCCTTATTTTTGCGCCCCCGGAGCAATCAAAAAGCAAGCCCCACGTTGCCGTTTGTTGGCTTGCTTTTTGCATTTGGTAAATTTACGGAATCGTTTCTGCCCGCCGTTACAGGCAAGCACAGGGGCGGCTCATTCCGCCCCTTGGCTCTTTGGTTTTTAGTTCAGTTTCATGAGAATCGCAGGGATGATTTTCGGTTTGCCGGTTGCAAAATCTGTATAATCTGCGGTTACCTTGGTCAGCCCATTCATGTGAAATCCTTGTTTTTCAAAAGCGGCAAGGGTGGCAATCAGACCGCTGAAGGTGCTGGAAATCGTAAATTTGTTGATTCCCTCGGCTTTCAGAAAGTTGGCAATTGGTTCAATATCCTCGTCCCATATCACTTCCTGAAAATCGATGAATTCATTTCCGTTCTGTTTACTTTTGCGGTATGCCCAGTAAAGGGTCGTGTTCAAGTTGTTCTCACGGAAAAATTCGTTTCCCTTTGTAGCTGCCTGTTCAAAAAGTTCAATTGTTTTCATGGTGTTTTCCTCCAAATTTCGTTGTTTTCGGTCGGTTTTCCGTTCCGTTGTGTTGTATATTACCGCATCTTTGGCTGATAGTCAACGATAATTGCGATAATAAATGTAACAAACATCACGCCGAAATTGGAGATGCTTTTTGTGTGAACATGACAGCAGCACAAAGCCGCCCTGTCGGCTCGTGTGGGGCTTTATTGCAATAGGGAAAACTTTACGGAGGAATCCCTGAATGGCCACACAGCCAAACGTGGCGGCTTGTGTTCGATTATTCTGCCCGATTGCGATGAATGATGCTGACGATTTTTTCCGTTTCTTCCGAGGAGATTCCCAAGGCTTCAAGAGCCTCACGGGTTCCGCAGTCGGGACAAATCAGCGTTTCATTATCCGTTCTGGAAAGTGCCGGTCTTCCATGATAGGCACAACCGCACTTTGGGCAGGTTCTTTCAGTGTTCGTTTCATTTTTCATAACGGTCAGCTCCCTTTATACTTTTTTCGTAGGCTTTATCCAGATACTTGAAATCGAATCCGAAAATCGTATATCCGAATCGGCAGGTGCTGATGTAGTTCTGTGACGGAATGCCAAGGCTGCGTTCTTCGTGCATGATGTACACAAAGGCGTCCAGCGTTTTTCCGGTTTCGGAAAGCTTGATTTTCATGTTCTTCTTGTAGTAGAAATTTGGATAACCCTCATAGGCATCCAGGCTTTTTTCATCTCTGGCAGTTACTTCCCAGACGGCTACCGGAACCACGCCGCCTTTTTTCTTTTCAATGGTGAGGTAGGAGCCTGTCTTGCTGCCCTTGTAGAGAAGCTCGTAACCTTTAATTACGCTTGTTCCCACAACCTTTGCCGTAGGGCATCTGAATTTCATTTGACGGACATTGAGGTTTGAACCGTAGGCAATGTAATATTTTTTCATCTGCATCATCCTTTTTGTGAATTCCGCTTTTTCTTAAGCGGTAGTCACATATTAACTCTTTCGGGCAAGAATAGCAACCCGCTAAAACTACAAAATATCTGTGCCTTTTCTTGTGTAGTATTTGTTCAGATTATGCTTTGCGATGTCAGCCGCTGTGTGGGCTTGTGTGGGGCTTTTCTTAAGGCTTGGGAAACTATCCCGCAAAAGCAACGTTGGCGGTGGTGTTGCCGCCTGTTGCCTGTGGGAGGCAAGCCTTTTCAGGCTCTGCCGAATCGGAAGGCTGCATCTCCCTCCAGGTTTCTTGTCAGGAAATCCCTTGCCGTGGCAAATTCTGCTCCCATAAATCCCAATCGCATCAGCCATGTTCTCATGGCAAATTTCGGATTTTCCGTCTGCTGCGGCTTTGGGCTTGCTGTTCGCAGTTCCTTTGCCATTTCGGAAAGGGCAAGGCAAAGCTGAATGTAGCTTTTCAGCTGTCCGGCATGAAGTCCGTTTTTCTTGCCGTTTGCAGGCTTGTCAAACTGGAAAAGTCTGAATTCGATTGTTCCCTTTGTAAAGGTTGCGTGGTAGTTCAGCATATGGTATCTGCTGTCGTTGTAATGATGATTTCTGCCGTAGTCTGCACCGTTTGAAGTGTACCAGATGTCCGCAAGCTGTGCCATGGTTGTTGGCTTTTTCTTGTTGATCTGCTCGATGAATTTTGGGTTTACCGTTCTGCAGTAGCGATGCATTCTGCCGCTGTCGATTTTCAAAGCGTCGGCAATCAGCTTTTCGTGGCTTGCCATGATGTTTGCAAGATTTCTGAGGCTCTGTGGTGTGTGGCCGTTTGCTCCGATGTGAATGTGAACACCTGCACCGATTCCTGCGTGGCTGATTGCTCCGGCTTTGCGAAGCTTTCTGACCAGTTCCTGCAAGGTTTCGATGTCCTCGTATTTCAGGATTGGGGTTACCAGTTCGCATTTTTCGCTGTCTGCTCCGGCAATGGAAACGTCTCTCTGAAATTTCCATTCTCTGCCCTGTGCATCCCATGCTGACCAGGTGCAGTAGCCGTTTCTGCCTGCCGTGTTTTCGTATCTGCTTGTTCCGAAGAAGTCGGCGGCAAGTCTTGCAGCTCTTTCTCTGGTGATGTGGTTCATTTCGATTTCCACTCCGATGGTCTGGTTTTTCATGTTTTCAATCTGTCTTTCTGTTTTAGCGTTCATTGTTTTTCCTCCGTAAATTCGGGCTTTCCGCCCTTTCGTTGTGTTACATATTACCGCATCACGGAGGATATATCAAGCGGCTAAATTAACAGAAAAAGAGACTGTATATTCGCCGAATGATTGTGTAATATACAGTCTTGCTTTACTTGATTTTCTATGGTAATATACAGTACGATGAAATAGGTGCTCCCTTATTTTTCAGCCCCCGGAGCCACTTTGAAACTATCCACTTCTGGAATGATTGCAAGAGAGGAACCGTTTTGCCATTTCATGTGTATCGAACCCAGATCATCGATATGAGTGACCTCACCGATTGTTCCCGGAAGAATGGGATACTTTTCATCACGCATGGAAATCAGCTGCAGCTTTGTTCCTGCAGGATACTTCTTTCGGAGTTGTTCCAGATATTCTTTATTGGGAATTTTCATCGTTTCCACCTGCCTTTCTGAACGCTGAACTGCCTGAAAGATTTCTGAGCAGCACCTTTCTTGCCGATTTGTACTCTGCGCCAATCATGCCCAGGCGAAGAAGATAACAACGCATGGTATATTTGGGATTGTCTGATGTGTCAGGCTTGTTGTTGATGCGTTTCTGATTTTTCGCAAATTCGCAAAGCATGGAAATGAAAGTGCAGTAGGCTGTTGTATCATCGTACTGCTCCACGGTGAACCATGGAAAACAAATCTTGTCATCTTCTACAATGATTTCAAGATTGTCAGTTTTGAAAGCAGCTTTGAAAAGTTCTCCCTTGTTTTCCACAATTTTTCTGAGCCTGTCGATTGTAGCATCATCAACCAGTTCCAAAGGCATCTCTACCGTCAGACCGTTTTCTTCTTCATCAAGCGGAACATCATAGCCTCTGCTGACCAGTTCATCAATCAAGTTTTCGACTTCCTTGCTGTCAGCTGAATCACTGATTTCAAGATTGCCTTCCTTTGTAATCGTGTAATCTCTGCCGATTTTGTATGCACAGGTTGGCATATACTGATATTCGGAGGGCGCTCCGATAATCTCGCTGACCGCCTTTGCCAGTCCCTTTCGTTCGTTTCCTGTAAGATGTAATTCAATTATCATGTGTTTTGACCTCCTTTTTGGTAGTACACATGATAACTCTAAATGGCACAGATATCAAGTGTGGGATATGTAGAATTATTTCCCCTCGTTTTGTGCATAATAGGCGATTCCGGCAAGGACAAACCAGGCATTGCAAGCTGCGATGCCGTTGCCCCACATTTTATAGGCAGCGCTGTCGGAATACGGATTCTTCAGCCACTTTTCAATCTGCTTACGGCTTTTGGGTTTGCACTCTTTTCCGATTGCCTTATTATAGGTTTCAAAAACGTTTTGCCACCAGTCAATCTGCGTATCAGTCGGATTTTCCGTACCAAGTCCATCACACCACCAAGTCGGCATTCCTTGAAGCAATGCACATTCCTGGGGTGTAAGTCGGCGGACAATGTATTCAATTTCAGGAGTGCTGTCATTTACAAGCGGAGGGTCTTTGTAGTCCGATGCCACAAGTGTGTTGGCTTTTTCTTCTTCAGCGGTTGTAAAGAATGATGCCTTGGAGGAACTGTAAACCGGATGAGCAATTCCGCCAGCCCCCGATGCAACCAGTGTCGGGGATTTTTCTTCTTCAATCTGAAAACTGAATTTTGCGTTGTACCCCTGATTCATGGCAGGTCTGCCGATGCCGTAGGAAACTGCATGGTTCTCTGTACAGTTTAATGTGTACATGGTTTCCGATTCCTTGTATCCGTCACCGTGATGTGAAGGGCGTGAACCGTTGCCCTCAACTACAACCATACCACCTTGGTTCTTGCAAGGTGACTGATTGCTGGTATCAATGGTTCTTGAAGTATCTGCTTCATAAAATCCGCTGTTTGGATTATCGCTCATCATGGAATTGCTGTATTTTCCGCAGATGCCATATACCTTTGGAACGAAAAGCGTCTGGTCGTTGTTGCAGGAGAGCGTTGCGGATTTGTTTTCCTGAATCAAAGCACCTTTTCCACCACCCGGACATCCGGAACGAATTTTCAAAGTAGCCGGAACAACACCTGCACGAAGTGTGGGGGATTTTTCTTCTTCGTAACCGATGCCTCTTGCCTGTGCTGAATGTTCGGTACAGAATCTTGCGGATTCCACCACAAAAGGCTGGTTGTTTCCGCCTGTTCCATAAGTTGCGGATACAGTCTGGGCAACCTCCAGAGGACCTGTGTATCTGGTATCCTGAGAATGATTTTCGAACATCAGCCCTGAGCCTGTTTCTTCAGAGCAATCTCCAACACTTCGGGAAGCTTCTTGCCACGCTCTGAAGCTCTCCGCAGAATACCCAGACACGCCTTCTGACTCAAATAATATTTTCTGGGCACATCCGCCATCAAAATCTGCGACAAGGTAGATACGCATTCTTCTCTGGGGTACACCCCAGTACTGAGCATCGAATGTACGCCAGGCGAGAGAGAAATCTTCACCCAAGACTTCTCCGGCTTTTTCCCATTTTGCAGGTTTAGGGATAGAAATGTCTGGGTCTTTGACCTGACAGAGTTTTTCAAGAACGCATCGGAAGTCTTCTCCGCCATTGGAAGAGAAAGCACCTGCGACATTTTCCCAGACTGCGAATCTTGGATATTTACCATTTGTGGCACACCTCATTTCCTTGATAATTCTGACTGCCTGAAAGAAAAGTCCGGAACGTGGTGCATTCAAGCCTTGACGTTTCCCTGCGACCGAGACATCGGTACAAGGGCTGCCAAAGGTGACGATGTCCACAGGCTCTATTTCGGCTCCATTGATTTTATTGATATCTCCGAGATGCTTTACAAACGGCAGTCGCTTTGTTGTTACAGCAATCGGAAAAGGCTCGATTTCTGAACAACTTATCGGGATAATACCACAGAGCATTGCCATTATCGGAAATGTTCCTGAACCGTCGAAGAGACTGCAAAGTGTAAGCGGTTTATTCATCAGAAACAGTCACATCCTTATAATTGATTCTCTCTCCATTGCGTATCAGATACACATCATCAAAGTTTCCGTCATGAAGCTTTATGTATCTTTCCACAGCAACATCTACAAACTTCGGTTCCAGTTCCACGCCGAAGCATACACGATTCAGTTGCTCACAGGCAATAAGGGTAGACGCACTTCCCAGGAACCCGTCCAGCACCATTCCGTTTGTCTGCGTACACTGGGAAATCAGATAGGAGATCAGCGGCACCGGTTTACTGGACGGGTGTCCGCAGCCATCTTCTTTGCTGTTTTTGATACGGTCAAATTCAAATACTGTTTTCTGTTTCTGGTCACCGTACCAGATATGCTTACCGTCTTTTCTCCAGCCCCAGATAATCGGTTCATGGATATACTTCCAGTCAGTTCGGGTGAGAACAAGGCGGTCTTTCTTCCAGACAAGACCTGCACCGACCTTGAATCCTGCATCTTCATAAGCATCATGAAATACACGAGCCTTTGAAGTGGCATAAAACACATAAATGCTTGCGTCCTTCGCCATGGCGTCCTTGAATCTCTCAAATGCCGATTTCAGGAATTCATACCCCTTTTCGTCATCCAGGTCATCATTCTTGATTTTGCCAGATGTGCTTTCCAGGTTGACAAGGTACGGCGGATCTGTACAAACGAGATTTACTTTTGTATTTCCAAGCAGTGCAGTATAGGTTTCCGGCAATGTGGAATCACCGCAGATAACTCTGTGCTTTCCAAGATGCCAGATGTCACCAAGTTTGGATTTACACGGCTTTTCCAATTCTGCATTCACATCGAAATCATCCTGTTTTGCTTCATCGCTGTCAATCGCAAACAGGTCTGCAATTTCTTTTTCATCAAAACCGGTCAGACCAAGGTCAAAGCCGAGATTCTGAAGTTCTTCCATTTCAACAGCGAGTAACTCATCATCCCAGCCGGCGTCCAACGCCATACGGTTGTCAGCAAGGATATATGCTTTCTTCTGTGCCTCTGTAAAATGGTCAGCATATACACAAGGAACTTCTGTAATCCCTTCTTCTTTTGCTGCCATAATGCGTCCATGTCCGGCGAGTACATTGTAATCCTTATCGATGATAACAGGATTGACAAATCCGAACTCACGCAGAGAGGAGCGAAGCTTCAGAATCTGTTCTTTGTTATGTGTACGGGCGTTATTTGCATAGGGTACTAACTTGTTAATGTCAACAAGCTGAAATTCTGTAGTTGTGGTCACTGATACTGCCTCCTTTGCTTGATTCTGAGCATACCTTTTCGGGCAGCATCTATATTGCCTTTGACAGCCTGTCCTTTTATCGTGCGATATTGCTGTTTCGTCATTTTCTGGCGATTAGCTTTTAAATCTCTCCAGAACTGGGTATCTGCTTTCATAAAAAACTCACTTTCTGCTGCGGAGCAGCTTTTCCATCATGTCTTCCTGTGGATTGCCCTGAAATTCTACAGAGCAGTTTTCACGGACTATCTGAAAAATCTGATTCCAGATTTGGTTTGCCTGTTTCATATAGTTCTGCGACATTGCTACATAGGGAGAAGCTATTGCCGCACCTGTTGTCGGGTGTTTGGAAATATATCCGTACTTGGTGACGATCTGCTCGCAGTGTATCCAACGGGAAATGCTCATTGCGTACTGTTCCACAAGCTGTCGGCTGACGATTTTCTCACAGGAGCGTTCTTTCAGCCACTCATATGTTTCCGTATACACTTCATCTGCGAGGAGTTTTGTACCGTCACGCTGCAGTTCTGTCATGAAATCTCTGACAGGAGGTGTTTCAGCGGATTCTATTTCAGCCGGCTGCATCATAACTTCCGCCGTTTTTCCCTCAGCAATCTTCTCAGCGAGTGCCTTTCTTGGTCTGCCTGCACCCGGTCTTGCACCGCCTCGGTTCGTACCGTCTTTCGCCATGATGTCATCACCTCCCCAAAATCAAAGAAAATCAAACAAAATCGTCGTATCAGGCATAAAAAATGCCGACTGCAAAAGTCGGCAAAGTTAGAAATTATCGGTGTTTTTCAGTATTTTTATATCAGAGGGGTCAATAGGCCGTTTGAATACCCGTTTTCGTGCGTGAGAGGGGGCGCCGGTCTTTAGAATGTTCACATTTAGAGGTTTTTGGCCCCCAGGGGGTCTGCTCAGTAGGTGTAGACAGGATTCTTATCCTCTGTCCATGTCTTTTTATCGTGACACGGCTTGCACAATGCCTGCCAGTTTGATTCACTCCACATAAGCGTTTCATCACCACGATGCGGTTGTATGTGATCGACCACCGTTGCAGGAACGTATCGACCTTCTGCCATACAGCGCACACACATTGGGTGCTTGCGGAGGTAAGCTTTGCTGACTCTCTGCCACTTGCTGCTGTAGCCACGCTTGGCAGCTGAGGGACGGTCTGGGTGCAAGGGCTGATGCTCCGCACAGTACAAACCTTCTGTCAGGTTCGGACAGCCGGGGTGCTTGCAGGGCTTCTTACATTTCCTCGGCATCGTCCAACTCCTCAAGGTAATCTTCCAGGGAAACGAGTGCCTTTTCGTAAACCACCTGTACGCTCTTTTCTGTAAGGTGAAGTCTTTCCGCAATGTCGCTCCAGCTGTAGTCACGGTGGTAGCGGTAAGCAAGAACGGCACATTCAAGCGGTTCATCCAGGTTTGTAAGGTTGCTGACCATAAGATGGGCTTTTGTGACGAAGGAAGAATGCTGTTCATTCAGTTCATCTACGGCATCTTCAAGGGCAGCAATGATTTTCTCGTTTGAAAGATTGTAGATTGTCTCTTCCAAAAGCGCAATCTGTGCCACGCACTCATCGGCTTCAAAATTCAAAAGCTGAATCTGATTTAAGTATTCTTTTGCAGTCATACCAATACCTCCGGGCATAAAAATAGCCACGGCAGATTTCTCCGCCATGGCTTGTTGTATATTTTTCTATTATCTATGATATCACATTTCTTCAAGAATGTCAATGCTTTTTAATTCCGATTCTTTCCGATTTATTCCGAAGTTTCCAGATGTTTTAGTCCTCGCTTGCGGAACTCATAAATCATGCTTTGGCTGTATCCCATATCGTGTCTTATTTTTTCCTCTGACTGCTGCAACAGATACCAGCGGCGGAGAACCTCACGTTCGTTGTCATCGGTCAATTTACTGATTGTTGCAGTTGCTTTCAATTGCATTACAGCCAGTTTCGATTCTTCCTGTTTCATCTCTTTTTCAAAATCCACCATTTCAGCAACAATTTCAGCCATGGCATCTGCTTTTCTGCTACCGGAGGAACCGCCGGTATTTTCGTAGTTGATACCGGAAATATCAAGTGATTGCTTGATGCGTTGATACTCTTCTTTCATCATCTCCACTTTTCTTTTTTGTGATATCATTTTTTCGAAGAATTCTTTCACGCTGCACTCCTCCTTACCATTTCCATCACAACTTTTCCATCGCAATCTGAGAGAAACTCAAACCATTGTGAACAGAAGAATCCCTCAAGACGATGTGTAGCTGAATCGTCCTGTTGATTTAATGCATTTTTGTAATCCCACACGGCTCGCTCTACAATTGCGGCTGCAAGTTCCTTGTATCCATCCATTTAGCCCTCCAGTTCTGCCTTGACCGCAGTCATTAAAGCGGATTGCGTTTCGTTCTTTTCTTTCAGTGCTTTCAGAATTTTCTCATCAACCGTCCCTTTGGTAACGATGTGCTGTATGATAACAGTTTCGGACTGCTGTCCCTGTCGCCATAATCTTGCGTTGGTCTGGCTGTACAGTTCCAGACTCCATGTCAGTCCGAACCATACCAGATAATTTCCTCCAGATTGCAAATTCAATCCGTGACCAGCAGATGCAGGGTGAATCAGTGCAACCTGCAGCTTTCCGCTGTTCCAATTCTTTATGCTTTGTGCTGATTTGATTTCCTGATAAACAATTCCAAGCTTACCAAGCCTTTCTGCAATTCTGGTTCTGTCGTGTTTGAACCAGTAAGCCACCAAAACCGGTTTGCCGTTGGCTGATTCGATGATATCTTCCAGGGCATCCAGTTTTCTGTTATGTACTGGAATTATTTCACCTGTATCATCATAAATTGCACCATTGGACATCTGACACAGCTTGTTGCTTAAAGCTGCAGCATTCGCTGCCGTGATTTCTGTATCCTGAACTTCAAGAATTAACTCGTTTTTCAGTTCCTTGTATTTTTCCTTTTCTGCCTCAGACATCTTCACAGTGTATTCGTTGGAGATAAGTTCCGGCATCTTCAGATGGTCGACTGCTTTCATGGAAACAGTAATGTCGGAGATTTTCTCATATATTCTTTCTTCCGCATCGGGAAGAGGTTTGTAGGAATACACGATATAGCCGTTCTGCTTGTCAGGCTTGAAGTATTCGTTTCTGAATTGTCCAATGAATCTTCCCAAGCGTTCTCCCATATCCAGCAGACGGAACTCAGCGAATAAATCCATCAGTCCATTGCTGGCAGGGGTACCGGTCAGACCTACGATTCTTTTTACTTTCGGACGAACCTTCATCAGAGCCTTGAAGCGTTTGCTTTGGTGGTTCTTGAAACTGGACAGCTCATCAATCACAACCATGTCATAGTCAAAGGCTGTATTGTTGACAAGCCAGTCCACGTTTTCACGATTGATGATGTAGATGTCGGCGTCTGCTTTTAATGCTGCAAGACGTTCTTCTGCTGTACCAACTGCCACACTGTATCTCAGGTGCTTCAGATGTTCCCATTTTTCGATTTCTGCAGGCCATGTGTCACGTGCAACTCTCAGCGGTGCAATAATCAAAACTTTTCTGACCTCAAACAGGTCGTACATCAGATTGTTGATAGCTGTAAGTGTTGTGATCGTCTTGCCAAGACCCATATCAAGCAGAAGTGCTGCAATTTTATGTTCCTCAATGAACTTTACGGCATATTCCTGATAATCATGAAGCTTCATAATTCACCACCTCCGATATGATTTTTTCGATATCCTCCAAAGCGTCCAGGACGAAAACCAGAAATCCTAACCGCCTTAGAAGTCTGTGCCTTGAAAGCTGAAGCGGTCTTGGTTTTTCCCCCGGTGTTTTCACTTCTACAAAGGCAATTCTGCCACCCGGCATCAATATGATGCGGTCGGGAACTCCGGCTGTTCCGGGTGACGTGAATTTCCAGCAGACTCCGCCTTTTTGCCTGACTGCTTTTGTGAGTTTTTCTTCAATAAATGATTCTCGCATAAATTCTCCCTATTTTTCGGCATGGTGCAAGTCGGTGAAAGTCGTTTACAAACCTTATATATAGAAGAATTTTTTTACTTTTTTCTCGCCTGCGTAAAGTCTGTATATGAGTTTCACCGACCTGCACTTTGCCTATTTTTCGTGCTTTTTTCTTTTTAAAGGTGCAGTTCGATTTTTCTGAATGCAAGTCAAAAACAGACTTAATCCAAAAAATCTATTTTTATTGCTATACCATAAATCATGACGCCATTCTTGGTTTTCTTTCTCTTGTATCCCGCCTGTTCTAATGCAGAATAGAAATCAGATGTGCTACGGACATACTCACCATTTTCAAGACAGTATTCACGATAGTGTTTGTAAAGTTCTCCGGACTTTTCCTGATAAGACTTGTCCACCTCACAGCACTCATTGATGAAATTGCCAAGCCAGTCGTTTCCTTCACGATATGCACCGATAGCATCCAGGACACACTGGGGTCTGGTAACCTGATAGTTTGCTGCAATGACCTTTCTCGCTCCCTCAATCAGCCAGGAAAGCACAGCACCGCCGGCGTTGTCAACCAGATACTGCGTGTAGTTCTTTATGTCCTTTGAACCCTGAATTTTTGCATGAAACGGAATAACAATCAGTCTTCTCCAGGTACCGTCATCAGAGGCACCAACCTTTGGAAGATGATTGGTATACAGCACCAACGTGTGGCTTGGTTCAAAGTGAAACGGTGCCTTGAACTTCTTCTCAGCAAATATGGGGTCTGTGGAGCAGAGCTGCTTGACAACGCTTGTGTTGAGTCTCATGCCTTCTTGGAGTTCTGCCGCAATAATCATACGCTTGCCTTTTAGTTCAGCCATTTCAGGCTTTACGTTTCGCTTGCAGTTGACAGTCAGGGCATCGGCTGAAATGTTACCGCTGTAACTGCCTAAGACTTTATAGATCACATTCCAGAACGTACTCTTGCCGTTGCGTCCGTCACCATAAGCAATAATCATGGCCTCCATATACACCTTACCCACAATACAAAGTCCGCATATCATCTGTACATAATCAATCAGGCTCTGGTCACCGCAGAAGAAAAGCTGCAGGGCATCGTCCCATAAGTCTTTTCCCTCATCACTGGGAACGACTGCTGTCACTTTCGTCAAGAGGTCGGCAGGGTCTGTGGGTTTCCAGCCCTCAAGACCTTTCGGCAGATAGTAAGTTCCGCCTGGTGTATTCAGCAGCATGGGATTGCTGTCGAGAGCTTCGGGGCTATGAAGCACAAGAGGCTTTGCCGCATCAAGTGCATTTTTCATGCTGCGGATATGGCGATATTTCATGACAAACGCCTTAAATGCGTTGTAATACTGATACTGCTTGTATGCCTCAGACTGTTCTTCCTCCAGGTTATCTCTGAACTTCTTACCGCCGTTCATGGCAGAGTCTCTTGAAACACCGAGGCTTTCCAGTTTCAGAAGTGCCGCTTCCACCTGTTTTTCAGCCTCTGCAAGCTGTATGTCTGTGTGTTCGATCATGGCAAGGGTGACTGCGTGTTCCGATTCTTCCCAGTAGGTCCCGTTGTAACGTAGATAGTCAGTCGCAACGGTAAACGCCACCTCATCGGAAAAGCTGTCAACGAATGTGCGGGCTTCTCCAACGTCAGAAAAGTCATCGGGGATAAGCGTCTGTGTACTGCCGTATTCCTCTGGTGAGATATATCCTTCCTGAGAGGTTACTTTCTTCCCAAATTTGCAGGCGCTGTGCCATATGGTTTCAAGTTCTTCATCAGGAAGCGGCGGTTCGCATTCTGCAGCTTTTTCAAGGAACTTCTGATATGCTGTGTCTGTTACGCCAAAACGCTTTACAAGCTTTCCTGCAATGCGTGACATGGTGCTGTTACGCTGTCCCTGGGGAATATTGCGGTTCGATTTCATCAGCGTGAGCCAGTCCTCAATGGAAAGACTGCCTTCATGCCAGAACACATCACTTGGACAGCCGAACAGAAAACGAGAGGCGTCAAGAGCATTTCCGTCAAAGAACGGCAGTTCCTTATAAATCTTTGCCTTGATGGCTTTATGAGAATGAGGATCATTGCAGGGTGCTGTCGGAAAAAACACGTGGAAACGAGGACGTGCAGATTTACTTCCTTTTGCCAGCATATGATGACGGCTGTATGTAACCGCAAATGCAACATCACAAAGGTTATCAGCTAAAAATTCAGGTGTAATCCATTCATCTGGATTGTCGCTATGGTCATTGTCGCAGTCCATGGGAACAACATCGGATACCATGAAATTTGCATCACTGCGGGTGTTATTCTGATACTGAGCACATACATGGTCAGCGGTTATGGATTTTTTAAGGTCGCCCTCACAGGTGATCACCCTCTGATTCGGATAAAGCGTGTTTCTTTCATTGCCTGTGCAGTCGGCGGTATAGATTGTAAACTTCATTCCTTTTCCTCCATTTCTTCGGTGAAATATCTTATCTTCATATATTTTCGTTTCGCACGGTTGATTTCAGCCTGCATTCCTGCGGAAATAGTATCGCCGAACACCCACATCTCGGCACATTTGCTCATCAGCACGAAGTTCATGAAGATTGCGGTTTCTCGTTCTTTCGGGACGGTATCGTCCATAAACTGCGTAAAGAGAAGATGCGGTGCAATGGGGAGATAATGCCTGTCAACGGCGAAACGGCTGTACTTACGAGCCATTTCGATATTGTGATTTACATTGCCTGAATAAGGTGAGCATATGTAAACAATCGGTCGAAAGTCAGCAGCTCTTTTTGCCGCCCTTTCTTCTTTTTCTACTCGTGTAAATGCTTCATATTCTGTTGGGCTGTAATAGCCCTCTGCGTTATACTTACTTGCCATGTTTTTACTCCTAATCTTTTTTGTAATATTCGCATTCATATCCGTCAGCACGAAGAATCAAGCCTTCTGCCCATTTTGGCGTTCTTGCCATCTGCTGACAAACTACATCAAGTGACATCTCCTTTAACGCTTCAATAATCATTTCATCGTGGACATGTCCGACAATAAAGCAATGGGATAATGTCTGCATGGAATACATCAGCAGATCTCTTGCAATTCCCTGAACGATGTTTTCCACAAACTTTGGTCCGTAGCTTTCAAGCCTGTCCCACTTTTTCTGAGCGTTAATGCCCATATAGGTTACCGATTCACCGCCGAATTTGTTCTCGCCGATGCGTGGTTTTGCATAGGCAAGATGTCTGCCGCTTGGCAATTCAATAAACAGGAACCCTGCTTCATAAGAAAATGTAAGTCCGTGTGTTTCTGTAACTGTTTTCTCTTTTACCGCTTTTTTCACTGCTCTATCTACTGACCACCAAAGTTCCGTAATGTGCGGAGAGGCATCACGCCAGTCGGTAACAATTTGTTTCAGTTCAGTATCCGATAAGCCAAGAGAATCCGCACCCATAGCTTTCATTGCTCCGACAGAGCCGCCGTATCCACAGGCCAATTCCGCAACTTTTCCTTTCTGCCTCAGATGTCCGTTAACGCCGTGCTTCACAACAGGAACGCCGAACATCTTAGAGGCAGATGCACAGTAAATATCCTCACCATTTGCAAAAGCGTCCATTCGCCATTGTTCATCCGCAAGCCAGGCAATGACACGAGCCTCAATTGCTGAAAAGTCAGCCACGATAAACTTCATTCCCGGTCTTGGAATAAATGCAGTACGGATCAGCTGGGAGAGTGTATCAGGCACATCGTCATAAATCATCTGAACGTCATCGAAAGAACCTGTCTTGACAAGCTCTCTTGCTTCCGTCAAGTCTTCCAGATGATTCTGAGGAAGATTTTGCAGCTGAATATTGCGTCCTGCCCAGCGACCTGTTCTTGATGCGCCATAAAAGCTGAACATTCCTCTTGCACGATGATCCCTGCAGGCTGTCTGCTTCATTGCCGTGTATTTCTTGACCGATGATTTTGACAGCTGTAAACGCATTTCAAGCACCGACTTTACAGGTTCTTCTGCTGTTTTAATGAGTTCCTTTACCTGTGCTTTTCCAAGGGAATCCGGCTTGTAGCCACGGCTTTCAAGCCAGTCAAGCAACTGATACACAGAGTTCGGATTCTCCACGCCTGTGAGCCTCTGCATTTTAGTTGCCAGTTCTTCTTTTGCCTCTGCATCAAGCCCAATTGCAGCGTCAGCCAGTTTCATGTCAACTAAGATTCCACGGTCATTGATTTCCTGGTCGAGATAAAATTCCTCCCACAGAAAATCAGGAACAGGAAAACGGCTGAGCTTCTTGTCAATTTCCATTTCAGCCTCCACATCACGCTTGTTGTACGCTTTGAAAATCTCCCATTTTTCGGGATAATCTTTTGGGCTATGAAACTGCGGAACACCGTCAATGGCGTCATATGGAGTACAAAAGAACTTGATGAGTGCCTTTCCCTCCGTCATTTTCTGCTGTTCTATGCCAAGAACTGAGCCGACTTCTGCAAGTGATGAAGGCAGTCCCAAAGTACGAGCGTGAATCATGGAACAGTGCCAGCCTTTCGGGTCCAGATAATCTCCGACAGTATCTTCAGCAATGCTGTAACTCTGAAAATACTGCGGATAATTCTCACGCAGATATTTTGACAGGCATACCCTCTCAAAGTTGACGTTGAATGCTCTCTTGATTACGTTTTCATCAGCAAGAGCAGCAAGAATATTTTCGGGAATTTCTTCGCCGTTTGCTGTATCAACCACCTGAACAGGCTGTCCGTCCACGGAATAGGCAAACAGCAAAATATCAAAATATGGGGAGTCTGCATACGCATATACGCCGCATTTTGCAATGTCTTTATCAGATTTTGTTTCAATATCGATTGTTATCATAAAACCTCAAACCCACCCAAGCATTCCGCCTAACTGCCCACCCAGCTATTTATGTATTATCAGTCGAGAAAATCATTGAAATCATCGTCGAAGTCATCTTCCGCACGGCTGTGACCGCCGAGTGGCTCACCGTCACGAATCTTCTGTACATTCTGGAGTCCGCAGGCGATACCCTTAGACGCCTTTGCATTGTAGGCATAGAAGTTAATGGACGCTCTGCCGTAAATGCCGCTGTAAACCTCGCTGTGTTCGAGAATTGCCTGACGGTCAATATCTACAATGCCGGGAGCAGTAATGGAGTTTGCATTCACAAAGTAGCTGTTTGCGTAAGCTTCATCATCAGGACGTTCCAGATCGCCGTCACGGAGAGGCGTTTTGAGTGCTGTAAGAGGCGGTACAGACTTGCCGTTGCTGAGTTTGTTCTTGCCTTCCTCATATGCTGCCTGAATTGCTGCCCTGATCTTATCAAGGGTCTTGGTGTCGCTCTTCGGAATGATGAGAGAAACGCTGTACTTTGCCTTGCTGTTCTCGTCCATTGCCTTTGGTTCCCAGAGATTTGCGTAGCTGAATCTGCATACACCTGTTACTACCTTTGTTGGGTTCATCATCTTTGCCATAATTTAATCCTCCTGAAAATCTTCATTCGCTGTGTTTTTCCACGTCTTTCGTTTATCAGACATGGGTACCAGTGTTGGTTTGCCTTGTGGTTTGCACACGTATTTGCTGAGAAGTTCATCAAATTTCTTTTTGCCTCCCAGCAGCTTGGTCATTGCAGTAATCCCAAGAACTTCCGGTTCGCTGTATGGATTCTTGCCTGCTGCCTTGACAGCTTCAGCGACCAGTTTTTCATCGGTGTACCTGCGGTTGGATTTTCCTTCCACAACCTTATAGCCGTTCCATTGCTTTCCGGAAAGTGCCTGAGAAAGAGCGTATTCCTTGACGTCGGCTGCCCATGATACAAGTGCGTCAGCCCTTTCCAGAATCATCTCAATCTCATTGTCTTCCAGCATATCCGGCGGTGCAAAGTCATACTGAGCAATTGCCAGATTGTATTCAGCCCTTTTACGGCAGGTTGCTTTTACCTTACAGAATCTGCAGTGTTCTCCGGCACAGAATTCTCCTTTGCCTTTTGCGGCAAGTTCTGCTTTGAGTTTCAGTTCATTTTCCGCCCAGTCAAGCAAATCGGATACTGTAATTACGGATTCACTGATGTTTTCTATTCTCGGCTGGAAAATTACCATCTTGATTTCGCCTATGTCATACAGTACACAGAACATCTCAAGAGCACCGAGAGCGTACAGCATCATCTGTGGATTGCCTTCCGCATCAACTGCCACACCTTTTCCGTACTTAAAGTCAATTACAGTAAGTACATCATCTGCAACAATGATACAGTCACCGGTGCCAAAACCGCCCGGAACGTATTTGCTGAAATCAAGACGCTGTTCCACCATGACAACCGGCGTGGCGTACTGTGACATCTGTTCGGAAATATACTGGGCGTAGCTGTCTGTACAATCTTCCATTTCTGAATCATAGAAATCCAGATTCTCTGTGGGGTCTTTTGCTTCAACGCCGAGCAGCTTATTTACCTTGTACTCGGCAAGCTCATGAGCACAAGTACCTTCACGAGCATATTCCGATGTGGTATCCGGCAGTTCCGCATTCAGCTTTGCCGAAGGCGGACAACTGAGCCAGCGTTTGCTTGCTGACGCTGAGAGAACGGCGTGTGTTCTTGTTTCATGTGCCAATTGTCTCAGCCTCCTTCATGAGCGCAGGGAGTTCTGCATCATCAACAGCAGAAAATCTCTCAGCACCGTGCTGCTGCAAAAGTTCCTTTACTGCGTCTGAGAATCCGAGGCGGGTCAGCTCCGCAAGCTTTGCCCTTACATCTGCACGTGTTACTGCCGGTTCTGCCTGTACGGGTTCAGGCTGCATTTCAGGCGGTGTGTAGATTTCCTCATAATCATTCAGGTCACCGATTTTGTCTGATGCGGTGAGAGCGTCGGCATAAGCCTGCAGGCTGTCACCAAGGCTGCGAACATCTGAGATGATGTCCAGCAGAAGTTTGATTTGACTCATTAATTTTTCCTCCTTTTTTGCTTTTCTTGAAACAAGGTTTAGTGGTTTTTTGAAATCAACCTCCTTTATACTATTAAGAAAAAATATGGGGCATAAATTAACCCCTATGGAATTTTTCTTTCAGAATTTCTATGATTCTTTTCTTTATGGCAGATATTCTTGACGTAGACACACCCATGATTGCCGCAACCTCGCATTCTTTGAATTCTTCAATGTATAAGAGTTCATAAACTTTCTGCTGTCTTGGTGTCATAGTGGCTACTATTTCACGCATTTTGTCAACACTTGGATTAGAATGCTCCTCCGGCATAGAAAAAACATCAATAAGAGCGCTTGCATAATCGCCATCAGAAAGCAAAATCGGTGCATCAAGAGAAATATTCCATCTTCGGTTTCTGATATCTTCGGGATGTTTATTGTTCCATTCTTTTCTTTCTTTCTTTTCTGACTTTGGTGGATCGGGAGAGGCATTTTTAATATTGTTATATACCTCAGCATCGTCATAGGAGTGAAGTTTTTTTATTATTTCTGCTGTTACACCATTATCTCCCACATGGAATACTCGTGTAGTCCCATCAAGAAAGTAATAGGTATAGAATTTTCTCCTGTTGAGTGGTGTTTTTACAAATCTGCTTTGCATCATTTGTCCTTCCCGCCGAAATGAAAAAGGCAATGAGCAAAAAACAGGAGCCGATAGAGATACCGACTCCTGCAATACCGAAAAAAAGGTACAACAAAGGCGGTTATCTCAATACTGAAATATCAGAATATCACTGATATACTGTATGAAATACCCATATGCCCTGAGTTGTACTTCCTCCGGCTATAAATTATTTATTTAGTCTCGGGTTTGACCTTGACTGTACCTATAGTCTACCATGATTGCATAATATTGTGTAGGACATTCGATGTCCGATAGAAATAGTAATTGTCATATTGCTGAAAACGTGAAAATCAAGCCATAATCACGTATTAACAATAAGATATGACACTCCAAGGAGAGCGGAGAAGCATATAAATATTCGGTGTATAAACAAAAAATCGGACACCGGGTGTCCGATAAAATGAAAAATATTTTTGTTTCTATGTTTTGCACAAAAAAACTGTACCCACAAAAGTGAGTACAGTCTTGAAAATTATGATTCTATCAGGTTAAGTTCCTTCAAACCTAATCTATGAAGATGACTGTTACAATCTTCGAGCGTATAGTAACCGGAAAAAATCAGTAATTGCATGAACGCAATGTCCTGACGGGTCGATTTCAGCTCGTTACCTGATTTCCTGAAAAGGTTATATGATATTTCCATTGGGATCTTGTTTCCCATACAAATTTTAAGCATTACCTGTGGTGTAGGTTTTTCTGTTAATCCGTTTTCTAAACGATATAATGTTTTGACGCTCATTCTGGCATTACCTGCGAATTCCTCTTCCGTTAGCTTTGTCCATTCGTGAACTCTTGTCAGAGCCTTCGGAAATGATTCCGGCAAATCCTCCAGAATACTGACAACATCTGCATTTCTTGCATAAATCTGCTTTGCTTGCTCCTCCTTATCTGCATTATCTTCCAGATACAGTGCAGTAATTGGGATAACTGATTCTTTGATTCTGTAAGCACCTTCCAGGTTGTATGCTTTTCTTGATTGTGCATAATAGTCTTTTGGATATTCGATCTTAAACTTGAACGCGCATTCATCTAAATGATTGCGAGCGTAATCTGTAAGTGTTTTTTGTTGTGTAAGATATTTTCTGTCATTCAAAATAAAATGATTATCTGTAAAAACAACAAGGTTTCTCGCCATCATCTTTATAAGTTTTTTGTTACTGCGGATAAGCTGCTGAGCAAGACTGATAGACACCGTAAATGTTTCTCCTTTTTTTAGTGCCGCCGGGTTATAACAATACGGCATAAGGAATTTACCATCAATAAACAGGTGCATTCCTCTCATCTGCTCATATCCTAACATAAGATATCTTCTTTTACAAGCAGCGATGGTAACCTTAAAAAAGCAGGCTGTTTTCTCTAACTGCTCATATATTGTGTCCGCTGTAACTTTCTTAGGTTTCAATCTTTCAGCTACCAGTCTGAATTGTCTTTCAGGCATTAAAGCGGCTGATGCAAACATATCAGCATGACGCTCTATACGTTCAATAAAAGAATCCTCAGAGCAGCTCTTGCCGCTGTTATCAACCTGACACATCATAAACGTGGCGTCAGGGTCGCACATACGAATTAATTCAAAGGCAAATCGGTTATTTACAGCATGATCAAGTTCATGCATTAACGTAAATCGACATATCTCCGGTTTACTTCTCAGATTTTTTTCAATTAGAATTGTCCCTTTTTTCACCCATATAGAACGATATGTTTTTGTTTTTTCATCGTATTCCATTCTGTAGCAGTCTTTGTAAACGTATTCTCCTCGAACAGACATATCGGGACGTAATGCAACATACATGACAGGAATTTTCATTTGACCGGCAAGGTATTCAGGAGAAATTACACAAGGCATTGTTTCATTTAACGGATGAGACATACCAATAAAATCAGCTGCGTCCTGCTCAATATGATTTTTATCCAGTACTTTTACAAGGTCATCAGTATATTTTACAGGGAAACGTTTGTGAAATCGTTCAATCCTTTTAATGCATTTGATTTGTATATCATTGAAGTCTGCTGAAAATGAACCGGATAAAGTTCCAAAAAGATATAAATCATTGTGATATGCTGATATTCCGTCTGTTGATTCAATATGCGCTTTCAAAATTATTTTAAACTTCACATGATCCTGCGCATTTTTTAAAGAACTGTAGTCAATATCATCGATTATAACACTTTTTACACGTACCGTACAATCGTCTGTATCATCTTCTCGGATAAACCTATCAACCGCATTTTTCAGCACATCAAAGTAATTTTCTTCTATGAAGCATCTAAATGAATAGCTCAATACACTTTCCTCCTATTATTTTGCATTTCCTATTGACAAACAATAAGATATGTGATATAATTCACTTAGAACTTCACATTGACGTTACGTTTATTATATCAACTTCACCCTGATTTGTCAAGAGGGTCAATAATATTTTTTGGAGGGTATCATGAAAACCTTTGGTGAAAAATTAAAAGAACTCAGAGATGAAAGAAATATGCTTCAATCTGAAATGGCCGAGTTACTGGGCGTAAGCCGCAAAACTATTATTGAATACGAGAACGGAAACTGCAAGCCAATCAGAAAGAATCTGATTAAATATGCGCAGATTTTGGAAGTACCTGTAGAATATCTGCGTGATGACAGATACAATACGCCTCTTGAAGTGTTTAACAAGCCTTCACCGGAAGTGCTTGGAATGGATGCTGAAAGAAGAAAAGCTGTTTCACCAAACGCCATCAGCGAAATGGAATTTATTAAAGAAAGAGGTACCGCACTTCTCGCAGGCGGTGAATTGTCTGAAGACTTGAAAGAAGAACTCTTCAGATGTATGTATGTTGCATACTTGGAAGGCAAGGGAAAAATGAATGATTAAAAAGGGGTTCTTATATGCAATATTGTGACATAGTTGAAAAATTAGAAGATATCAGAGCCGTTTATCCTAATCAAACAATATGGGAGCTCCTTGACATATTCAAAATTGTTGTAAGTTTTCAAGATTTATCGAAATGCGGAAAAGAACTAAAAGGGTTTACTTTCTATATGGAAGGCAGGTTTCATATCGTAATTGACCTCAGACTTCGTGATAAGGTTCAGCAAGCGGTGGCCTGGCATGAATTTGGGCACATTATTAACGATGCTGATAATCTGATAGCCGGGGAAACGTACTTTGACAGTCAAATTGATGATGACTATGAAATGCGTTCTATTGAGAGAAATGCAAACATCTTTGCAGCGGAAGGCTGTATTGATGATGAGGAATTTATGGATCTTGCTCAATACGGATATACAGCAAGAGCAATTGCATCAATGCTTGAGGTGCCGTATGGATATGTGATTTACAAAGCAAAAATTATGCAGGAATACGGATACAAGATTAATCTTGCTGAAGAACCGGATTCGCTATGCTTGCAGGGTGATATATATGGGTAGTTTTATATGCATAGACTTAAAAAGTTTTTATGCGAGTGCTGAATGTGTCGCAAGAGGATATGATCCACTCAATACAAATCTTGTGGTTGCTGACCTGTCCCGAACAGATAAAACAATCTGTCTTGCAGTTTCACCATCACTAAAAGCGATCGGCGTCCCTGGAAGGCCAAGACTATTTGAAGTAGTTAAGATTGTAAATGACTATAACAAGCAAAGACTCCGTAAAACACAGTATGGTATGTTCATGCAGAAAACCATATATGCATCCGAGATTAACTCGGAAACAGAACTTGACTATGTTGTCGCACCGCCAAGAATGGCTCGATACATGGAAGTAAGCTCTCAGATATATAATATATATCTGAGATATGTCTCTCCCGATGATATACACGTATATTCCATTGATGAGGTGTTTATGGATGTTACGGGCTATCTGGAAATATATCACTGCACGGCTCATGAACTTGCAATGCGAATGATTCGTGATGTTCTGAAAGAGACGGGTATTACAGCAACAGCCGGTGTAGGCTCAAATATGTATCTTGCGAAAATTGCAATGGATATTGTGGCAAAGAAAATGCCTGCTGACAAAGACGGGGTACGAATTGCTGAACTTGATGAAATATCATATCGTGAAAAACTGTGGGAACATACTCCGATTACTGATTTTTGGAGAATTGGAAAAGGCACTGCAAGAAAGCTGGCTGATAATCATATGTTCACTATGGGAGATATTGCTCTTGAATCAGAATATAACGAAGATAAGTTATATAAGCTGTTCGGAAAAAATGCTGAACTAATTATTGACCATGCGTGGGGATATGAACCATGTACCATGGAAGCAATTAAGAAATATGAATCCAAAAACCATAGCATATGTTCAGGACAGGTGCTGACAAGACCGTACAACGTTAAGGAAGCAAGGATAGTTATACATGAAATGGCTGACCAGCTTGCATTTGATTTATTCCGAAAGGGAATGGTATGTGACCAGATTAAGGTTGATGTTTGCTATGACCATGAAAGTGATACATCTAAATATGATGGACCAATGTGCAAAAATCAATATGGCAAGGTTGTTCCGAAGCCTGTAAACGCATCATTCAATCTTGATAGACAAACGTCATCCACAAAACTCATTATTAATGCAGCACTTACGATTTTTGATAGGATCGTAGATAAGACATTGCTTGTCCGACGGCTGAATATCACTGCCAATCATGTAATTCCTGAAAATGAAGCAAAAACTGAAGTGTATACACAGTTCAGCCTTTTTGATGATGTGGAAGAGGTTACAAAAAAACAAGACGCAGAAAATGCTGCCTTGGAAAAAGAAAAGAAAATAAATCAGGCTCTTGCAAGCATTAAAGAAAAGTACGGAAAAAATGCAATTATGAAAGCCATGAATTATCAGGAAGGTGCAACAGCAATTGAACGCAATGGTCAGGTCGGAGGACATAATGCATGAGAGCAGAATATCAGGATATTTTATATCATTCACACCACATTTCACGAAAAAGGCATCCTATGCCCATGCATGACCGAGCTGCGCAGTTTGCACCTTTTTCTGCACTTACAGGTTTTGATGAACAAATAGGTGAAACAGCTCGTTTGACGGATATACAGACTGAACTGGGTGAAGATGATATCCGTGACCTAAATGAAGCATTAAAGCATCTGCTTGAAATGGAGGCTGAAAAGCCAAAGGTGAAGATAGAGTATTTTCAGCCAGACAGCAAAAAATCAGGCGGTGCCTATGTTAGTTTTATTGGGAATTTCAGATTCTTTGATGAAGCAAACAGAAAATTGAAGTTTACAGACGGAACTATTATTTCAGTTGATACAATAAGCAGAATTGATTTTGCGGAATAAAATATTATTTTAGTCTCTCCTTAAACCACAAAAAATCACCGAAACATTGACAAAATCGTCCAAATATGATATAATAGAAGTGCAAGGAAAAGTGTTAAAAACG
>OLSF01001047.1_pt1 | contig 25929 bp, 28 predicted proteins | sample 1672301 | NCBI WGS metagenome assembly OLSF01 (sample SAMEA3136669, study PRJEB25190) | human gut metagenome | biome: human gut; feature: human-associated habitat; material: faeces | place: Austria | collected 2013
AGCGTTCGGACTGAAATGCCAATGCGGCAGAATCTCCCTCATCGGTTCCTCCCTTCAGTCGTCGTCCCTGGACGCGAACCGCACCACCAGCCACAACGCGGTGGCGAGATACACGCCCTCGACCAGCAGCGCGCCGGCCATGTTCCCCGAATCACGCCAGGTGAGCATGAGCGTCACGCTCACGACCAGGCCAATGACCGCAATCGCGAATTTCATGCGGCGCAAGGCGTAGTTCGGGCGCCCTTCCTTCCGCTTCTGGGATTCGAGTCTGTCTTCGATGCGGCAATCGTTGTCGGTCATCGTGTACCTCCGATCATGTTGATGAGTGTGTGAATGATGTCTTTGCCTTCCTCGGCGGTGAATTCCGCCAGCGTTATCTCCTGGATGCCGTCGATGAGGCTGGCGGATCCGTCCACGCCGAAACGGACGTAGAAGCCACTCGACGCGAGCAGCACATTGCGTGGATCATGCCGTCCCGACTGTGGTGGTTTCGGCGGATTCAACCTCACGGCCTGTCTGATGCCCATGTCACAGCTCCTTGTCGATCGTGTCTACGATGAGGTCCACGATTCCGGTGACATCGAGGTCGATGTAGCCGACGATGTGGCCGAGCGGCCTCATGGCCTCCGCATCCCCGTCCTTGAATGGGTGGACCAGTTCGCCCTGTGTTTCGAATTCGTCGAACACCGCCTGCACACAGGCCTTGCGAATCGCTTTCATGTCATTCCTCCATTGATCGAATCCAGCGTTCCATCGCTGTCTTGCTGACTTTTCTTCGTCCGGGTTTGCCTTCCCTGGTGGGTGCCCGGAAGCTGTCGAGGTCTCCGATGTCGATCGCGTGGCGCAGGCCGCGCGGGTCGAGGCTGTACACCTGCGCCGCCTGTTCTGGGCTCCACGCCAACCGCTCCCCCAACGGCACGCGGCTCGGATCCTTGAGTTCGGATTGCGGAACCATCACGCGCCTCCTTTGCGTGTGTGATGCCGGGCGGCGTTAGGAGAACCGCCCGGCCCTCTCCTAAAATCGGTGTCATCCCGCATATGCGACGTGCGGGCCGAACAGTTAGGAGAAGAATCAATGAATTCGAGTCCATGGGACTGGACGCTGTCAGCCACTCTGACCGTTATCGGCTTGGCCATCACACTCGCCATCGCCGTCGCGGGGTGGATAATCACCGCGAGAAAAGACTCGAAGAGCGCGAAGGCGGCACGGGAGAAGTACGAGTCCGATGCACGACGTGCCGACGAGCTGAACGCCACGCTTAAATCGCAGCTTGAGGCGTCGCGGGAATCCGCCGCGGCATTGCGCGCGCAAGTGGAGCAGCTCAAGGAGGCCAACCGCATAGCAATTTCGTCGAATCCGCCAGACAAGGCACCGTGGGGAGATTCCGTTTGGACAGGAAGCGGAGAGCTGTTCTCCATACACCATGAAGGCCTCAGAAAAGTCATCGTATTGGAAGTGCGTTCCGCAGACCCCAGAATGAGTGGCCTATTGCACTTCGACCATGCGACGCCTTTCTCCTGCGAGCCTGGAGACAGCATCGAATACCTGGCCATAGGAACACAACTTGGAAGGCCAGACGTAGAGATCAGATGGCGTTGGGCTGATGATGATACCGAACGCACAACACGCAGACCAAGCATCAAACCACGTTCCTGACTCATTGAGCACCTTCTTCCAACATCGACATGAATTCCTTCAAATCCACTTCCGCGACAGCTGGGAAGGTCACGAACGCCTTCCCGTCGCCGATGGAATCGACTCTGATCGGATTGACCGTCAGCTCCGCCATCCACCTGCCGGAATGCGCGAAGAGGTAGGAGGCAATGCGGCTCGCCTTCCCCGTCGTGAGGTCGGTGATGTTGAAGCCTATGTACTCGGTCCCGTCCATCACGCGACCGCCTTCGGGTATTCAAGCTGCAGAGTCTCCTCGCCGAACCGGCGGGCAATCAGGGCAAGACCCTTCCTCGTGACCTTCACCGTCGGCGGGAACGCGAACGGAGTCCCATCCCTGTGCGTCCCATGCGACTTCGAGGGAACCATCAGCAGATGCCCGGCGTTGATACGGCTCTGACGCGCGGACCAATGCTTGTTCTCACGGAAGATCCAGTCATTCCGGTCAAGCCATTCGAACAGTTCCGTCTGCCCGACCGGCCTACCAAGATTGCTGAGCAGCTTCGCGGAATCACGCACGGAAAGCGCGTCGGGAATGTCCACGAAGTTGTCCCACGCGGATGCCTTGGGCTGGAGTTCGTCGATGCGCGACTGCTGCGAGGCGATCTGCTGGTTCTTTTGTTTGATGGTCTTCTGCGCGACGAGCACGGCCCTGGCCATGATGTCCTCATCCGAATCCGACTCGGACGTCGGGATGTAGCCGCCGGTCTTGCGGATCTGGGGCAGTACCTCATGCGTCACCCAGCGCTGGAATTCCTTCGCCTCCGGCTTCCGCGAGCGCATGATGAGCTTGTACAGGCCTGGCTCAGAGATGATGAGAGGCGCACGACCTCCATTCTGAGCAACTTCAGAAATTCTGAAGTTGCTCTTCTCGTCATCATCAAGAGGACGAAGAGCTTCAGTGACGTTGTTCAATTCGAGGATGTCACATGCGTCCTTGGCGACGAACCAAGGCTCCCCCGCCTCATCGGTCAAGGTGCGCAATGCCGCGCCCTTGAAATCGAATCGTTGGATTTCGTTGTTCATTGGATTCTCCTTAGAATCGTTTTCATGACTGATTGGTTTTCACAGCACGGCATCGAATTCGCCGCATTCGTTCTCACGCTGGTCGTGACGGTCGTTGGATGGGTCGTCGAACACAAGAGTTCGAAAGAACGGAACAAGGACCGTGAGGAAGACATCAAACTGTTGCGGGAGCAGCTCGAAGCGTCGAACGCCACGGTTTCAACGCTTCGCGATCAGGTGCGTGCCCTTGAGTCACAGGCTGACGCCCTGCAACGCCAAGCGACCATCCAGGAAGACGAGGCGTCCGTTCCGGAATGGGAGCTTCGCCAGGTGCAGAACCTCAGACATTCCGTCGCGAACAACAATCCGTTCGACGCCAAGGATGTGAGGGTCGAGCTTTCGGATGGCAACAAGTACGAACTCGGCGACATCTCGCGCGGCTCCGAATCAAGCTTCCTGTTCCTCGAACGAGGTCTGGAAGTCGGCACCAACGATGACGTACGCATCACTTGGGCCCTTCCAGGTGATCCATCCCACCGTTTCTCCATGACGAAACCGGTTCCTCCGTACCGGCAGTCGTGACGCCGAGGATGCGACCGAGCTGATTGCCCTCAATCTGCAGCATCTTCGTATACCTGACCACAGTGGAATCGTCTCCCGGCGAATACCACACGCGCATAGGGTTCTCATCAAGACGCGCCAACTTCCGGTAATCCTCCCCAATCAGTTCGCCGAGCATGTGAAACTGCTCTTCCGTCAATTCATGAATATCGATTTCGGTAGTCCCCATAAGTTCCCTTTCGTCCAGATTCAGCCGTTGAGCCACATATTGATGCAGACAGTGATGATGCTCGCCACCGCGCAGACGATGGAGAACCAGGTCGCTATCGTTTCCATGTGAGAACACCTTCCTTTCAATTACTTCTGTCGGCGAGCGCCGATTGCTTATGGTTTGATTTGGTTGATGTCGTCGATTGCGGTTCTTTTTCTTCTGAATTTGCTGCAATGAAGATGTCAAGACCGTCTTGCCATTTCAGTGCCGGAGCAATCTTGTCGAGAACGCGAATCGGCCATTCCCGTTGATTGCGCATGTATCGATTCATGACGACTCGATTGATTCCAACTGCGTCGGCGACGCCGGATTGAGTGATTCCAAGTCGAGCCATCCTGACTTTTATTGCCTGCGTCACGTATTCATTGCTTGTCACATCACCTCCATTCCCCGAATATTCGGGACTTTATTCGACGTTTACCGGATATTCGGTGAACATGCTTTCAATGTACTCCCGGATATTCGGTATGGCAAATCCGACACGCCGAACGGAGTAAAGATGTAACTTCCCGAAAATTCGAATACAGTCATCTCTATGGACAGCAGCACAACACGCACCGATCTGGTGATTTGCAAATATATCAGCCAAGCAATGGAAGCCAATGGCATTACCCAGGCCGACCTCTCCAAGGCCCTTGAAGGACGATCAAAAGGCTATGTCAGCGACCGAGTACTCGGTAAAAGGAGTTGGGCAATCAGCGAGTTAGACAGACTCGCTCCACTCTTTGGGCTTCCGGACGCTCTTTCACTGGTTGCGGCAGCCTGTGGATCAATCTCCAGCGAGGCCGCTCGCGCCTACGAGGCCCGCGAGCGCGAGTCTCAGATCACTGATGATCTCATCGACCGTATCGCCGCGCACCCCGAAGACTTTGACGTGGCCGCCAACACGGATCCGAACGCACGCCTCGAAGCCGAGACGCCTGACGATTGATGGATTGAAAGGAACACGAATGACCGAATACAACCTGTATTGCGACGAAAGCTGTCATCTGGAACATGACGACAGCGATGTTATGGTCCTTGGAGCCCTCATCATCCCCAAGGATAAAAAGCAGGAGATCACGGAAAACATCCTCCAGATCAAGGCACGTTACGGCGTCAAGGCACGTACGGAAGTGAAGTGGACGAAGGCCAGCATGCCGAAAATCGACCTTTACAAGGACCTGCTGAACTGCTTCTTCCTGGATGACGACATGAGGTTCCGCGTTCTGGTGGCCAAGAAGACGCGCCTGAACCATGAGGCATGGTCCCAGTCGCACAACGACTGGTACTACAAGATGTATTTCACCATGCTGAACAGGCTGTTCGACTCCACGAACACCTACAACGTGTACGTGGACATCAAGGACACGCATTCCGCACAACGTACCGAGAAACTTGAGGAAGTGCTGGCGAACAGCCATTACGACTTCAACCACGAGTGCATCAAGAAAGTGCAACCGATCCGTTCGGATGAAGTGCAGATGATGCAGATCACCGATGTGATCAACGGGGCCGTCTGCAGGGCGAACCGGACGACCATCCCCCAACCATCGGGCGCGAAAGCTGAAATCATCGACTACATACGCATGAAATCAAAGCTCCGTCTCACCCAGTCAACAACCCTGGGCACGCGAAAGTTCAACATCTTCGTCTGGGAAGGACGGAACGCATGACACCGCATTGGATACCGGAGCTCGTGCCCAAATCCCCGATAGAAGACTTCGCCGTATACGAGGATAGGATTTACGCAATCTTCAGGCAGGACTTCATAGATTCACACCCATCATTCGACGGTCTGAGGGTCTCCGTGCGCCGCCAGAAAGAGGAGACCGACGGAAAATGGGCCGGGTTCTTCCACATCACCAGCGTCGAAGACCACGCGACCGGTGACAGGAACGTTGATCTGCGTAGATGCGAACGAATCAGATTCCCGCGAAGGACAATCGACGACGCAAAGGATTGCCCGCAATGCCATTACGAAACATGCGATGCGCCATTAATCTGGAGGAAGCATAAGCATGGCCGCGATAGGCTGTATATCCTCATTGAACCAGAACGGTATCTAGTCGTATTGGAACCGCATAAGGAAAAAGGCTACTGCATGCTGGTCACCGCCTACTACGTCGATCATGACCACAGCTTCAACAAACTGCTGAAAGAATACGATCAGTCAAGCCTAGACGGGAATTGCATTCAATAAAAAGCAAGGGCCGCCGCAGCGACCCCGGAGACTCCTTCTACAACTTGGTAGATGAGCTGATTCAAATATCACATACGACACTCCAACTGTCAAACAGAACTTGACAAACAGCAAAAAAGTACTTCTCGAAAAACAATACTTTCGGAAGAGAGGAATGTGGATAACAAGACCGTTGCGGACCTTCATCGGAGCGCGGAATCCATGGGACTGTCAATCGTATCGCGCGACCTCCCACGCGACATATGCGGCCTGTACGACGACCGGCACAGGCTCATCCTGCTGGCCGACTGGCTCAACCAACGCCAACGCCGCTGCACGTTGTGCCACGAGCTCATACACGCCAGACACCATGACCCCGGCTGCGGTACACGATACGGGGCCAAATGCGAGCGTCGGTGTCGCAGGGAGACGGCGTTGACGTTGATATCGCCAGTGGATTACGGCATGGCCGAGACGGTGTACGAGGGCAATACGTGGATGATGGCAGTGGAATTAAGTGTCACCATCCAAGTACTGTCAGATTATCGGCAGCTGCTCTACGATTCCGGCGTGTGTATGCAGTGAATACCACCAAGCGATTGTTCATGGGGGTACGATGGAGTGACCGGCATGGTCGCCAGAGAAGAAAAGAGAATCCAATGACCAACAACAATCCAAATCCGCAGCAGTTCCAGCCGCAACCGGTTCCACAACAGCAGCCGGCGCAACAACCGCCATTCGCGCAACAGCCGCATTTCCAGCAGCCGCAGCAGCCGATGATGCAGCAGCCCTACCGGCAGCCGGCCGAGGAGAAGCATATGAGCGCGCTCGGCATCACCGCATTCGTTCTCGGCGTCATCGCACTCGTGCTCTCGTGGATCCCGATCGTCAACAATGTGGCGTTCGCCTTCGCCATTGCCGGCATCATCTTCGGCTGCTTCGCACTGTACGCCACCAGGAAGAACGGAAAGAAAAAGGGCCGCGGACTAGTCATCGCGGCAGTCATCATCTCCCTCATCAGCGGCGGAGTGGTCCTCTACACGCAATCCGTATACGGTGCCGCCGTGGACAGCGTGAGCAAGAGCATGGATGAGACAAGCAAGCAGATCCAGCACGATTCCGACAATTACGACAAGGGCATCGTCAACGAAGGCGCCAAGGAATTGAAGCTGCAGGTGACCATCAGCAACGGCAACGCAGAAGTGACCTACGGCAAGGGCGGCGGCAGCAGCAACGAGACCGTCTCCGGCCAATGGGAGAAGACCATCACCGGCGATGACGCCCAGAAGGACTGGACGCTCAGCGCCTACCCGTCCTTCGACATCGACAACCAGACGCCCGCTGACACGCAGGTGACATGCACCATCACCGTGGACGGCAAGCAGGTCTCGCATCAGGAAGCGACCGGCGACAACGCCAACGTGTACTGCAGCGTCTACGACAAGCAGTGACAACTTACTAGACGCAGAAAACGCACCCATCCACGACTTTTGCGGTTGGGTGCGTTTTTATAACGCCATCAGAGAAAGAGAGACAGCAAATGAAAACCACACAAAAGGTGATCGCCGCAATGCTCGCCATCATGTTCCCAATCGTTCTGGCCGGAGGATGCGGCAGCCGGACAACATCAAGCCAGTCAGCGAGCGCCGACAGTCAAGCCGACTCGCAGGATTCCGAAACAGACTCGCAGGATTCCACCGATGGTGATGGTGGTTCTCCGCTCGCGAATGGGCTGTCCGGTTCCTGCGAGGGCAGTGACCCGCGGTTGCCGAGTGTGAAGCTCGATACGAGCGCCGGATATCTCGGCGTGGAGATACCCGGCAATGACCAGATCAGGCCGGATGAATTCTATTCGTATGATCTGATGCTCACCAACGAGGATGGCGACTCTTGGATGGTGCAGCTATCCGACTACGTGTCATCCGGGGAGACCAACAGAAGCGTGTTCAACATGCAGACGAGCAAGAACCTGAACTATCCGGGTTGGAACAACTCGGATGACAAGTCGGTCTTCTCAACGTCTGTTCCGGACACAGCGATGCGTGGAACGTCCATGGATTGGCAGATGACGCTCAGCATCGACGGCAACGATGTGGCCAAATGCCCTACGGACGGGACGACATCGCTCGAATAAACCAAATCGCAACCCGATAATCCAAACCCCGGCCACCCGCATACCGCGAGCGCCGGGGTTTGTTTATGCGAAAAGTGCTTTCCACGCAGTGACGGCGGCGAATGCCAGGACTCCCAATACACATAACCACTGGACTATTTGATCGCTTAACCATGAGTACCAGAACATGCGTCTGTGCTTTGACGCGAGGATGTTGGGGCGTTGCCATTCTGGATAATTTCCGTATAGCATGTTCGAGATTCTGACAAATAGGTGGAGGAATGGATGCCACCCAGCAGCTTTGAGCAGCATGCTCATGCTTGCATCTTCGGAGCCTGGCTGGAGGGAATGTTCCATACCTAAATCATCCGGCAGTTCGTTGATTTGCGAATCGTCATCCCTTGGAAGCATGTCATCGATCTGCGCGAAATCGTCATCGGTGGATGGGATGCCGTCGTCATCCGAAGCGTCAGCCCATCCGAAATAATCCTCTTCCTCCGTCACAGCGCAAGGATCTTTCGTCTGTATGCGACGGCATCCACGGATACACGGAAAGCTCTCGCTATGGATATGTTGCTGTCGCCGGCTTTCGCCATCCTCCGCAGTTCCTGCTCCGGCATGAGAAGTGCCCCGGCATATTCGTTCGCGATCACCTCGAAGAGGTTCCCGCGTCCGGCGTCGCTACGTTTGTCCACGTATCCTTTGCCGGCTGGTATCACCTTGACGTAATCCGTGAGCCGTTCATCAGATGCGGTGTGCGTCATATAATGGCCAAGCTCATGCGCGGCACTGAAGCGCATTCTGTTCAACGGCTGGTCCTTGTCAAGGTACATGGTGACGTTGTTGTCGCCGCCGACAAGCATGCCCCATGTATCTGTCCCAAGCTGGGAGCTGTAAACCTCTATCCCGGCGCTCCGTGCTATCGCTACCGGATCCACCGGGTATGAGCCGGACCAGTAGTTCTCCAATGTATCCTTCGCGAGATCGCGTGCGATCCGTCTCGCCTCTCCATATGTCATCGACTTCATCGCACACCTTCCCCTGCCTTGTCTTTCAATCTACCGGCGAGCGCGGGGTGTGTCAATACTCTTTCGTGTTGCGGAAAAGCCGTCGCCGTCCGTCACTGGCCGTCGCGGAGGTCTGGCAGGGCGGCGTCGAGCGTCTTGGCGAGCCGCCGTTCCCTCCAATGCGTGTACACGCTGGTGGTGTGGATGTCGGTGTGGCCCATGATGGCGGTGCGCTCCTCGTCGCTCGCGCCGGCGGCGGCGAGTTCGGTGGCGAGCCAGTGCCGCGCGCTGTAGATGTCGACGTACGGCAGTCCCGCCATCTTCAGGGCGCGGCGCCAACGCTTCTCCTCGTTGTCCCGTCTGATGGGATGGCCGTAAAGATTGGTGAACACCAATCCATGGGACGGCACGCCCCATTTGACGATATGCGCCCAAAGCCGGTCCCAAAGCCCCTGCGGAATGGGAACCGTCCGCACGCCTTTGGCGGTCTTCGGTTTGGTCAGCCAGATCGCCCCGTCCAGATGCTCGGCTTCCATCCAATCCGGGATCGTGGCGCCGGCTGGTATCGGCTTGGCCTGCTGGCACACGTTGATGACGGGAATCCCATGATGCAGTTCCAGCTGGTAGGGCATCAGGCCATACCTCTCCCCCGGCCGCATGCCCGTGGTGAAGGCGAGCTCGAACATGAGTGCCCACTTCTCACGCTCATCCGGACTGTCGAACACGGCGACCGCCGGATCGGGCTCAGCGAGCGCGGCCTCGATGACCTTCGCTGGGTCGGCGACGTCGAGGATGGGGCGTTCATACCGGTCCTCCGGCATTCGTCCGACGTTTTCCATCGGGTCGTCGGCGATGAGTCCGTCCCGTTTCGCGGTTCGGAGCATGGCGCCGAGGACTGCGAGATAGGTGTTGACGGTCTTGCTTTTGCGCGTGCGGCGCAGTCTCCTGCACATGCCGTTGATGTCGTCGGCGGTGAGCCGGTTGAGGCGGATGTTCCCGATGATCGCGTTCATGGTGCGCATCCAGCTGGATTCGTTGCGCCAGGTGGTGGGGTTGACGGCGGTCCTGTGCTCCTCCATCCACCGTTCGAAGTAGTCCGCGGTTTTCGGGCCGTCCTTGCTGGGCAGTCTTCCGTCCCGCTCCCATTCCGCTATCTTCGCCTGGAAACGGGCGCGCGCCTCGCTTTTCACCATGCCGGTGGCTTCGATCGGCGGGCGTCTGCGTCCGGTCGCCGGGTCGGTTCCCATATCCTTGCGGAAGTGCCATCGTCCTTTGGAGTCCTGGAACACGCTTCCGGATCCCCCGGTCCTCCTGTTTTTCGTCTTGCCCGCCATGACTGTCCTCCCGTGTCAGGGAGTCCACTCTAAATCACACTCTAAGTGGGCGTAAAACGCCGTTTTCGGCGGGAAAACTCGTATCAGCGTCACGCGCGCACGACACCATACAAGCCTTACTGCCGTCTACGTTTCCGCAGTATTCCAACGATTCGGCGTCATACCGGCATAGTGTGGCGCGTATTAGCACGGTTTATATCAGTTGGTACGATAGCGTTTCACGCCTCTCAACATCATGACGATTGCAAAGGAATTATTCAAAATCCTTGGCCGTCAGCAATGCGATGAGTTCACCACTGTGCAGCTGCCATTGGTTGAACGGCTCGTTCGATCCGAACACGGCGAGCGAAGCCGGCGACATGCCCAGGTTCAGCAAGTCGAGCAGCGTCGCATCCGATTTGGAGCTCGCCAGCCACTGGCATGCGATCGACACGGTGGGCTCATGGCCGAGCACCAACAATTCGCGATGCTTTTCCTTGGTCTGGGCAAGCTCGTCGAACACGGACTGCACCCCACCCTCATACAGACTCTGGCGATAGTCGACCTTCGGATCGTCGCCGAACACCTTGAGCATGCGATCGCATGTCTGCCTTGCTCTGGTGGCGCTGGAGCAAGCGATACGCGTCGGCACCATTTTGTGCGCGGCCAAGCCTTTGGCGACGGCCTTCGCCTGCTTGCGTCCCTTGTCGGTCAGTTCGCGCCCAACGTCGCCGCCGTCACCGAACGGTTCGGTCTTGGCGTGGCGCATCACCAGCAGCACGTATTTGTAATCCCTGGCTTTCTTCGCAACCTTCTTGAGGCTCGTTCCCATGGACGAATGCTCCAATCCTTAACGATCTGGTGCGCGTCAACGCAACGCACATAACTATTGTCTCAGAACAACTGCAAGAAACACCGTATCAATCGCCGATAGCCTCGACCTGCGCGTCAAGATCGCGCAGCACTTTGCGCAGTTTACGGTCGGAAATATCACGTAATTCAAGGTCTTCGAGCTGTTCGGCACGTTCTTCAGCGCTCAGGGAATCGATATCCGTGGTCGTGTCTTTCGTGGCGCGGTCGCGTTTGCGCAACGCCTGGAATCCCGGAGCCATCGCACGGGATACCATGAGGAAACCGGTGTGCCCGATCATCTGATGGTCGGGGCGGATCGCCAAACCCTGCGCCTTCCAGTCACGTTCCAGCGTTTCCTGGATGTCCGGTTCCGTCCAGCAGCCGGCTTCGCGCAACGCCTCCGCCATACGACTCAGCTGCGTGGTGGTGGTCACGTACGCCACAAGCACGCCTCCGGGGGCGATCACTCGATACGCCTGTTCAAGCCGGTTCCAAGGGTCGAGCATGTCAAGCATGATGCGGTCGAAGGAATGCTCCGGCAACGTGGCCGCCACCGAGTCGAAATCTCCGGTTTTCAAATCCCACCAAGCAGGGCGGCCTCCGAAATAAACCGTAGCGTTCGCTTCGGCCACGCGGGCGAATTCCGAACGCATCTCGATGGTGGTCAGCCGGCCGGACTCACTCACCGCGTCCAGCAGGTTGATGCTCATGGCGCCAGATCCGGCTCCGGATTCCAGCACGTTCATGCCGGAACGAATGTCACCCAACTGAATCACCTGGGCAATGTCCTTCGGATACATGATCTGCGCGCCGCGAGGCATCGACAGCACATAGTCGGCCAGCCGCGGACGCATTACCGCGAACTGCCATCCACCGATGGCGCGCGTGCCCTTCCAAGGCTTGTTGGCGTCGCGTTCCGGATGGTCCTGGTTAATCTGGGTCTCACGTTTGGCGCTCACCGTCACCACCACGGATCCCTCCAGCTGCCCGATCACGTCGTCGTGCAGAATGATGCCATGTGAGGTCTGCGTCACGCCACCAGACACCAGCTGGTCGGTGATCTTATTGGATCTGCGATCCGTGAACTGCACTTTCTCGCCCGCCATCAACGGTCCTCGACGCATCAATCGCTCCTTCATTCCCAATATAGATTCCATCATTGCGACAGCGCGGTCAAGACTCGCCTGTCTGGCGCTATTCATGCTACAGCATGTTCTGCAATGCAAAGCGTCAGTTACAGCGCGTACGCGTTCCAACGCCCATTCGCGTGTGTCACCTCGAGCTTCAGGCCGAACACCTCGCTTAAGCGCGCGGACGTGAAGCCATGTTCCAAGTCGCCCGTGTACACGATGGTTCCGGGGGCCGGATCGTTGCCTGCCACATTGTCGGCATAAGCATCGGCTTCGTTGCCGGTGATTCTACCCATGATCGCCACATGGTCGAATCCCTGCGGAATCTCCTCAAGACGATGCGTCACCAATACCACGGCACGGTCTGATTGTTCGGCACCGACCCTGCTCAACGCACGAAGCGCGATCTCACGACCACCCAGGTCGAGTCCTGTGGTCGGTTCGTCCAGAATCAGCAGATCCGGATCGGTCATCAGCGCACGGCAGATTAGCACGCGCGTGCGTTCGCCCTCCGAAAGCTTGAACATCATCTTGCCTTCGAGGTATTCGATGCCGAATTCGCGCATGAGGGAGCGCGCCTTGGCATAATCCTCGTCGGTGTAGGTGTCGCGCCAACGGCCGGTGGTCGCAGTCAATGCGGTCACGATAGCGTCGAGCGGATCTTCCTGAGGTGGGAACGCACGGCTCAGTTCCGCGGAGCTCAAACCGATGCGGTTACGGTAGGAGAACACGTCCACTTTGCCGAGACGGTTGCCAAGAATGTCGACGGTACCTTCCGACGGGAAGCCTCTGGTACTCATCATCTGAACCAGGCTTGATTTGCCGATGCCGTTAGGACCGAACAGCACCCATTTCTCACCTTTGTTGATTTCCAAATTGACCTTAGTGAGAATCACGCGCTTACGACGACGGAATTCCACGTCAGTGAGTTTCAGCGCGATGTTCTGTTCCGACATTCTTCCTCCCCTGCCATTGTTCAGATTGCAGTCATGAAAACGCCTTCCGCCAGAATAATGCGTCCGGAGGAAGGCGTTCACGTATCGTCTACGTAGAGAACGGGCTATTCGGCGGCTTTGCTCTGCTCGGCAAGCACATTCTCATAAACCTTGACGGTCTTGTCGGCGATCGACTCCCAGCTGAAGTTGTCGCGTGCGCGTTCGTATCCGGCCTGACCCATCTGCTTCGCCTTTTCAGGGTCGGCCATGATGCGGTTGATGGCGTCGGCCATATCGTGCACGAACTTGTCCGGATCGGTCGGGGTACCAGTACCGTCGTGCAACTGGTCGACGGGCACGAGGTAACCGGTTTCACCGTCGACGACGACTTCAGGAATGCCGCCGGTCGCGGAGGCCACCACGGGCAGACCGCAGGCCATGGCTTCAAGGTTCACGATGCCGAGCGGCTCGTAGATGGACGGGCAGATGAACGCGTCGCAACCGTGTTCGAGCGCGTTAAGTTCCGGCTTCGGCAGCATCTCTTCGATCCAGATGATGTTGCCGCGCTCCTCATCAAGCTTGGCGAACGCGGTTTTGACCTCGTTCATGATTTCCGGAGTGTCGGGTGCGCCGGCGCACAGCACGACCTGGATGCCCGGATCGACGAAATGCAACGCCTGCAGCAGGTACGGCAAACCCTTCTGTCTGGTGATGCGGCCGACGAACAGGAGTGTAGGCTTATTACGGTCGATGTTGTAACGTTCGAACACCTTCCAGCCCGGATCGTCGTCAGCCGGAGTTTCGAACTGGCTCATGGTGATGCCGTTGTGCACCACGACCACCTTGTCGGGATCAAGATTCGGATATGCGGACAGGATGTCCTCGCGCATGCCGGCGGATACGGCGATGACGCGGTCGGCGTGCTCGTATGCGTCACGTTCAGCCCACGAGCTCAGGTCGTAGCCGCCGCCCAACTGCTCACGCTTCCATGGGCGGAACGGTTCGAGGGAATGCGCGGTGATGACCAGCGGCGTTCCGTGCAGCATCTTGGCGAGGTAGCCGGCTAGGCACACGTACCATGTGTGGGCGTGGATGATGTCGGCGTCCACGTCGTTGGCGATCTGCAAGTCGACGCCGAATGTTTTCAACGCGCCATTCGCCTCTTGGAGTTCCCTGGGAACGTCGTACCCGATGACCTTAAGCGACCCTTTGGGATTGTCGCCCGGAATCTCGGGGATCTCATCCTCGGCACGCGGTCCATCAAACGCACGGACCGTCACATCCACGCGTTCCGCCAGAACTTTGGAAAGCTCCTCCGCGTGCACGCCTGCGCCGCCGTACACTTTGGGCGGATATTCACGGGAAAGAATCTCAACCTTCATATCTGTGCTCTCCTCTTCGAGTCAGGCAGTTGTTCCACCACTACTGTAAGGCAAATTTCCAAGGAAACGCCTGATTGTTTCGTTCGTGTCACAAAGTTCTGCATCTTTTCTGAAATATCACTAAAAGTGAGTGTCTTAGAATTGAATAGGAATACTGAAAGCAGCCTCGCTTCGTGATAATGAGTATTCTACAACCCAAAAGCTAATTTGTTTGATTTTTCAAGTCCTTTTTATAACTTTCTCAATATAGCAGTAGATACATCAATACAATTTTCTGCGGGAATACCCATTTTCACAATATTGGTTTTATATTTCTCGGAAGCCTCTGCTTTTAGGTATTCAACAATTTCAATGCTATTCATCTGCTAATGCTTTTCCTAAATCACGCACATAAGTTGATTGCTGCTTTTTCAAGTAGGTCTTGACAAAGGGCTTTAATAAAAACTTTTTTGCAGAAACATTTTCTGTAAAATCAATTTCTACATATCCATTTTTAGGCTTGAATATTCCTACCCAGTGTCCTTTCATGTTTTTATTTTCCATATCAAATTCCCACCGTTCAAGCGGCTTACATACGGTTATTGTAAATGTGGTAGCAATACCTGTTTTAGAATATTCTATGAACGTAGTATCATTAACGACCTCTATTTTGTCAATGTCGCTGCGCCATGAATAATCAGTAAGAGAAGTTACTATTGCCCATACATTTTCAATGGTTGTTGGAAAAGTTGCTTTGATGTTAGAAATCGCCATATTATTCCTCCTTTTTAGGCTGTATTGATAGCCAATATTCATTTTCTGCATTATTTAGATTAGCCTGCATGTAATGTTTTATATCCAGTGCATTTCCATATTCAAAACCAGAAAAAGGAAGCCATTCTGTAATGATACGTCGTTCTAAGTATTGCAAGGAAATATTCGTACCACTTCCTGTAAACCAAGAACGAATAGTACTATCATTTGTGACTCGCATGTAAAAGCGGGGCTGCATCCTTCCATCGGACGCAGCCCCGCTTTATGTTCATCGCCTTACTATCAGACGGCCGTACCATTCTGATCGAGGTTCGGATTATGCTTCGGGTTACCCGCCGTGAAGAACAGGCTAAGCACACCGACCGCAAAGACAATGGAAACGGTTGCGATGAGCCACATCGGATGCGATGGAAGCCACATGACTACAAGGAATGCGATTGCGGACAATGCGATCAGCGCCCAGCTGGCCACGCGGAACCACTGGCGCATGGAATGCGGCGCTTTGAACATCTTTGGATTTGTGTAATCCGGATTGGTGGTCAGCAGGCTTTCGTTTTCCACGACGCTGCCGCCGGTCGGCTTCCATGGACCGTCGGTTCCGTCCTGCAGGCGACGGGACTTCTCCTGAAGCTGGTATTCGTCAAGCATGCCGGAACGGCCACGGCCTCTGGTTTGGTCGTACTGTTGGGGCACTCCCCTGCGGTTCTGTTTGGCTTGGGCACGTCGTTCGGCGCGATTTGGCATTGGTGCACTCCTTTGTTACGTGTTGCTGCATGCTACTTTAGCGTATACCGGACCTGTATGCCGTCTGTTTTCCACGCTTCAGTCATATCGATTCAAGAAAAACGTTGCCCATAGGAAAAGTGGCCTTCATCCGCATTCCGATGGATACGGGTGAAGACCACTTGGATCTTGGTGTCGCCGTCGAATCAGCGCGGAAGCATCATCGGCCTTTTGGAGGCCACGATGGGTGCCGGCAGTTCAGTGGCACCGGTGAGGTATTCATCCACGGCAGCCGCGCAGGAGCGGCCTTCGGAGATGGCCCATACCACGAGGCTCTGGCCGCGTCCGGCGTCGCCGCAGGCGAATACGCCATCCTGGCTGGTGGCGAACTTGTCATTGCGAGCCACATTGCCACGCCCGTCGAGGTCGACAGGCAGCTGGTCCACGAGCGTGGTGGTGTCCGGATGCAGGAAGCCGACAGAGATGAGCACCAGGTCGGCCGGAATCACGCGCTCAGTGCCCAGCTGGCGGGTGAACGGGCCGTTTTCGCCGGGTGCCACGTTCACGACCTTGAGGCCGGTCACATATCCGTTCTCGTCGGCCACGAAGCCTTCGGTGGCGGCGGAGTGTTCCACCTTCACCTTAGCCTGTTCCTCTTCGGTGCCGACGAAGTTCACGGAATCCGTACTGTACACGTATTCGGCGCACTGGGTTTCGAAGCCTTCCTCCATGGAGGAGGTCTTCTGGTACAGGCGTGCGAAAGTCGGCCACGGTTGGTTGGACGGGCGTTCGCTTGGTTCCTGCGGCATGATCTGCAGCACGGTGACGTCCTTGGCGCCTTGACGGATGGACGTGCCCAAGCAGTCGGATCCGGTATCGCCGCCGCCGATGATCACGACGTGCTTGCCTTCGGCGGTGATGCCATTGACTGGCTTAACGCCGTAGACGCGGCGGGTCGCGTCAGGCAGGAACTCCATGGCGAAGTGGATGCCTTTGAGTTCGCGGCCCGGAATCTTCATGTCGCGTGGCACGGTGGAGCCGATGGCGACGACCACGGCATCGTAGCGGGAGCGCAGGTCATCCCAGGAGATGTCTTTGCCGATCTCCACGCCGGTACGGAACACGGTGCCTTCGGCCTCCATCTGTTCCACACGGCGGTCGATGAGTCGCTTGTCGAGTTTGAAGTTCGGAATGCCGTAGCGCATCAGACCGCCGATGGCGTCATCACGCTCGTATACGACCACGGTGTGGCCGGCGCGGGTAAGCTGCTGGGCGCATGCTAGACCGGACGGGCCGGAGCCGACCACGGCGACGGTCTGGTCGGTCAGACGCTGTGGAGGCAACGGCTTAACGTAGTCAAGCTCCCATGCCTGATCGATGATCGTGCACTCGTCGTTCTTGATCATGGTCGGCGGCTGGTGGATGCCCAGCACACAGGCGGCCTCGCACAGCGCAGGGCAGATGCGGCCGGTGACCTCAGGGAAGTTGTTCGTCTCAGACAGGCGGTTGTACGCGTCCTCCCACTTCTCCTGGCGGACCAGATCGTTGAATTCTGGAATGATGTTGCCCAACGGGCAGCCGTTCATACAGAACGGCGTGCCGCAATCCATGCATCGGGCCGCCTGCTCGGTGGTCCAAGATTGCAGGCCGGATTCGGCGTGGACGTCGAACCAATCCTTGATTCGCTCCTCGACGGGGCGTTCGGCCAGTTCGCGACGGGTACGGACCTTCAGGAATCCACGTGGATCTCCCATGTCAGCGCGCTCCTTCCATAACCTGCTCGTACACCTGTTCCCAGACGCCGGGCGTATTGAAATCGATATTGTTCTCTTCGGCGTTCTTCATCGCCTTCTGCATGGCGAGGAAGTGCTTCGGCACGATGTGTGTGAATCGCCTGGATGCATTCTTCCAGTCGGCGAGCAGTCCGGCTGCGAATGCAGAGCCGGTCTCTTCCGCGTGCTGCTTGACCAGGCCATACACGATTTCGTCCGACTCACTGTCGAGCGGTTCGAACAACAGTGCGCCGTTGGTGGCGGCTGCCGGGTTGACCTGCTTCATGTCGAGATCGAGCACGTACACGTGTCCGCCGGAGAAGCCTGCGCCGAGGTTACGGCCCGTGGTGCCGAGAATCACGACGGTGCCGCCGGTCATGTATTCGCATCCGTGGTCACCGACGCCTTCCACCACGAAGGTGGCACCGCCGTTGCGCACGCCGAAACGTTCGCCGGCGCGTCCCGCCACAAACATCTGGCCGGAGGTAGCACCAAAACCGGTGACATTGCCTGCGATCACGTTTTCATGCGGATCAAAGGTGATGCACGCTTCCGGACGCACGACCATGCGTCCGCCGGACAGTCCCTTACCCGCGTAGTCGTTGACTTCGCCGTATATGCGGATGGTTTCGCCGCGCGGAATGAACGCGCCGATGGACTGGCCGCCTGCACCGTGGAAGGTCATGTCGATGGTGTCATCCGGCAGACCTTCCTCACCGTAGCGCTTGGTGATCTCGTAGCCGACCATGGTGCCGAGCGTACGGTACACGTTGCGGATCGGCATCTCGATGCGCACCGGCTCCTTCTTCTCGAGGGCCGGCTGCGCAAGCTCGATGAGCTTGTTGTCAAGCGCTTTGTCGAGTTCGTGGTTCTGCTCGATGGTCTGATGCAGGATGGTTCCCGGAACCGGTCCCGGCTGCATGAGCACGTTGCTCAAATCGATGCCGTCGGACTTCCAACGCTTGATCGCTTCGTTCTGGTCGAGGCATTCGACATGGCCGACGGCCTCCTCCAAGGTGCGGAAGCCAAGCTGTGCGAGTAGCTCGCGTACTTCCTCGGCGATGAACATGAAGAAGTTGATGACGTGCTCCGGCTTGCCTTTGAAACGTGCGCGCAGCTCGGGGTCCTGGGTGGCGATGCCCTGCGGGCAGGTGTTCTTCTGGCAGGCACGCATCATGACACAACCTTCGACGATCAACGCCGCGGTGGCGAAGCCGAACTCCTCGGCACCAAGCAGGGCTGCGATCACCACGTCACGGCCGGTCTTGAGCTCGCCATCGCATTGCACGGTGATACGCGAACGCAGGCCGTTGAGTACGAGCGTCTGCTGGGTTTCGGACAGGCCGATCTCCCATGGGGTACCAGCGTGTTTGATAGCGTTGAGCGGAGCCGCGCCGGTGCCACCGTCGTAACCGGAAATCAGCACCACGTCGGCATGGCACTTGGCAACGCCGGCCGCGATGGTGCCGACGCCGAATTCGGAGACGAGCTTGACGTGGACGCGGGCCTTTGGATTCGCCATCTTCGCATCGTTGATCAGCTGCTTCAGATCCTCGATGGAATAGATGTCATGGTGCGGCGGCGGAGAGATGAGCTCGACGCCCGGGGTCGCGTGACGGACCTTGGCGATCCACGGCGGGACCTTGGCTCCCGGAAGGTGGCCGCCTTCGCCCGGCTTGGCACCTTGGGCGAGCTTGATCTGCAGATCGGTGGCATGCACCAGATAGTCGCTGGTCACGCCGAAGCGCGCCGATGCGATCTGCTTGATCTTGCTGTAACGCAGCGGATCGTTGATGCGGTCTTCGGATTCTCCGCCTTCGCCGGAGTTGGAACGTGCGCCGATGGTGTTCATGGCGATGGCGAGGGTCTCGTGCGCCTCCTGGGAGATGGATCCGTAGCTCATGGCGCCGGTGGAGAAACGCTTGACGATCTCGCTGGCCGGCTCGACTTCGCTGATGTCAATCGGTTTGCGATCGGACTTGAACTTCATCAGGCCGCGCAGCGTCATCAGACGGTTGGAGGTGTCGTTGATGTGCGCCGAATACTTCTTGAACATGTCGTAATCGCCACGCTGGGTGGATTGCTGCAGCAGGAAGATGGCCTCAGGATCGTTGAGGTGGTCCTCGCCGGTACGACGCCACTTGTATTCGCCGCCGGTACGCAGGTTGCGATGCGGGCGTGCGGTCCACTGCGACGGGTAGGCGACGCGGTGACGGATGGCGACCTCTTCGGCCAGCTCGTCGAGTCCGACGCCGCCGACGCGGGAGGTGGTACCGGTGAAGTATTCGTTGATGACGTCCTTATTCAGGCCGATGGCTTCGAACAGCTGCGCGCCACGGTAGCTCATGATGGTGGAGACGCCCATCTTGGCCATGATCTTGAGCACGCCGGTGGACAGCGCGTTGGTCAGGTTCTTCACCGCGGTTTCGGCATCGACGCTGAGATAGCCCTTGCGTGACAAGTCTTCAACGGATTCGAACGCCAGATACGGGTTGACGGCCGCCGCACCGTAGGCAATCAGCAGAGCGACATGGTGGATCTCACGCACATCTCCGGCCTCGACGACCATGGAGATCTGGGTGCGCGTGTGCCTGCGCAGCAGATGGTGCTGCACCGCGGAGGTGAGCAGCAGCGACGGGATCGGCCCCCACGTGTAGTTGGAGTCGCGATCGGAGAGCACGAGGAAGTTGGATCCGTTTTCGATGGCTTCGTCGACTTCCTGGAAGATCTCGTCGAGACGTTCCTTCAGAGCCTTGCCGCCGCCTGCGACCTGATAGAGGCCCTTGACGACGAACGGCTTGTAGTAGCTGCCGAGGATCTTGGCTCGGTCAAGGCGCTTGAGCTGCGCCATTTCGTCAGAGTTGAGCACCGGTAGCGGAATGAGGATCTTCTTGGCGTGCAGTTCGGAATCGGCCAGCAGGTTCGGCTCGGGGCCGATGGCAGATTCGAGGCAGGTCACGATCTTTTCGCGTTCCCAGTCAAGCGGCGGGTTGGTGACCTGCGCGAACTTTTGGGTGAAGTAGTCGAACAGCATGCGGCTGCGGGAAGAGAGAGCGGCCATAGGCGCGTCGTTGCCCATGGATCCGAGTGGTTCCTTGCCGGTGTTGGCCATAGGGGCGAGCAGCAGCTTCAGATCCTCTTCAGTGTAGCCGAATGCGCGCTGGCGGCGCTGCACAGACTGGCCGGAGTGGTTGACATGCTCTCGCTTGGGCAGCTGGCTCATCTCGACGGTGTTGCATTCGACCCACTGGCGGTACGGATGCTGGGATGCGAGGGACTTCTTGATTTCTTCGTCGGGAATGATGCGGCCTTCGTTGGTGTCGACGAGGAACATCTTGCCCGGCTCCAGGCGGCCCTTGGATACGATGTGCTCTTCGGCGTTCTCCGGAAGTACGCCGGTTTCGGATGCGAGCACGATGTAGCCGTCGTCGGTGAGCTGCCAGCGACCGGGGCGGAAGCCGTTGCGGTCGAGCAGCGCACCGACCTGGGTGCCGTCGGTGAAGATGATGTGCGCCGGACCGTCCCACGGTTCGATCAGCGTGTTGTTGTACTCGTAGAACGCCCTGACGTCGGGGTCAAGCTGGTCGTTCTTCTCCCATGCCGGCGGCAGCATCATGGAGATGGCATGTGGCATGGAACGGCCGGACAGGTGCAACAGTTCGAGGCATTCGTCAAACGTGCCGGAATCGGAGTAGCCTGGGGTCGCGATCGGCAGTAGCGGCTTGAATTCGCCGAGCAGCTCGGAGCTCAGGCGGCCTTCACGTGCGGACAGCCAGTTGCGGTTGCCTTGGATGGTGTTAATCTCGCCGTTGTGGGCCAGCTGACGGAACGGCTGTGCGAGCGGCCAGCTCGGGAACGTGTTGGTGGAGAAGCGGGAGTGCACGATGGCGATCTTCGCCTTCATGCGCTCATCGGAAAGGTCCAGAAAGAAGGGCTTGAGCTGCATGGTGGTGAGCATGCCCTTGTAGGTGATGGTACGTGCGGACAGGGACGCGAAGTAGATGCCCACCTCATGTTCCACGCGCTTACGGATGCGGAACGTCTTGCGGTCCAGTTCGATGCCGGCGAGCTGTCCTTCAGGGTCGGCCACGACCAGCGTCTTGAACGCGGGCATGCTGGCGAGCGCCTGTAGTCCGAGTCCGTCCGGGTTGGTGGGTACGACGCGCCATGCGAGTACTTCAAGGCCTTCTTCGCGCACGATCTTGGCGATAGCCTGCTCTTGCTGGCCGGAGGTGGCGATGTCACGGTCGAGGAACGCGATGCCGGCCGCGTAATGGCCTTCTTCAGGCAATTCCACGCCTGCGGTGGCGCGCATGAACTCGTCTGGCATGCTCATGAGGATGCCTGCGCCGTCACCGGTGTTCTCCTCGGCGCCGACCGCACCACGGTGATTGAGATTGACGAGCACTTCGATGGCATCGTCAATGATCTTGCGTTCCGGGCGCTTGTTGAGGGTGGTGACCATACCCACGCCGCAGGCGTCGTGCTCGGCGCCGGGATCGTACATACCTTGGGAATCATGGATCGTGAGATCTAACGGGGCGTGGAAAGTCACCGAAACCACCTTCAATGTTTTTGGGCAAGAAAAGTCTTGCGGTTCTTTAATGCGTGGTTTAGAATACCGCGCCCCTGTATCAAACACGTTTCATGTGTCCATATAACGAATACCCAAAAAAGTCAAGACCCTTTCGTGAGAGAAAATCAGACGATCATACGGGGCTCTGTACCCTCTCATGCAAGCAATGACAACCAATTGCGCGTTCTTTCCGTTGCGCGGGGTGAGGAAGTCCCGTTCGTCGAAACGCACGCTTCCTACCATCATAGGCGAGCTAGGTGGAATGAATCACATGCTGTGGGTCACCACCGCGCATGTGCTCGCCAGCACTGTCACAATACCGCATGATGCCAGCCAATAGGGAAAATCTTATTGAAAAACAGATGATTAATCGCGATTATCGGCATTGTGGATTATCGCTATCGCAATCTGTTGTCGAAAACTTTCTTACAAAGAGCATGCGTCGAAGAAACGCTCGATGACGGTGTCGTTGAGCAGGCGTCCGGTTCGGGTTGGAATCACACGTCCGTCACGGATCACGATAAGACCTTCGTCTTCCATGGGTTGGATGCGAGCCATATCAACCGTGTTTCCAAGAAGGCTCAAATCAAGGCCCTCACGTATGCGCAGACCAAGCATGATGATTTCTTCGAGGTTCTCCTCGTTGGAGATTCGTTCGCTTCCCGACCATGGCATATCGCCGGCGTTGATAGCCTGGCCCCACATGCGCGGATGTGCGATATCCCAGCTGCGCAAGCCCGAAGTTTTGACTGTTTCGGTTTTTTCCTTCGGCGTGGACTGTTCGACATCCAGCACATTGCCATAGTGGCTGTGCGCACCCGGTCCAAGTCCGGCCCAGTCGATATTGCGCCAGTAGCCGAGATTATGCTGCGATTCATAACCAGGCCGTGCCCAATTGCTGATTTCGTACCATTCAAGACCAGCCGCAGACAGCAAATCATCGGCGATCTCATATTTGGTCGCCTCATCGTCATCATCGGGCGTAGGCAATGTTCCTGCCGCGATCTGACGTCCCATTTTCGTGTTCGGCGCAACGGTCAACGCATATGCCGAAATATGGTTGACGCCCAAATCGATCGCCGTGCGTACGGAAGCACGCCAATCATCAAGGCTCTCCCCCGGCGCACCGTAAATCAAATCCACACTGGAACGCATGCCGACAGCATTTGCCACGGCGATTCCTGCCGCCACATTGGCCGGAGTGTGCGTACGATCCAATATTTTCAGCACACTTGGCACGGCCGACTGCATGCCGAAAGAGATGCGGTTGAATCCGCCGTTCGCCAATTCTTTCACATAATCGGCGTTCACCGTGTCCGGATTCGCTTCGGTGGTGATTTCCGCGTTCTCGGCAATGCCCCACGTATCGCGCACGGCATTCAGCATGGCCACCAGATCCGAGGCTTTCAGAATCGTGGGCGTGCCACCGCCGAAAAAGACGGTGGCCGCTTCCGGTTCGTCAATGCCGTGCGCGATCTGCCAATCGCGAACGATCGACATCTCGCGAATCACCATGTTGGCGTAGTTGCCGCGCGATGCGCCCGCCCCCATGTCGACGGCGGTATACGTGTTGAAATCACAATAACCGCAGCGACGCATGCAGAATGGCACATGAATGTAGACTTCGAACATCAGCCTTCGGTCTTCTGAGCCGCACGAATCTTGTCTTTGGTGTCACGGTCATTGCCGGTCTCTCCGGTCGACAATGCAGCGATGAACGCCTCCTGAGGCACCTCGACATGGCCGAGCATCTTCATGCGCTTCTTGCCGGCCTTCTGCTTTTCGAGCAGCTTGCGCTTACGGGAAATGTCGCCGCCATAACACTTAGCAAGCACGTCCTTGCGCAAGGCGCGAATGTTCTCGCGTGCGATGATGCGGGAACCGATGGCGGCCTGAATCGGGATTTCGAACTGCTGGCGAGGAATGAGCTCACGCAGCTTCTTCGTCATCATCACACCGTAGGAATACGCCTTATCCTTATGCACGATGGCGCTGAACGCATCGACCTTCTCACCCTGAATGAGAATGTCAACCTTCACCAGATCAGCGGACTGTTCGCCGTCCTCATGGTAGTCAAGCGACGCGTAACCCTTGGTGCGGCTCTTCAACTGGTCGAAGAAGTCGAACACGATTTCGGCCAATGGAATACGATAATGCATTTCCACACGGTCGGCGGAAATGTACTCCATGGTGCCCATTTGGCCACGATGGTCCTGGCACAAGTCCATGACGGCGCCGATGAATTCCTTCGGAGTGATGATGTCGGCGGCAACCATCGGTTCGACGATCTGCTTGATCTTGCCGTCGGGGAATTCACTCGGATTAGTCACACGATACACGGAATTGTCTTCCGCAGTGACCTCGTACGGCACGTTCGGCGCGGTGGAGATCAGATCAAGATTGAATTCGCGGCTCAGTCGTTCGGTCACGATCTCCATATGCAGCAGGCCAAGGAAGCCGCAGCGGAAGCCAAAGCCTAGCGCCACAGACGTTTCCGGCTCATAAATCAGGGCCGCATCGTTGAGCTTGAGCTTATCGAGCGCCTCACGGAGTTCCGGATACTGCGCGTTGTCGATCGGGAACAGACCCGCGTAGACCATGGGCTGTGGGTCACGGTAGCCTTCGAGCGGATCGGCTGCGGGCTTGAGCGCAGACGTGATGGTGTCGCCCACTTTGGACTGGCTGACATCCTTCGCGCCGGTGATCACATAGCCGACTTCGCCCGCGCCAAGCGCCTTCGTAGGCATCATGTCTGGACTGATCACGCCGATTTCAATCGGATCATGGGTCATGCCGATACCCATCATGTGCAGTTTCTCACGGGAACGCAGCTCGCCATCGACCATACGAATGTAGGTGACGATACCGCGGTAAGAGTCGTAGACGGAATCGAAGATCAACGCACGTGCGGGTGCATCCGGATCTCCAGTCGGCGCCGGAACGTCGGCAACGATACGGTCAAGCAGTTCGGACACGCCTTCGCCGGTTTTACCGGACACACGCAGCACTTCGGAAGGATCGCAGCCAATCAGGCCTGCGATTTCTTCGGCATGCTTGTCTGGTTCCGCGCTGGGAAGATCTATTTTGTTCAGTACAGGAATGATGGCCAGATCGTGGTCAATGGCCATATACAGGTTCGACAGGGTCTGCGCTTCGATGCCCTGCGTCGCGTCAACAAGCAGCACGGCACCCTCACATGCGGCGAGTGCGCGGGAAACCTCGTAGGTGAAGTCGACGTGACCTGGAGTGTCGATCATGCCGAGGGTGTATTCGGTGCCGTCGAACGTCCACGGCACGCGCACGGCCTGCGATTTGATGGTGATGCCACGCTCCTGCTCAATATCCATGCGGTCCAGAAAACGATCACGCATCTCACGTTCGGGCACGATGCCGCTGAGCTGCAGAATACGGTCTGCTACCGTAGACTTGCCGTGATCGATATGCGCGATGATGCAGAAATTGCGAATCAACGACTGATCGGTGAAACCGGGCTGGTTATGCTGCTGGCCCACGCCATCCTCCTCCTGAAATATTCGACGCAAACGATTCTAACTGCTAGTATCGGCATGGTGAGTCGCGACACTCCTGAGCCCGTTGGCGATTTATCCGCGCGCCATGTTATCATCATCGTTTGTATGTCCTTATAGAAAACGTCGTTTGGAGAAATAGTGGCAAACATCAAGTCGCAGAAGAAGCGCGTTCT
>OLSF01001054.1_pt1 | contig 25829 bp, 17 predicted proteins | sample 1672301 | NCBI WGS metagenome assembly OLSF01 (sample SAMEA3136669, study PRJEB25190) | human gut metagenome | biome: human gut; feature: human-associated habitat; material: faeces | place: Austria | collected 2013
CCCGCACTGATTCTTTCATCCGGGAATCCATGATACTTTGTAGTTCCAGCATATTTCGAAGATGCCCAATATAAAATGCAATGTTTTAAGCCACCAAACTCTACTGTGTTTCCTAAATCTTTTACTTTTATATAATCTGATGCATCCTTTTTTATAGGATAATATACTTCTTGTTCAGGTTTATTTTCTCGTATATATTTAAACAACCAGTATCCATTATCTCTTGCATTTTCGGGATACTCTGTTACAGTCCATATATCTCTATGAAAACATTTGTATATTTTTGCCGGAATAAAGGTTATCCCTAATTTAAAAATCATACGAAAATCTTTAAATCTTATTTGCTTTATTTCTTTTAACGGATTCATAGCTTATCTCCTTTTCATTCTATATCTTGTGAAGTATATCATTATTTTCTTGTGTCATCAACCTTAGAAAGCGACGAATATCTAGTTACCCACAAACTAAGCACTTACTTTTCACAAAAAGTTCTCTTTTAATCACAAGATGTATTATTTTACTTGTTTTACAAAAGAGAACTTCACTTCTTTCATTATGCATTTTTATAGAAAATAACCCAAGCTAACCATGCTGGAAAATATGCCAAAACTGCTAATATCTTATACGGTGCATTCTTAACACCTTTTTGCTTCGACATACGACATCCTACCATATAAAGTATAGTTTGAATATAACGTTCTTTCCAGGATTTCGAAAATTTGATGGTTTGTTTCTTCAATTTTGTATAACCTTTAGGATTATCTTTTGTTAATTTTCTCACATTTTTAGTGTAACCATCTGGTAAATACTCTTTTATCATCAATATTTTTGGCAAAACAGCCAAATCATAATATTGATCAATATGCGAATAAACAAACCCTTCTCCTATAAATTTTTCTCCTTCACTTCAAACGGGAATTTTTTTATTATATCCGTATAATGTAATAATGTTGCATCACCTTTAAATCCCAATTTTCCATACAACTCACTTATAGTTGTTTGTTTTAATCCCTTAGGAAAAAATGTTCCCATCGGAGTGCCATCTTCATGCCCCTGTAAAGAAATGACACCACCTATTTTTTTATTATCTTTAACTTTTTCTATGCATTCCAAATGCTTTTCTACAAAGTCTCTAAGAACGTAATCATCCGAATCTACACAAACAAACACTTTCCCATTACTTTTTTCCACGCCTAAATTATGTGCTCTTTGTTTTCCTCCATTTTTCTGCTTAAAATATCTTATTTCTATTTTTCTTTCCGCTATCCATTTTTCAATTATTTCAGATGTATTATCAGTTGATCCATCATCTACAATCAGCCATTCAAAATTTTTACAAGTTTGCTCACATAAACTATTATACAATTTAGGTAATATGTAAGCTCTGTTATACGTTGGCGTAAATACCGTCATTTCTCTTCTATCCATTTTACTTATTATCCTTCCTAAAGCTTCGAATCTTTTTATTTAATTAAAAAATAGAATTTTAATATAAATGCAGTCAAATTATACCCACATAACTTATATACACTTTTTACCTTTTTTACACTCGGATCCATATCATTTAACAATATATCCGCATTTTCTTTTATATATTTCCATTGAATATTATTTTTTTCTTTTCTACTTAATAATTGCAATTGCCCCATTAATACTGCATATGGATATGCCAAGTATGCTCTAAACACATTCCTAAACATGGAATTCTTCATTTCATTCGAAATAGTAATATATTTTTCGCATATATTCGCCAAATCATTTACTTCTTTATATTTTACTCTTATATCTGTTTGAGCACTACCGGTTCCTTTTCTATATACATAAAATACTTTTTCATACCAGTCATAGCTTTCAGCACACAATAACATCTTTGCTGTCCATTCTGTATCCTCATTACGTATACCTTTTTCAAAAAAAAGTTGATTTTCATCTATCAATCTCTTTTTTATAATCTTTGACCACACCGCTCTATGCAGCAATCCCTTACTAATCACTGCTTTTAATGCAACTTCTTTTGCTTTTCCTACTACTTCCCCCCTGCTACACCTTTTTGTAGATTGTACAATTTTCCCCGTATTTTCCCAATACTCTATCGTATCATATAGCAACACATCTGCTTTCGATTCCTCTAATTGTTCCATCATTTCTTTTAATGCAGTTTTTGAATTCCAATAATCATCATTGTCCATAAAAGTAATATAATCACTTGATGCCATCTTTAATCCTGCATTTCTTGAATCCGCCGTTCCGCCATTTTTTTTGTGAATAACACGCACTCTATCATCTTTTCTTGCATATTCATCACAAATTAAAGGTGATGAATCTTTTGACTCATCATCCACTAAAATAACTTCAAAATCTTGAAATTCCTGTCTTAAAATGCTATCCACGCATTGTTTCAAATATTTTTCCGAATTATATACCGGAATAATAATACTTACTTTCATTTTTCTCTCCATATTCTATTATTTCATTGCTAAATGCATATTAATTGCCCATTTTTATATCTAATACCATCAATTAAACTAATTATTTTGTATTATAACATATTTTAAAGTTAGTGGAAAGTTTCCATCTCTGTTATCCCTGAAATTCCTGAAATTTCTAAGCATTACTTTCTTGTTTCTATCCGTACGTTTTCACCACAAATATACATTTCAAGCATATATTAAAAGTGCACAGGACATTCCTGTCCTGCACACTTTCCCATTTTTCTTAATATACAACTACTTTCGTTCCTCTCGGAATATGATCATAAATCCATTTTGCATGGTTAATGTTCAGACGTACGCATCCATGTGATGCATTAATTCCAAGTCTTCCGTCTGTAATTACAGACATACTTCCCTGTTTATAGATAACAGAGTGAAACAGATAATTACCATAGAACTGTGTATAATACCAGCATGTATATCCGGAACCGAATGATTTACCCTTGCCTTGTACGGTAAATGTTCCTTTTACCGTCGGTGTTGATCTTGCACCGGATGTACATGTATATTTTTGAATTTGATTCCATTTTCCAACGGATCCGCTGTAAATTCCTACTTTGTTAGCAGAGGTATCTACTAAGATAAGATAATGGGTGTTACTTGCATAAGACAGTGCCTTTAAGTGCATCTGATCCTTTGGTGTAACTTTTACAGCTGCTGCTTTCTTTTTCTCTGTATAATAATTCGCATTCTTTCCAGGTGCGGAAACATCTTTTGATACCAGACGGATCTGCAATCCTTCCATTCTGTAACCGATCTTGGAAGTTCCTGCTATCTGACCGTTCTTAGCCCATCCGAGCCATCCATATCCCTGTACATGCGCACGGTAATAAATGTCATAATATTTTGCAAGGTCTCCTGTAAGTCTGATCTTAACTGCTTCCATCCCTTTGGATGCATTTGACGCACCATTTGTTGTACCTGCGTTTGACCAGTCTTTCCAGCCTTCAGATGAAATATGTGTTGAATACTGGATGGTTCCTGACGGAGCAAGTTTGTTAGACTGATCCAGATGTAAAGTAAGACTCTGCAGCTGCTGTTTCTTTCCGATTGTTCCTACTGTGCCGCCCTGTGCTACATTACCGGTTGCGCCTGCTCCTTTGATCGTTCCATTGTAATAGAAGTTTCCACTCTTGTATCCTTCTACATATTTCACACCGCATGTATCAGGAGCTGATTCTACACCTTTTTTCACCAGACAGATTTTCAGTGCTTCAATCTTCTTGCTGAGATCGATGGTTCCTGTTGCATTACCTGCTGATTCATAATTACACCATCCGATCTTTGCCAGATGTACGCTGTAATACACTTCATAATAATTAGCGATTTCTCCGGTCAGTTTTACTCTGAGTGCTTCGATTCTCTTGCTCTGTCCACTTGTTCCGGCAAGTTCGCCATTCTTCTTCCATGTCTGCCAGCCGATTCCCTGTACGAATGCCTGATACTCTACATTACCTGTATAATCAGAATCCGGAAGTGTAATCTTGATTGCTTCTACTCTCTTGCCTTTTCCTGTTGTTCCGGCGATCTGGTTGTCACTTACTTTTGACTGCCAGCCGTATGACTGTACATGTGTCTGATACTGGATTCTTGGTGACTGATAAGCTTTTGTTATGGTTCCCGGTGCACTCTCGCCCTTTTTCACTAATTTGATCTGGATTGCTTCTAATCGTTTTCCATAAGTACTGCTTCCGGCTTTTTCACCATTCTTTGCCCAGTCAAGCCATCCAAAGCTCTGTACATGGGTGCGATAGTATACATCATACTTGTCTGCAATCGCACCTTCCAGGTGAATAGCAACTGCTTCTACTCTCTTGGCTTTTCCTGTTGTTCCTGACAGTGCTCCGTTCGCAACTTCATTCTGCCAGCCATAGGTCTGTACATGAGTCTTGTAGACAATTTTGCTGTCTTTCTGTTCTTCTTCTGAAAGACCATCGAGTTTGATCTTTAATGCTTCGATTGTAAGTGCTCTTCCTTCTGTTCCGGCGAGTGCACCATCTTCCACTTCTTTCTGCCAGCCAATCTTGGCAACATGAGCCTGATATACTACCTTTGGAGTTGTCTCTGGTTCTGTTGGTACCGTTGGCTCTTCCGGAATCTCATTTTTCTTTTCCAGAAATGGATTTGCTGTATCCAGAGTATTCTCAGTATCTTTCTCTACCAGCTGGAACTGGATTGCTTTTATTCCGCAATCGTATCCTTTCACTCCAGATACCTGATCATTCTTAGCCCAGCCAAGCCATTTACCCGGAGCATTTTCTTCTGCCTTTACATAAGCGCGGTAGTAAATATCATATTTTTCTGCAAGTTCATCTGCTACTTTTGCTTTCACTGCAGCCACTGCTTTTCCGGAAGTATTCGCAGCTTCCTGTCCCGCTGCAATATAATCACTCCATGTTCCTTCCGTATCTGCCACTGCATATGATACTGTCTTCTGATCTTCCTGTGATTTTGAATCACTTACATTCAGTTTTAACTTTGTAATATCTGCCGCATCGTCTGCTGCTGTACCTGCAGTCTCTCCATCTGTTACTTCTTTCCATTCTTCACTGTCTGATGTCAACACAGAATACTTTAACACTGCTGTTGACTCTTCCTGTGGTTCATCTGCATATACAGCTGCCGGCATAACCAATGTAATGATCATTGACATAACTGCAGCCAGCGATATGATCTTCTTTTTCATGAATCTTCCTCCTCCTGATTTATAGATAACTATAGTATATTCCCTGCCTTTTTCTCTGTCAAATACATAAAACCTATCACGCTCAACTTTTCTTGCATGCTTTGATAAAGAGGCAAGAAATGCTTTTCCTGCCTCTTTATTCAATGCCACTCTGTTATTTTGTAACACATGCTTTCGTTGTATCTCCAGGTGCTGCTGCGCCTTTCTTTACAAGTACGATCTGGATGCACTCCAGACGTTTTGCAAGTCCGGTTGTTCCGGCTATTTCGCCATTCTTTGCCCAGCCAAGCCAGCCATAGGTCTGCGCATGGACACGGTAATAAATATCATACTTCTGTGCCATCTGCCCGGTAAGCTCTATCTTCACAGCTTCCAGACGTTTTGCCGATCCCGTCGTTCCTGCAACCGCATCATTTTCTTTCCATCCCTGCCAGCCGGCACTCTGTACATGTGCCTGATATTTGATTCCGCCGGAATATGGCTGATTTGTTAATTTCAGGCGGAATGCTTCCATTCGCTTGGCTTCTCCGATCGTTCCGCCATATCCACCGCCATATACATTTCCCTTCCAGCCATAAGTCTGGACATGAGTATTATACTGCGTAAACGGCTGCACATATGCCTGTGTTGTTGCTCCCGGTGCCGATCCGCCTTTTGTAACCAACACAATCTGAATTGCTTCCATTCGTTTGGCACCGTCTGTTGTTCCGGCGATATCACCATTCTTCGCCCAGTCAAGCCAGCCATAGGTCTGTGTATGTACACGGTAATAAATATCATAGTGGTTAGCCACTTCTCCGGTCAGGCGGATACGGATTGCTTCCATACGCTTTGCTTCTCCCGTTGTTCCACCGATTGCTCCGTCAGCCACCCAGTCTTTCCAGCCATAGGTCTGGACATGTGTACTGTACTGTACAGATCCTGTATATCCGGTATTCGAAAGCTGTATCTTAATTGCTTCCATACGCTTTGCTTCTCCTGATGTTCCTGCAGTCTGTCCGTTGGATTTATTACTCTGCCATCCGTAAGTCTGCACATGCGTGCTGTATACAATTCCTTTGGTCGTTGATGAAGAGTTATTACCAGAAGAATTATTATTCGAGCCGGATGAACTATTGTTGGAACCTGACGATCCGCTGTTCACTACTTTTATGTAGTCTTTGCTCGAATACGCATACATCGCTGACGCATTATATTTTCCTGTGTTTTTATCAATCTGTGTTCTTCCGCTGTTCAGTACCGGATCACTCTGAACTTTATAAAAGCTTCCAGATTCTCCGAGTATCAGAAATGCGTAGTTAGAAGAAGATCCCGTGTTATACAGGCTTGTGGTAGATGTACTTGCCTCTTTCCTCACATTCAAAGCCGTATGACTCGTAGGCAATGTATCTTTGATACCGATTTTATATTTATTCCGGTCTTTTTTGCCTCCTTCGCTGTCCATGATCCATGCCAGAGATGCAATCTTTTCTCCCCAGTATGCATCGGACGCGTAACTTACATTCATTCCACTTGCCTTATTTCCCAAAAAGCCGCCATGGTAAAAATCCCACCCTGCTCTTAAGTATCGCTTTGACATATATGTCTCTGCAAAATCCTTGATGCAGACATCTACGCTCGAAAATCTATCCGCACTTGTTCCCGGAGAACTGTCTACTGCATTTAATCCAAACAGATTATTTTTCTGCTGGGAGATAGAACTGGTTCCCCATGCACTTTCCAATGCACCGACTCCTGTCATAAGCAGTGCGTTCACTCCGTATGTATTCTGATTACTGACAAACTGACTACCCTTGTTATACATTTTTGAAGCTTTGCTCGCATGTTGATTAATAATGTTGTTCAACTCATTTGCCGAATACGATGACAATCCTCTTAACGGAAGGTACTGATAATAATTATAATACGGGTTATTGGGGTTAATAGAATTTTTTCTTGTGTTACTCTTGTAATCAGATAACATTGTCACGTAATTAGTATAAAAATAATGTCCGTCATAGCTGTAATATGTGGTCCCCGTCTTCATATAAGACTGTTGTGGTCCCACATTAACTGATCCGCCATAACCCGGTGTCGTCATATCCATACAGATTCTATGGATAATAGAAGAACCATCTGCATAATAGTTGCTATAACTTTTTGCTGAATTCAAATTAACAACCTGAACTTTGGACTGGTCTACTAATCCTACAACACCACTTTGCATAAATTTCACTTTTCCGTTTTCAGTGCCCAGATATGCTGCATCAGCTCCCGCTCCACCATAGCAGTAACCTACGGCGTTCGTACTGTATTCTTTGTATTCTGTAGTATTATTTCCAACCGAAGCACCTGCTGCATTCGCCCGGAAATTTACAATATAGGTTGCCGCAGCTCTTGCCTTATTAGATAAATCTTCTTTTACTACTCCATCCGTTTCTTCTTCAACATCGAATACATTTCCGTTTTCATCTACACTTACAACGGTTCTTTCACCTGTGGTATTTTCGGGTGTATCAGGATTCTCTGTTAATTCACTTTGTTCCTGTGTTCCATCTATTTCCTGGTTTATTTCCTGATCAGCTTCGTCATTCATCTGTTGCTGGTTCTGATCCGTCTGACTACTTTCCATCGATTGTCCTTCTTCAGTAGCCGCATCATTGGCTGCAGATACACTTATTCCGGAAAGTATCATACTCATAATACATATGCAGGCAATGAATCTTTTTTTACTTTTCAAATTTTCTTCCTCCCTTTCTTCATTTTTCCTAATTATAACACAGTTCCATAACAAGCGAAATCCTTTATTGCAACAGAAAAAGTCATTTGAAATATGGATACTTCATACTTCAAATGACTTTTCTTTCATATACTAAAGCTCTCTATCTTACTTCTTTATAAATGTTTTTTCTGTACTTCCAGGTGCTGCTCCACCTTTTTCCACCAGTACGATCTGAACAGCTTCCAATCTTTTCGCAAGACCTTCCGTTCCGGCCTTTTCTCCGTTCTTTGCCCAGCCAAGCCAGCCATACGTCTGCGCATGCACCCGGTAATATATATCATACTGATCTGCCAGCGAATCTTTCAATTCAATCTGTATTGCTTCAAGTCTCTTAGCTTTTCCCTCTGTTCCGCTGTTTTTTCCGCCATTAACCCACTTTTGCCATCCGTAGGTCTGTACATGCGTTCTATATGAAATTTCCTTATTATAACTGGAATCTACCATTGCTATATTCAGTGCTTCCATCCTCTTGGCTTTTCCACTTGTTCCGGCCGTCTCACCATCATGTACCTTATTCATCCATCCATAGGTCTGTACATGCGTTTTGTAAGCTATTTTTGCTTCCTTAAAAGCTATAGATGTTGCTCCCGGAGCAGGATTTCCCTTTGGAACCACTTTAACCTGAACCGCCTCGATTCGTTTTGCATAATCTTTTGTTCCGGATGGTTCTCCGTTTTTCGCCCAGTCAAGCCAGCCAAATGTCTGTGTATGCACTCTGTAGTAAATATCATACTTTTCCGCAAGTTCTCCTGTGAGATGCAGCTTTATAGCTTCCATTCTCTTTCCGCCATTTAATATACCTGCTGCTGTATTATTGGCTTTTTCTCCCATCCAGCCATAACTTTGCATATACGTATCATATACTATATTTCCACTATATTGTGTATCATTTACTCTGACAGCTAATCCCTGAACCGCTCTTGCCTGACCAATTGTACCGCTCTGTTCACCATCCGCACTGTATTTCTTCCATCCTTGTTTTTCTACGTATGTTCTATATTCTACTTTCTTTCCTGTAGTCTTATACGAATTATCTGTTGTTCCGGGTATCGTTGCTCCTTTTGGTAAGACAGCAATTTGTAATGCCTCAATTCGTTTTTCATATCCCTGGCTTCCAGCCGGCTGTCCATTGGATGTCCATCCCAGCCAGCCAAAGTTCTGACTATATACACGATAGTATATATCATAATTCTCGGCCTGACTTCCTGTTAAACTAATTTTCACAGCCTGAATATATTTGCTTTTTCCTTCTGTTCCTGCGAGCTGCCCTGTTTCTGCCAGTGGCTTCCAGCCTTCATCCTGTATACATGCCTGATATCTTACTCCTAGATCTCCATATCCGCCCCCGACATTTATTTTAAACGCTTCCAGTCTTTTTCCATAACCCGGCTTTCCTGTCTGATAACCGTTATTTACAGGCTCCTGCCAGCCATAACTTTGCATATGCGACGTATATGTAATGATATTCTCATCGGAAACCATTACCTGATCTGCATCTTGATTTATCACCGGTTCATCTGACATCCAGAAGTTAATATCTACATTGGTACTAACACCATTTACTTTTCCCGAAGACGTACACTGCCACATATCATACTTTGACTGATACTGACAAGATGCACTATACTGCGCAACCCATTTAGACCAGGACTCATTCTTAAATACCCGATCTGTCAATATACTATTCCACCAATACAGGCTCGCATAAATCCCAACTTTATATCCAGCCCCAGATATCTTAGAACAAAATGTATTTGCCAATTTTCCAATTGTTGAACTGCCAAGATTCAGAACCGAATTCTCTTCCATGTCAAAATAAACGGGGTATGTCGGCTGGTGTCCTTCCAACATTTTCTTAACATTTTCAGCCTCTTTCTCTACTGCCGAAACCGTTGTTGCTGTAGAATATATGTATACCCCATAAGGAATTCCCAATCGTTCACATTCTTTTACATTGTACTCCCATTTACGATCTTTATAGCCTGAACCATAACTGCAGCGGATAATAACGAAATCAATATCCGATCTGTTTTTTACCGTATCCCAGTTAATAGTTCCCTGATATTCACTTACATCCATTCCTTTTTTCTTTGCACCAGGGATTGGTTTTCCAAGACTGTTAACAAATTGTCCATTGACCTTTTTCCATGCATTTGTAACAGCCCTTGCATTACTTGTCGCATCATCTTCTTGTGGTATTAATTCACCATTCGAATATCTCCAACTATTTTCTTTCGGCCTGTCCTCATCTGTATTCTCACTCGTCTGCACTTTCACTGAATCAGAGACAGATTCCTTTTTTTGAGCGTCGTTATTCTCCGGTTCTCCTGCCATAACGCTGATTGTACCTGTCGTAATATATATGACAGCCAGCATTACCGTCATTATCCTTTTCATATTTTCCCCCCCCTCAAATCATCAAATTGTATTATATATTTTACTATATCATGATTCTTATTTTCTTACTATCTTTATTTGCTTTTCCGGACATTTTCTTATTTTCTAAATACAATCACTCTCTGTCCCACATAATTAAACACCACGAACGCTCCCATTCCAACTAGCATAGACAGATTATCCTGTACACTTTTACTCTGTCCGTGAAGAAACCATGACACAAGCGGCTTGGCAAGCCCGTACGCAACCAGATAACAGACCGTAATATTTAACGCAAACTTAACCAGTTGCTTCCATGACTTTTCTTTATTCTGAAATGTAAAATACTTATTCAAAAAATAACTCACAATACTCCCCACAACATAATTGGATGCCGAGGATATCCAATAGCTCAGATGTAACACATTATATGCTGCAAACATTACAGCTGTTCCGACCAGTGTATTCACAATTCCAACCAATATAAATTTTCCAAATGTTATATCCAGTATATTTTTTATTTTATCTTTCATTATTGCTTCTTTCTCCTTGTTCATTTATAAAATAGGCATTGCATGGCAATACTAAAAGGGGCTGTGAAATAACAGTCTCTACGGAAAAAGAGGACCTTTCGTTCAAAATGAACGAAAGGTCCTCTTTTATGTTAAAATTAACTTGCGATGAAAATTTCAACTATAAATTATAATAATCCAAAACAAGGATATTTACCACTGTTTCTTTCAGATTGTTTGGATATGCTGGATCCTGTTTTAACATTTGACAGATTGATGGGAGGAATCGATTTAAATAAGTATCTGACAGATATTCCGGAGTACACAACTGGACGGCTCAGATATAATCCGGTCAACATGTTAAAAACAGTACTTTTCGGATTTATGATCAGCAGCTACTGCTCCCTGAGAGAACTGGAAGATAACTGCAAAGTCAATATCAGATTCATGTATCTCATGGATCACCAGACTCCATCATACCGAACCTTTGGATATTTCATCAACGAAGTCCTTCAGGATAAGATTGAAAACATTTTTAACGATATCAATCAAGCGATCTTCAACGAGGAGCATGTGGATTTGCAACATATCTACATCGATGGTTCCAAGTTTGAAGCAAACGCCAACAAATATACCTGGGTTTGGAAGAAGGCTACCGAAAAGTTCCGTTACAAGCTTTATGAAAAAATCACTGGGGAGATTGAGGAAATCAACAAAGAAATCGCATGGAGTGGAGTACAGATTTCAACGAATTCTGAGTATGTACCAGATTATCTGAATGAAATCATTGATCAGCTAAAGCTTTTATGGGATCTAGATATCAGTACCTTTGTTTACGGAAGCGGAAAGAGAAAATCCAAAGAGCAGCGTCATTATGAACATTTGACTGGTTTCTGTCAGAAACTTCAGGAATATATAGAAAGAATTGACATTTGCGGTCCTGATCGTAACAGCTATTCTAAAACAGATAAATCAGCTACCTTTATGCGCATTAAAACGGATTACATGGGCAATGATCAGCTTCTGCCGGCATACAATGTACAGATTGGTGTAGCAGATGAATATATCGCAGTTGTTGACGTGAACCATTATCGTTCCGATATGGACTGTTTCATTCCTTTGATGAAGCACTTCAAACAAACGTATGGCTTCTATCCCAAGTATCCTGTGGCAGATGCTGGCTACGGATCATATAACAACTATATTTTTTGCGAACAGAACGGAATGGAAAAGTATATGAAGTTTCCAATGTTTAAAAAGGAAACCAAGGAACGAAAGTATCATGAAGATCCCTTTCGTGCAGTTAATTTTAGAATTGATGAACAAGGTGTCATGAGATGTCCTAACGATAAAGCATTTCATCTTTTATACAGAAGAAGTGTGAGGGGAAATCAATACGGACGCAAGGAAGAACTGTATGAATGTGAAGATTGCAGTGGATGTCCATATGCAGAGAAATGTAAGAAAACAGCTAAAAATCGAACTGTTCGGATCAATCAGGAACTCACTGCAATGCATCAGGAAGTAATCGAAAACTTAGAAAGTATTCATGGTGCGCTGTTACGAATGAACCGTTCGATACAAGCAGAAGGCACTTTCGGAATCATGAAAAATGACCGTTGGTACAAGAGAATTGTCCGAAGAGGTATTAATTCGGTTAAACTAGAAGTTTTACTTGTGGCAATAGGACATAATCTATACAAATATCAGAACAAAAAGATGAGAAATAGAACTGCCGCATAGATTCAAAAAGAGAATCTCTATGGGGTAGGGGGAGTGTGCCTTTTCAGCGTAGGATTCTAGCAATTTATACACAACAAAAGCAAAAAGAGGGATGCGAAAAAACTCAATCGAGTTTTTTCACATCCCCTCCAATATTCTCTTATTCTCCTAATCCATCTTCGATTGCACTGACCATGGCATCCATAGCCTCTCTTTCATCTTCCCCGTCGCAGATAAGTTCGATCTCATCTCCCGATTTCACACATGCTCCGAGAACACTTAAAACGCTCTTTGCATTTGCTGCAACATCGTCATCATACATAAACTCTACTTTGCATTTGTATCTACTTGCTATGTTACAGAACATTCCTGCCGGTCTGAGATGTAACCCTGTTGGATTTGTTATTGTAACTTTCTGTCTGATCATAATGTACTCTCCTCGCTTCTAATTGTTATTCCGTCCATCTTCAAGCCTCTGTACTTGTTTTATGATTATTCTCTTTTGTTTACCTGATTGTATCTGTCTTTTTCTCATCTTCTTTCGTCTGACCTTCACTGCTGCTATTTTCATTTTGTGTCTTATCATTCTGTTTTGTTTTTTCCAGAATAATTTCTACACTCACATTATTCACCAGTGAACATCCGTCCGGAAGTTCAACAGATACCGGAACCGTATAAGTTCCTGCATTGGTATACTTCTTCAGATCAATACTCACTTTCTTTGCCGGCGAGAACAAATTCAGTGCATCCCCAGGTCCTTTTATCTGTATCTCAAGATCAACCGTTGAACCATAACTAATGCTCAGTCCTTCTGCTATATTGTTTACAACAATAGAATTTGTAGATACTTCAAATGTTTTCGCTCCCGGCTGCTGTACCGGAATTGATACAACCACCTTATTCGCATTCTGTTCTGTCAAAGACACACCACTTGGAATATAAGACGAAATATCAATTGTTTTGTCCGTCTTCTGTGTCAGATTATCCAGCTGTAACGCACTTGCCGGAATACTGATTTTGGAAACTCCTGCTAATGTCGTTTTATCTCCTGTAATCTCAACTTCCTGCGGCTCTACCGTTATTTTTCCAAGTTTATACCCCTCTGCCGCTGATACATCTGACGTATCAACTTCTATCGGAACACTTTTAACCTGAAGAAGTTCTACTTCTACACTAACTCCCTCTTTTCCAAGATTGTTTGCCAGAAGTGTCTGATCAATCACATTATTATTCGCATCATACAGAACCAGTTTTGCTTCCACCGTCTCATCTTCCGAAAGTCCTGATACATCTGCTTCGGCGGTAACTTTGGCTATACTGTTGATAATTCGTTTTGGTCCTCTAAGCGTTACCTTTTCCGGAACCGCTTTCAGTGCTCCTACTTCATAACCACCTCTTACAGTACCTGTTGTTGTCGGAGTAATCGGGAAATTATTTTTTGCTTCCTCATCAATCTGGATCTGCAGATTTCTTGGATTTGCCGTCGCTTTCTCATATTTTCCGGCATAACCTTTGATTGTTATTTCGATTGGTACCTGTGTACGAAGTGTCAGTTCTTTCATATCGGCAGTTGCCTGAATATCTTCTGCCTTAATTTTATCTAATACGGATCTCTGCGCCGTAACAGTTACATTCACTTCCTGTGTATTATCAACAATCTGATACGTATTATTATTATCTGTAATTACTTCTTCATGAGTTACCTGAACCGGTATATTTGAGAAAGTCTTATCGTCTACCGGGTCATCTATATTTACCACGATCAGCCACAGAAATACTGCAATCAGGAAAGCCAGTATTTTCAGCGTAAGATTCTTAGTTATTCTTTTTTGCATGCTCACGCCATCCTTTCCACATTGCCCGTATTCTGTTAGTTTCACTGCTTCTGTGCTGGATTTCTTCCAGTTTTATCCTAAGCTGCGCTTCATTAATATTTCTCGCCAGTTTGCCTCCTTGTGCCACAGATACAGCTCCCGTTTCTTCCGAAACAGCAATGATCAGAGCATCACTGACTTCACTCATTCCAACTGCGGCACGATGCCTTGTTCCCAGATCTTTACTGATACGCATATTGTCGGAAAGTGGAAGGTAACATGTTGCCGACACAATCCTGTCACCACGGATAATAATTGCTCCGTCATGAAGAGGGGTATTGTGTTCAAATATATTCTCCAACACCTGACTGGATACCAGACAATCCATCTGAATCCCTGTACTTTCATATTCTGTCAGTCGAATTGCCTGTTCTACTACGATCAACGCTCCTGTCTTTACTTTTCCCATTGCAAAGCAGGCTCTGATAATATTCTCTCTGGTTTCCTCACTGAAACGTATCTCTCGATTCTGCTCAAAAGGCACAACCGACGTCAGGAATTGCTTTTCTCCCAGTTTTTCCAGCGCTCTTCGAAGTTCCGGCTGGAATACAACAATCGCAGCGGTTGCCATAACCGTCAGCGAATTTCTCGCAATAAAAAGGATGGTATGCATTTTAAATATAGCTGCAAGAAGAATAAATCCGGCAAGAACGATAATTCCCCGAAGTAACATCCATGCTTTCGTATTCTTAATCCATACAATAATCTGATAAATCAGAAATGTAAGAATCAAAACCTCTATCACATCTGTAACATGTACCTTTGGAATATACAGACCTATTCCGTATTTCTCTATAAAATCTGCCACTGCCTGTTCCATTCTTCTCACCTCCTCTTTATCTGAAACATTTCAACTATATTCTATATCTATCTTTTTCTTTTATTTGCAGTTTTCTTTCCACTTGCATGAAATTCATTTTCAAGGCTTTGTGTCAAAAGTAACTTATCTACATCTTTCATATCATGTTTCTTCGGCATCGGTCCTCTCTTCGGTGAATGTCTTTTGGCCTGACTGGCTCTTATCTGTGCAGGACTTCTGTACTCCGAATTATTATATGGTGTTTTTCTCGATGTTTCTTTTCTTAATTTGTGATTTGCAGACGGCTCCACGCTGATTGCCTTAGTCTCTTCCGTAACATCCTGTGAAAGACGTTTTACTGCTTCTGCATCAATAATCTCTGTTTCCTGTCTTTCATTGATCTTTTTCACCGTCTTCTCCGGAGTTGTTACTGCCACCTTTGGTATTGCTTTTACATAATAATAATATTCATCATCTTCAAACTGTAACCGTTCACTTCTTGCATAATCAACAGAGAAAAGGAACAGTTCTAATATCATTCCAACAATTACCGCAAGAATATTTCCGAAGATCAGAGATCCATATGATATCTCCACTCCAAGTGCAATGCTTCCCATTGCCGTCACCACTACATCAGCAATTGCTCCTGCTATAATCCCAATTTTCCATGCGTGATCCAGTTCACGTCTGCGGATTGTATAAACCACAAAAAATCCTATAATAAACGCTACAATATAAATCCACATTTCCTTATTCTGGAATACTTTCTGTACATAAGTTGTAATCTCAGAAAGCATCGCTTTACTTCCCGATGCTTTTGATGCCGAACTTGTCTTTTTAAGATATTCCACCATATAAAACACAACTGTTCCGCAACTCATCGGCACCAGACTTACCGGTGTATATATCAGCGCACACGCAACAGGTACCAGAAATGGTATTTTCAGAACAAATGCAATCGGTGTAAGAAGTACAACAAACGCCATCTTTGGTGTCAGTCTGATATAGAAAATATACATGATCAGGAAAATCATTGCCGATACAGCAAATATTCCTATCGACGCTGCCAGCGTATGTGCAAGAACTAATACCGCTGCTATCACAACAATCACCATCGGAGGCAGAAATGTAGCAACTACAGCCAGTGCCAGAGAAATTACCGGTGATGATAACGACTTCATGAATCCGGTATTCTGATTGATCATCGAAAATGTGATCATTGCAAGTATGAACTGAAAAGCCTTGTCAAATAATTTAGAATGTTTTCCATAGAGTTCTTCTATTCTTCCCCGTATTACATATATATTATCCATCTATCTTTTCTCCTTTTCATACATCTTCAGCAATTGGATCAGATTATGATTATATCTTTTTACCCTTTTTCTTGCTTTTTTATGTTTTTCATTATATATATGACTGGCAATTCCGCAATACACAATCACAACACCCACATAACCTGCCAAAATGATTAAAAATAAAAATATGATCAATCCATTTGACAGATTACCCATAATATTCTCCACGCCGGCAAGCAACAACACGCCTACCAGACATACATATCCAACCGATACACTTAAGAATGCATAGATAACATGCAGACTTGCATAGTCTTTTCTATAATAAGAGCTGATCTTAAAATCTTCTTTTCCATGTGTCTCTTCATAGAGAGCAAGTTTTGTCATTAATTTTACTTTTCTCTCATCTAACATATATCCACCTCAACATGATATTAATTCCATTAAAACATCATTTTAAGTATAACAAATCTCAGTACCCTTGTCCAATACTTATGGTTAAAAAGTAAACATTCTCTACACCTTTCTGTTTCAATACATTTGACACTGCATCAATTGTATTTCCCGTTGTATAAATGTCATCAACCAACAACACTCTCTTTACTGCCTGAAATGTATGTTTCACTGCAAATGCGTGCTTCAGATTCTTTTTTCTTTCCTGGTGACCTAGTTTTTTCTGCGGACTGGTCTTTCTGGTTCTTATCAGACTTTTACTGTCCACCGGGATTTCCAGGATTTTTCCTATTTCTTCTGCAAGTATCTGTGCCTGATTATATCCTCTTTTTCTCTTTCTTGAAGGATGCAACGGTACCGGCATAATAATATCCGGCCTCCATCTTTCTATTTCTTTTTGGAATTCTTTTACAAGTTCCTGACTATATAATATCCCGTATCTTCTTTGGTTATGGTACTTAAATTGATAAACAGACTGATTTACGGGGTTTTTGTGGTTCCACAAACTCAATCCCCGTTCATAATAATGATGTGTATGCATGCAGTCATAACAGTATTCCTGCTCTACACTACGGATCTGTTTTCCACATTGCATACACCTTGGTTCTCTGACTTTCAGTAGTTCCAGCTTCTTTCTGCATTCTTTGCAGATGCCGTCTCTGCATACTTTTTGGCAGAATGGACAAACTTCCGGCCAGAGCAAAGATATGATTGATTCTTTAATCTTATTGATTTTTTTATGATTCATTTAATTCCCGGATTCGCTCTGCAAGACTCGTATTACGGTTCTGTTGATTCGTATTATGTATCATTTCCTGAAATACACTTTCACTTCCAATCACTGTAACACACTTTCTTGCTCTTGTAACAGCCGTATAAAGCAGATTTCTGTAATATAGCTGTCTTGGTCCCTGTAACAAAGGGATAATAACCGCCGGATATTCGCTTCCCTGGGCTTTATGAATCGTTATAGCATAAGCCAGTTCCAATTCATCCAGCAGATTATACGGATACTTTACCAGCTTCTTTTCATCATACTCAACAGTAACCGTTTCCTCATATGTATTAATTTTACGTATGATTCCCATATCGCCGTTAAAGACACCGATTCCCTTATCGATCGTCATTCCATAGCGGGTAGAAATTTCCCATTCAAGCTGATAATTATTCTTAATCTGCATCACCTTGTCCCCCTCACGAAACAGGTGATCTCCGTATTCTTTTTCCTGTTTTCCAGGTTTCGGCGGATTCAGATATTCCTGTAATATCTTATTGATTCTCTCTACCCCCAACAGTCCTTTTCGCATCGGTGTCAGAACCTGAATATCCGCTTCTTTCGCATTCACAAACTTTGGAAGTTTCTTCTGGATCAATGTAATAATATTGCTGATGATCATATTCGTATCATCACGTTTTAAGAAGAAGAAATCCATACTTTTATTGTCCAGAACAACCGGTTCTCCCCGGTTGATCTTATGCGCATTCACAATAATATCACTTTCTCCGGCCTGTCTGAATATCTTCGTCAGTTTTACAACCGAAAAGCACTCCGAAGAAATGATATCTTTCAGTACACTTCCCGGTCCTACACTTGGAAGCTGGTTCACATCCCCCACCAGGATCACACGTGTTCCGGGTACGATAGCATTCAGAAGTGCATACATAAGCGGCAGATCTACCATCGACATCTCATCAATAATAACTACATCTGCTTCCAGTGGATTTTCTGCATTCCGCTGGAAGCCCCCGATTGTCTCATCATCCGGATTTCCTGACACTTCTAGAAGACGGTGTATCGTCTGTGCTTCACAGCCGGTTGCCTCAGTCATTCTTTTTGCCGCCCTTCCTGTCGGTGCGGCCAGGTAAATATCCAGCCCTTCACTTTCAAAAAAATGTATCATAGCATTGATCGTAGTCGTCTTACCGGTACCAGGTCCCCCTGTCAGGATCATCAGACCATGCCTTACTGCTTCCATTACAGCAGTCTTTTGCATATCATCCAGATACAACTCTGTATTTTTTTCGATTTTATTAATCCGGCGTATTAAGTTAGCATCTGCAATTTCAAAATCAAGATTAAGATCATGCAGCATTTTTGCTGTATTTAATTCCATATAATAGTAATGAGACGTATATATCCTCATTCCCTGCTCCGACGGCTTCATAACGATCTTTTTTTCCATCGCAAGATCCATCAGGTACTGTTCCATATCCTGAATCTGAACACCAAGCAATTCACTGGTCTCTCTTAACAGTACTTCCTGATACAAATAAATATGTCCATCATTCACGCTCTGCTGCAATGTATAAAAAATCCCACTTCGTATACGAAAATCCGAATCTGTGTGGATTCCAATCTTTGCCGCAATCTCATCAGCAGTCTTAAATCCAACCCCCGGAACATGATCCGCCAGCTGATACGGATTCTCCTCAATCGTGCGGTAAACGTTACGGCCATAATGTTGATAGATTTTCGCCGCAAGCGTCGTTGAAATTCCAAACTTCTGCAGATAGATCATCGCCTGACGCATATCTTTCTTTTCTTCCACCTGAGAAGCAATCTCTCTTGCTTTCCGTTCGCTGATTCCCTTGATTTCCGCTAGTCTCTCCGGCTCTTCTTCTATGATCCGAAAAGTATTTTCTTTAAATTTCTTGACAATTTTTCCCGCCAGCGCGGCTCCGATTCCTTTTATCGCTCCGGATCCTAAATATCTTTCAATTGATATCAGATCCTCCGGTTCACATACTTCCGATTCTTCCACAGCGAATTGAAGGCCATACATCTTATGTGTTGTATAGCCTCCTGTCAATCTTAATAATTCTCCTTCTTCTATAAAATGAAAATTTCCGACACAGGTAACCTCTCCATCCGAATTATTCAGATGGAATACTGTATATCCGTTATCTTCATTTCTGTAAACGATATGTTCTACGTATCCTTTAATCTCTTCCATTCGATTTTATTCACCCTGGTTTTCTAGATACCTTTTCTTTCGCCCATAAATTCTACATATTCTCCAGTACCGATTGCTACAACTTTCATTGGATCATCCGCTGTCATAGTATTAATACCTGTCTTTTCCTCAATCAGCTCTTCCATACCACGCAGCATGGATCCGCCTCCCGTCAGCATAATTCCTCTGTCAAGAATATCAGCGGAAAGCTCCGGTGGAGTTCTCTCTAACACACTGATTACGGCTTCTACAATCTGTCCGGTAGTCTCTCGAAGTGCTTCTTCTGTCTCTGTTGATGTTACCGTAACAGTCTTCGGAAGTCCTGTTACAAGATTTCTTCCTCTGACTTCCAAAGTCTCATCTTCAATCAACGGATAAGTTGTACCGATTTTAATCTTAATATCCTCTGCGGTTCTTTCACCGATCAGAAGATTATGCTTCTTTCTCATATAACGCACAATTGCCTCATCGAAATCATCACCTGCGATCTTAAGTGATGTATTTACAACAGTTCCTCCAAGAGAAATTACCGCAATATCTGATGTCCCTCCCCCGATATCAACAATCATATTACCGCAAGGTTTTGAAATATCGATTCCTGCACCGATAGCTGCTGCAACCGGCTCTTCAATCAGATGAACTTCTCTTGCACCAGCTGCATAAGTAGCCTCCTCAACTGCCTTACGTTCCACTTCTGTTACACCACTTGGGACACAGATACTGATTCTAGGCTTTTTGAAGGTTCTCTTACCTAATGCCTTCTGCACGAAATATTTAAGCTTTCTGAATAAAATACTTGAGCATCTTCTCTGTTACTGTATAATCTGAAATAACACCCTGTCTTAATGGTCTTACCGCTACAATATTTCCCGGAGTTCTTCCAAGCATCATTCTTGCTTCCTCTCCGATCGCTTTTATCGCATTTGTATCTCTGTCATAAGCTACGACAGAAGGCTCCTTTAATATAACACCTTTTCCTTTTACATATACTAATACACTGGCTGTTCCTAAATCAATTCCAAGATCTACTGACATTCCCAATTCTCCCTTCATCAAGCTGTCTATATCATTATCTTTTGTAAGATATGATCATACGCATGCTATTTTTGAGCATGTTCCCATTATAATCAAAATTATTTAAAATAAAAAGACCCATTTTGCTTAAATCTTTGTGAAGCTTTTTACATAAATATTACAATATGACGAATCTGCCCGAAGAGATGAACAAAATGTCATATTTCTACCTTCTTAACATCGGTTTTATATACTTTCCTGTATAAGACACAGGACTTTCTGCTACCTCTTCCGGTGTCCCGCTTGCGATCACGGTTCCACCTTTGTCACCGCCTTCCGGTCCGATATCAATAATATAATCTGCAGTTTTTATAACATCCAGATTATGCTCTATCACAATAACCGTATTACCATCAGCTGTCAGTCTGTGCAGAATCTCTGTCAGCTTATGCACATCAGCAAAATGCAGTCCTGTCGTCGGCTCATCCAGAATATAGATTGTCTTTCCTGTACTTCTCTTACTCAGTTCCGTTGCCAGCTTGATACGCTGTGCTTCTCCTCCGGACAGCGTCGTGGACGGCTGTCCCAGACGGATATAAGAAAGTCCGACATCATATAAAGTCTCCATCTTTCTGCGGATGCTTGGTACATTTTCGAAGAAATGCATAGCTTCTTCTACTGTCATATCCAGCACATCATAAATGCTTTTGCCTTTATATTTTACTTCCAGAGTCTCTCTGTTATAACGTTTTCCCTTACATACTTCACATGGAACGTAAACATCCGGCAAGAAATGCATCTCGATCTTGATGATTCCGTCTCCGCTGCAGGCTTCGCAGCGTCCTCCTCTGACATTAAAGCTGAATCTTCCTTTTTTATAGCCTCTTGCCTTCGCATCCGGTGTTGCTGCGAACAGATCTCTTATGAGGTCGAATACTCCCGTATAGGTTGCCGGGTTAGATCTAGGCGTACGTCCGATCGGAGACTGGTCGATATTGATAACTTTATCTAATTGATCCAGTCCTTCGATGCCTTTATGTTTGCCCGGAATGGTTCTTGCACGATTCAGGTCTCTTGCCAGACGCTTGTAAAGGATCTGATTCACCAGCGAACTTTTTCCCGATCCGGACACACCCGTTACACAGGTCATTACGCCAAGCGGGAAGCTGACATCAATGTTCTTCAGGTTATTTTCCTGTGCTCCGAGTACTTTCAACCATCCGGTTGGTTCTCTTCTTGTCTCCGGAACCGGAATCTTGATTCTTCCGCTCAGATAGGCTCCGGTTACAGATTTTTCATTCTGCATGATTTCTTCTGCATTTCCCGTTGCAACCACTTCGCCGCCGTGCTCTCCCGCGCCCGGACCGATATCCACAATAAAATCCGCTTCTCTCATCGTATCCTCATCATGCTCGACTACGATTACGGAATTACCAAGGTCACGCAAATGCTTCAATGTGCCAAGTAATTTATCATTGTCTCTCTGATGCAGACCGATACTTGGCTCATCCAGAATATATGCTACACCTACAAGTCCGGAACCGATCTGAGTCGCCAGACGAATTCTCTGTGCTTCTCCGCCGGACAGTGTTCCAGTTGCTCTTCCAAGTGTCAGATAGTTCAGTCCGACATCCATCAGAAACTGGATTCTGGAATTGATCTCTTTCAGGATCTGTCCGCCGATCAGCATCTGATGATTCGTTAGCTTCAATTCTTTCAGAAATGCCTGCAGTTTCTCGATCGACATTCCTGTCAGTTCTGCAATATTCTTATCTCCTACCGTAACAGCCAGTGCTCCCGGCTTCAGACGCTGTCCCTTGCAGGCATGACACGGTGTAATATTCATGAATTCTTCATATTCCGCTTTCATAGTTTCCGAACCAGTCTCCCGGTAACGGCGTTCTACATTCTTGATCAATCCTTCAAACGCAACATCGTAGACACCTTCTCCACGCTGTCCCTTATAATATACTTTGACTTCTTTTCCATTCGTTCCATGAAGCAGAACATCGTGAATTTCTTTCGGATAGTCTTCAAATGGAGTGTCCAGCGAAAAATCGTATTCTTTGCTTAATGCATCCAAAATTGCATAAGTGAAGCTTTTTTTGTCTGTGCAGGACTGCCATCCCATAACTGTAATGGCACCTTCGCTGATGCTGAGACGTTTGTCCGGGATCATCAGATCCTCATCAAATTCCATCTTATATCCAAGTCCGAAACATTCCGGGCACGCTCCAAATGGATTGTTGAACGAAAAGCTTCTCGGTTCAATCTCTTCGATACTGATTCCGCAGTCCGGGCATGAAAAACTTTCACTGAACTGAACCGGCTCTCCGCCGATCACATCTACGGTCATCAGTCCCTCTGCCAGATTCAGTACATTTTCAATGGAGTCGGTCAGACGCTGTTCGATGCCTTCTTTTACTACCAGACGGTCTACCACAATTTCAATATTGTGTTTGATATTCTTATCCAGCTTAATCTCTTCTGAAAGTTCGTACATATTACCGTCAATTTTGACGCGGACATAACCGCTCTTCTTGGCACGATCCAGTAATTTGGCATGGGTTCCTTTTCTTCCTCTTACAACCGGGGCCAGAAGCTGGATCTTAGTTCTCTCCGGCATTCCCATGATTTGTTCTACCATTTGATCAACCGTCTGCTTTTTGATCTCACGGCCACATTTCGGACAGTGCGGTATTCCGACTCTTGCGTATAATAAACGGAAATAATCATAGATTTCCGTTACGGTTCCTACGGTGGATCTTGGGTTACGGTTCGTAGATTTCTGGTCAATGGAAATCGCCGGGGAAAGCCCCTCGATGCTTTCTACGTCCGGCTTTTCCATCTGTCCTAAGAACTGTCTTGCATAAGAGGACAGGGATTCCATGTATCTTCTCTGCCCTTCCGCATAGATTGTATCAAATGCCAACGATGATTTTCCCGAACCACTGAGTCCAGTCAGAACTACCAGCTTGTCTCTTGGTATATCTACATCTATATTCTTCAGATTATGCTCATTGGCTCCTCTGATTTTGATATATTGTCTTGAATCTTTTTCCTGTGACATGTGAGTATATACTCTCCTTTTTCTATATCTTTATTTCCTGCAGTGTCTTTTTAAGCTCAATTAACTTATCTCTGAGTTCTGCTGCCGCCTCAAAGTTCAGGTCTGCCGCTGCTTTCTTCATCTGTTTTTCCAGTTCTTTGATCAGTTTCTCTAATTCCTTCTCGCTCATAGATTCCGGATCTTTTTCCATCTGCACTTCAGAGGCTGCCACCTTCTTGGATACAGCGATCAGATCTCGTACCGCTTTCTGGATTGTCTTCGGTGTAATGCCATGTTCCTCATTATATGCCATCTGCACTTCACGTCTTCTCTGCGTCTCATCCAGTGCCGCACGCATAGAATCTGTGATCGTATCTGCGTACATGATGACATGTCCTTCTGCATTACGCGCTGCACGGCCGATGGTCTGGATCAATGATGTCTCGGAACGCAGGAATCCTTCTTTATCTGCATCCAGAATTGCAACCAGTGTGATTTCCGGAATATCCAGACCTTCTCGCAGAAGGTTGATACCAACCAGTACGTCAAATACATCCAACCGCATATCCCGCACAATCTCGGTACGTTCCAGTGTATCAATATCCGAATGCAGGTAGCGCACGCGGATTCCCAGCTCTCTCATATAGTCAGTAAGGTCTTCTGCCATACGTTTGGTCAGTGTTGTTATCAGTATTTTGTGCTTATTGGCAATCTCTTTATTCACTTCTCCGATCAGATCATCAATCTGTCCTTCTACCGGACGAACTTCCACTTCCGGATCGAGAAGACCTGTCGGACGAATTACCTGCTCGGCTCTTAACAGTTCATGTTCTTCTTCATATTTGCCCGGTGTTGCAGATACAAACATGACCTGATCGATCTTGCTTTCAAATTCGTCAAAGCTAAGTGGTCTGTTATCCAGTGCTGACGGCAGACGGAATCCATATTCTACCAGTGTACGTTTTCTGGACTGGTCTCCATGATACATGCCGCCAATCTGCGGAACCGTCTTGTGCGACTCGTCGATCATAATAATAAAATCATCCGGGAAATAATCCATCAATGTGTTCGGCGGCTGTCCCGGTGCAAGTCCCGCTAAATGTCTTGAATAGTTCTCAATTCCCGAGCAGAATCCTGTCTCACGCATCATTTCTATATCAAAATTCGTACGTTCTGCAATCCTCTGCGCTTCCAGAAGCTTGCCTTCCGATTTGAAATATTTCACCTGTTCTTCCAGTTCAATCTCAATATTACGAATCGCTTTCTCCATACGTTCTTTCGGGACAACATAGTGAGAAGCCGGAAATATCGCAATATGATTCAGCGTATTTTTCACTTCACCGGTAAGCATGTCTATTTCCGAAATCCGGTCAATCTCATCTCCGAAAAATTCCACTCTAATAGCAGTATCGCCACGGTCTGCCGGTACAATCTCTACCGTATCTCCCCGTACTCGGAATGTTCCGCGCTTGAAATCCATGTCATTTCTGTCATATTGAATGTCTATCAGCTGGCGCAACACTTCATCACGGTCTTTCTCCATACCCGGACGGAGCGATACCATCATCTGTTCGAAGTTTTCCGGTTCACCAAGACCATAGATACAGGAAACACTGGCAATTACGATCACGTCTCTCCGCTCGATCAATGCTGCTGTTGCCGATAATCTCAGTTTATCAATTTCTTCGTTTACAGAAGAATCTTTCGCAATGTATGTGTCTGAGGATGGGACGTAGGCTTCCGGCTGGTAGTAGTCGTAGTAGGAGACAAAATATTCCACTGCGTTATCGGGGAACATCTCCTTGAACTCTCCGTATAACTGAGCTGCTAACGTCTTATTAT
>OLSF01001071.1_pt1 | contig 25593 bp, 19 predicted proteins | sample 1672301 | NCBI WGS metagenome assembly OLSF01 (sample SAMEA3136669, study PRJEB25190) | human gut metagenome | biome: human gut; feature: human-associated habitat; material: faeces | place: Austria | collected 2013
CCAGCAGCTCTTTCATCACGATACCGTAGCGCTTCCATATCTCCTCCTCACCCAGCGTCCGCTGCAACTGCTGAGGCACCCAGAAAAACCAAAGCGGAGCATCCGCAGCCTCGGCAGCCGAGAAAGAACCCGTAAACATACCGTCCCGGCGTCCGCGCACGACCGTATCGAGCACATCCAGGCAATCCTCCGTGCGTCCCTGCTCCAGCGCGATGCCGGGCAGCGCTACGAGCGTCTGACGTCCGATCTGCCCATACCAGGGATACCCGGCCAGCACCTCGGCCCGCCCGTCCCGGCGGCGGACGACGAACTGCCGGGCAGAGTGGCGCAGGCAGCTCAGAAAATCGACCTTGCGGCTGCGGGCGCTCAGAGCCTCCGCAAACATTCCGCCGATGGCCGCAGGATCGGGAATGGCTTCGACGGACGCAGAGAAAATCACGCTTTGCCGCCGACCGAGACTGAGTTCGAAATAACCCGTCGTAAGCAGATCCTCATCTCCCTCGTATCCTCGCTCGATCTCTCTGGCGTATTCGAAATTATAGTACCAGTCGGGAGCCGGCACGAACTCCGCATCCCGACAATCGGTTTGCAGGTACAGCCAGGGAAAATCGGAATACAACCGACACTTCACCCCGCCCGGAATCGGCCGGGAACGTCCGTCGGCCTCCATATTGGCATGCGTGAGCGCATGTTTGTCCCGGAAGGCGAAGAAAGGCCGGAGCCTAAGCCGGACATCGGACGGCGCCTCCAGCAGCGTATAGCGGATCATCAACTGCGTGCGGTTGTGTATCCAGAGCAGCTCTTTCCGCAACACGATGCTTCCCACGCGGTAGGTGATCGTCGGGGTCGGCGTGTAGGCGAAGTCGGTGATGTACTTGTGGCCGCGCGGTTCGTAGACGCCGCGGAAACGGTGGATGGCCAGATTGAACGACTGATCGTGCTGGACGATGGTCTCGTCGAGCGACGACAGCAGCACGCAGGTCTGGTCGCCCCTGCCGATCGGGGCGACCATCAGACCGTGGTACCTGCGCGTATTGCAGCATACGATCGTGGTGCTCATGTAGCCGCCGCGGCGGTCGGTCGAGAGCACCTCGCGTTGCAGCGAATATTCGAGGTTGCCCAGTTCGTTCTTGTCGAAAGTAAGTGCAGACATGGTTTATGTTGTGATAGTTAGGATCGTTTCAGTAAAGTTATTGAAAAATATCCGGTTTTCCAACAACGAAAACGTAAAAATCGCAGCCTCGCACTCCTCCGTCCTTTCGGGGCGGCACCTTCCCGGCTCAAACGGGTTGCCGAAATTTTGCGTTTGCGGTCCGCAGACCCTCCGGCGCCGGAAACGACGCCGGAGGAGCGGTCCGGAAGTCTCTTGCGGCGGCGACCGCGTCTACGCCCACTTCACCAGCGCGAAATCCATGCGGTGCGGCAGATGCGGGTTCGAGGGGTAGATGCGCAGCGCCACGTCGAACGTGCCGGCTTCGTCGGGCGTGTAGTCGAGCGAGTAGGTGACCCGGCTTCCGTCGGCCTTCGTGCGTTCCAGCTGGATCGTGCGGGTGACGTTGACGGACTGTCCGCCGACGATCTGCCGCGCGACGACCATCTCCACGCCGATGTCCTCGGGCCGGAGGTTGGCGATGTCGAGCGTCACGGCGAACTGGTACTTCTCGCCGACGCAGACGGCCTCCTTGTCGATCTTCACGCGCTGCACGTCGACGATGCGCACCTGGTCCCATGCGGCGGAGACCTTGCGCTTCCAGGCCGCGATCTCGCGGGCCATGCGGTAGGCCTCGGCGCTCATCTCGCGTTTGCGCGCGGCGAGCTTGTCGTAGAACCGGTTCTCGTAGTCGGTCAGCATGCGGTTGGTCGTGAAGTTCGAGGCGATGTCCGCCACGCACCTCTTCACCGACGAAACCCACTCGTGCGGGATGCCGTCCGTGTCGCGGGCGTAGTATTTCGGGGCGATCTGCTCCTCGATGGTGTTGTAGATCATCTCGGCGTCGAGTTCGTCCTGGTAGTGCTGGTCGGCGAAGGTGCGCTCCATCGGAAGCATCCATCCGGCGCCCTCCTTGTAGCCCTCGACCCACCAGCCGTCGAGCACGGAGAATTGCAGCACGCCGTTCATCACGCACTTCTCGCCCGAGGTGCCCGAGGCTTCGAGCGGCCGCGTGGGCGTGTTCAGCCATACGTCGACACCCTGCACCATGCGGCGGGCGAGTTCCATGTCGTAGTTTTGCAGGAAGAGGATCTTGCCCACGAACTGCGGCATGGCGGCCACCTCGACGATGCGCCGGATCAGGTCCTGTCCCGGCTTGTCGTTGGGGTGCGCCTTGCCCGCGAAGATGAACTGCACGGGACGCTCCTTGTTGTTGACGATCGCCGCCAGACGGTCGAGGTTCGTGAACAGCAGGTAGGCGCGCTTGTAGGTGGCGAAGCGGCGTGCGAAACCGATGGTCAGCACGTCGGGCTTGATGCCCTCGATGACCTGAAGCATCTGGCGCGGCGAGTCGAGGCGCACCTGCCGGGGGTCGCTGTAACGCCGGCGGATATGCTTGATGAGCTTGTTCTTGAGCTTCATGCGCTCCTCCCACAGCTCCGCGTCGGGGATGTCGTGGACCTTCTGCCAGGCCGGGATGTCATAGACGTGGCCTTCGAATCCGTCGCCGAAGTAACGGGCGTAGAGGCGGCGCAGCGACGAGGCGATCCACGTCGGGAAGTGCACGCCGTTGGTGACGTAGCCGATGTGCAGCTCGTTCTTGAAGTAGCCCGGCCACATGTTGCCCAGAATGTCCTTCGAGACCTCGCCGTGGAGCCACGAAACGCCGTTGACCTCCTGCGAGAGGTTGCAGGCCAGCACCGACATCGAGAACTTCTCGTTGGGGTCGTTGGGATTGGTCTTGCCCAGGTTGATATACTGCTCCCAGGTGATGCCCAGCACGTCGGGATAGTGCGACATGTACTGGCGGATCATCGACTCGGGGAATGCGTCGTGGCCTGCGGGCACGGGGGTGTGCGTCGTGAAGAGCGACGACGAGCGCACCACCTCCAGCGCCTCGGAGAACGAGAGCTTGCGGTGGTTCACCAGGTCGCGGATGCGCTCGACGCCGATGAATGCGGCGTGGCCCTCGTTGCAGTGGAACACGTCGTGCTTGATGCCCAGCTGACGCAGCGCGCGGATGCCGCCGATGCCCAGCAGGATCTCCTGCTTGAGGCGGTTCTCCCAATCGCCTCCGTAGAGGTAGTGGGTGATCTGGCGGTCCTCTTCGAGGTTGTCCTCGATGTCGGCGTCGAGCAGGTAGAGGTCCGTGCGGCCCACCTGGCACTTCCAGACGCGCGCCGAGAGCGTGCGGCCCGGGAAGGCGATGGTGACCGTCACCCAGCCTCCGGCCTCGTCGCGCACGGGCGAGATCGGCAGTTTGTAGAAATTCTGCGCCTCATAGGTGGCCTCCTGCGCACCCTGCGCCGAAAGGCGTTGGGTGAAGTAGCCGTAGCGGTAGAGAAGGCCCACGGCGGCCATCGGAACGTTCTTGTCCGAAGCCTCCTTCAGGTAGTCGCCGGCCAGGATGCCCAGGCCGCCCGAGTAGATCTTCAGCGACGAGTGCAGGCCGTATTCCATCGAGAAGTACGAAACCGTCGTCGCCTTCGGATCGGGCTTCTCGTTCATGTAGTCGCGGAACTGCGTGTGCACGGCGTCGAGCTGCGCCAGGAAGTTCGTGTCTTTCTCCAGTTCCTTCATCCGCTCGACGCTCATCTTGTCGAGGAAGGCGATCGGGTTGCGGTCCGATTCGGCCCACAGTGCGGGGTCGATGCCTTCGAACAGGTCGCGGGCGCCGGGGTTCCAGCACCACCAGAGGTTGCGCGAAAGCTCTTCGAGGGCGTGCAGCCGCTTGGGCAGCGTCTTGTCGACCATCATGCGGTTCCAGACGGGTTTCTCGACGAAAAGCTGCTGGCGCACGAAGTTGATCTGCTCGGTTTTCGTGCCGCCGTCGAGCACGGCGCGGTTGGTGCGGACGATCGAACTCTCGACCGCCTCGGAGTAGGCCTGTTCGTAGGCCGCGAAGAGGTGCTCCCAGAGCGCCGTCAGCGAGATTTCATAGGCCGAGGTGTGCTGTTCGTTGACGTGTTTTTCGTCCAGCAGGCTGAAACGCAGCAGCGTATCGGCGATCTTCGCCTCGACCTCCTTGTCGTTGTAGTCGTCGCGGCGGATGACCTCCACGCCGGCGTGCTCGCGCTGCTTGTCGACCCAGATGCCGAACCCGGCCAGCGTCGTGGTGACCGTCGGGATGGAGAAGGCCACCGACTCCAGCGGGGTGTAGCCCCACGGCTCGTAGTAGGAGGGGAAAACCGTGATGTCCATGCCCACGAGCAGTTCGTAGTAATCCTTGTGGAAGATGCCGTCGGCCTTGTTGAGGTACGTGGGGACGAAGATCACCTTCACCTTCGATCCGGGATCGGTGAGGTTGCTGTTCTTCAGCGCGTTCACGATGGGGTCCCACGTCGCGTTTTCAAGGTAGTGGGTCGAATGTCTGTACTGGCCTGCGTCGATGGGCTTCGACGGGTCGGCCAGATGAGCCTGCAAATCGAGGCGCGGGCCGCGGTTGCCGGCCGGCACGGTGATGTAGGCCAGCACCTCGCGCCGGAGACGGTCCGAGGCGGCGAGCTGCTTGAGCGACTCGATGAAGACGTCGATGCCCTTGTTGCGGAATTCGTAGCGGCCGCTGGTTCCGACGATCAGCGGGTCGCCCGTGAATTTTTCGCCCAGACAGGCCTCGGCCACCGAGATCATCGCCCGGCGGGCTTCGTCGCGTTTGGCGTAGTACTCCTCGCCGGCCCATACGAAGTCGTTCTCGAAGCCGTTGGGCGTCACGCCGTCCGGTTCGCGCCCCAGCAGGTATTTGCATTCGTTGGCCGTGATGTCGCTCACCGTCAGGAATGCGTCGTGGTAGGCGGCGGCCATCTTCTCGATCGAGTGTTTGGCCGTGACGTTGAACTGGCGCGCCAGCTCGTCGGCGTTGAATTTCGGGAGGTCGTTGTAGAGCGGCAGGCGGTTGCCGGCGATGCAGCGGCCCATGACCGTGGCGTGGGTGGTGAACACCGTGGCGATGTAGGGGGCGTGTTTGCGCAGGTACAGCCCGCCCGCGGCGGTCATCCACTCGTGGAAATGCGCGACAGCCTTCTCGGTCGGCGTGCCGAAGGTCTCGACGTAGGAGGCGATCACGACGCCTGCGGCCCATCCGAACAGCACCGGCTCGATGTAGTCCCACTGGCCCGAGATCGAGTCCACGTGGTACGATTCCCAGAGGCTTTTGAGTATTTCGTCCTTGCGGGGGATCAGCGACGAGAAATCGACCAGCACCACCGTCGGCTCGCCCTTGATTTTCCAGCGGCCGACGCGGACGCGGATGCCTTCGTTGTAGAGGCTCTGGCGCCAGGCTTTCAGCAGGTTGGGGTCCTCTTCGAACTCCGGGTTGACGCCCTCGTGCGAGAGGTCGGGACCCAGCAGGACGTAGCGGTCTGCGAATTTGCGGGTGACGGTCTGCGCTTTGGTCGAAATGACGGTGTGGATGCCGCCGACCTTGTTGCATACTTCCCAACTTACTTCGAACAGCAAATCGGGGGAGTGTTTGGCATTGCTCATATACTTATGCTAATTTGTAATTTTCGTGACGAACCGAAGAAGAATTCGGCCGCAAAGGTAACACTTATATTTATATTAAACAATCGGAATCGGGTGTTTCTAAAAATATTTAATAATAACTTAACATTTCTGTTTCACTTGGTTGCGGTGTCCGGTTCCGTTTCGAAAAACGTTTCGATCACCGCGTCGGAGACCAGCATCCGAGCCGGCGGGACGGCTATCCGTCCCGCTGCGAGAACGAGCGTGCGGCTCTTCAGCCACGGTTCCGCATCGCGCAGGACCCGTGCCGCGCGCTCCTTGCCGAACAGCCTTTCCGCCTCCCGCAGGTCGATGCCTTCGGCCGTGCGCAGCCGGGTCATCACGTATTCGTTGAAGCGGTCGCGGTCGGTGAGGGTTTCCGCTTCGGCGGGCGCGCCGCCGATGTACTCCGTCACCGAGGCGACGTTCCAATGGCGTTCCCGGCCGTCGAACGAATGGGCTGCGGGGCCGATGCCGAGGTACTTCACGCCGTGCCAGTAGGCCGCGTTGTGGCGGGCGCGGAAGCCCGGCAGGGCGAAATTCGAAACCTCGTAGTGCTCGAACCCCGCTCCGGTCAGCGTTTCGTGCACGAGGGCGTATTCCGTTTCGCTGGTGGCTTCGTCCACCGGGGCGAACTGTCCGCGGGCGGCCCGCCGTCCGAAGGCCGTACCGGGTTCGACGGTCAAATGGTATGCCGAAATGTGCTGCACGCCCAGCGCGAGGGCGCTGTCGAGCGAGCGGCGCAGCGTGTCGTCCCCGAAACCCGGGACGCCGAAAATCAGGTCGACGGTGATGTTTTCATAACCTTCGCGCTGCGCGCTCCGCACGGCCTCGACGGCTTGCGCAGCGTTGTGGCGGCGGTTCATCAGCTTGAGACACGCGTCGTCGAACGACTGGATGCCGACCGACAGGCGGTTGACGCCCGCGCGGCGCAGCGCGGCGAGGTAGGCGGGGGTGAGGTCGTCGGGATTGGCTTCGAGCGTGGTCTCCTCCGCCGCAGTGCAATCGAACAGCGTTGCGGCATGGTCCAGCAGCCCCGCGACGGCCTCCGGGGCGCACAGCGAGGGGGTGCCGCCGCCGAAGTAGCGGGTGCGCACCGGCTCGCCGCCCAGATATTCCCGTCGGGCGGCCAGTTCGCGGTGCATGGACTCCAGAAGAGGACCCATGCGGCGCAGGTCGACGCTTTTGTAGAAGTCGCAGTAGGCGCAGACGCGCTTGCAGAAGGGTATGTGGAAATAAAGTCCGGCCATGTTATCCAAAGATACGAAAAAGACGGATGACTGCAAAACGGAATCGCATCCGGTTCGGAAAATTTTTCCGGCTGCGGCTCCGCCTCCGCCCGCGGGAGACCGGGAAGTCGGGGCGGCGCTTCTTCATTTTCAGCGCGATGCTCCCCGTCTGTCGCCCGGAACGCACGGGGCGGCAGCGGGCAGAGCGTCGGAGTCGTTTCCGGCCGTGTTTTCATGGAGGGCCGGCGGTTGCGGGTCGGCGGGAAACGTGTTCCGGGGGAGGGCTGTTTCCGGGCGGAAAATCCGCGCTCCCCCAAAGGTGATAAAAACCGGCGGAAGAAAACCGGAGCGTTCCGTCCGGCGCGGATAAATTGCGGCAAAATTTTTGCCGGACGATCCTCGCAAGGGTTTGCGAAGGGCTTTTCGGCGGCGTTGTACGACGCTATCAATGAGGCGTATAGCACTATCGGAAAAAATAATAAATATTTTTTGTAATTTCGGCTGTTATTTTTTTCACAATTATGAAAGTTTTTCTACCTTTGTGCCGTTGAAGTCCGGATCTGCGGACTGAAACGTCAGGTTGAAAAGAGGATTTTAATCAAATAAATTGCAATTATGGACAAAATGGATCTGAAAAAGTACGGGATCACGGGCGTGACCGAGATCGTGTACAATCCCTCCTACGACGAACTGTTCCGTGAGGAGACGAAAAAAGGCCTGCGCGGCTATGAGAAGGGTCAGCTGACCGAGACCGGCGCCGTGAACGTGATGACCGGCGTTTACACCGGCCGTTCGCCCAAGGACAAGTTTTTCGTGATGGACGAGACCACCAAGGACACGATCTGGTGGACTTCCGACGAATATAAGAACGACAACAAGCCGGTTACGAAGAAGGCCTGGAAGGAGCTGAAGAAAATCGCCGTCGAGGAGCTTTCGGGCAAGAAACTCTTCGTTGTGGACACGTTCTGCGGCGCCAACGAGAACTCGCGCCTGAAGATTCGCTTCATCATGGAGGTGGCCTGGCAGGCTCACTTCGTGAAGAACATGTTCATCCGTCCGACGGACGAGGAGCTGGAGAATTACGGCGAGCCCGACTTCGTGGTGCTCAACGCTTCGAAGGCCAAGGTGAAGAACTACAAGGAGCTGGGTCTGAACTCGGAGACGGCCGTTGTCTTCAACCTCACCGAGAAGATGCAGGTGATCATCAACACCTGGTACGGCGGCGAGATGAAGAAGGGCATGTTCTCCTACATGAACTACCTGCTTCCGCTGAAGGGCATGGCTTCGATGCACTGCTCGGCCAACACCAACGAGAAGGGCGAGACCGCTATCTTCTTCGGCCTGTCGGGAACCGGCAAGACCACGCTTTCGACCGACCCGAAGCGTCAGCTCATCGGCGACGACGAGCACGGCTGGGACGACGACGGCGTATTCAACTTCGAGGGCGGCTGCTACGCCAAGGTGATCAACCTCTCGCAGGAGAACGAGCCTGACATCTGGAACGCCATCCGCCGCAACGCGCTGCTGGAGAACGTGACGGTGGACAAGAAGGGCAAGATCGACTACGCCGACAAGTCGGTTACGGAGAACACCCGCGTATCGTACCCGATCTTCCACATCGAGAACATCGTGAAGCCCGTATCGAAGGCTCCGGCCGCCAAGAAGGTCATCTTCCTCTCGGCCGACGCATTCGGCGTGCTGCCCCCGGTTTCGATCCTGACCCCCGAGCAGACGAAGTACTACTTCCTCTCGGGCTTCACCGCCAAGCTCGCAGGCACGGAGCGCGGCATCACCGAGCCTACGCCGACCTTCTCGGCCTGCTTCGGCGCAGCCTTCCTGTCGCTGCACCCCACCAAGTACGGCGAGGAGCTGGTGAAGAAGATGCAGAAGTCGGGCGCCAAGGCCTACCTCGTGAACACGGGCTGGAACGGAACCGGCAAGCGTATCTCGATCAAGGACACGCGCGGCATCATCGACGCGATCCTCGACGGTTCGATCGACAAGGCTCCGACCAAGACCATGCCTATCTTCGATTTCGTGGTTCCGACCGCCCTGCCGGGCGTAGACCCCGCTATCCTCGATCCGCGCGACACCTACAAGAGCGCCAAGGATTGGGAGGTTAAGGCAGAGGATCTGGCCAACCGTTTCGTGAAGAACTTCGTGAAGTTCACGGGCAACGAGGAGGGCAAGAAGCTCGTAACCGCAGGCCCGAAGGTAAAGTAATTCCCTGCGGCTTGAGCCGCTGCAAATAGATGAATCCCGGTCTCCGCAGTTGGAGACCGGGATTTTTTATGTTGTGGAACAGGCACGGTCCGGCAGATGGGCGGCAGATGGGCGGCGGATGTGTGCGGACGGGTTTGCGATCGGAGGCGATCCGTCTGCGCCGGTCGCTGTCGGTTTTGTCGGTCGCTGTCGGTTTTGCCGGGGCGATGCGGGGTTGCCGCGCCCGTGCGCGCGGGGTTTGCCGGACAAACGGATGGAAAAAGCCCGGCTGGAAATTTATTCCAGCCGGGCTTTTCGTCTTGCGGAAGCCGGCAGGTCAGACCGTCATAATCTCCTTCTCCTTCTTCGAAAGCGCTTCGTCCAGCGTCTTGGAGAACTTTTCGAGCAGTTTCTGCGACTGTGTTTCGCCGTCCTTCGATTCGTCCTCGGGCATGCCCTCCTTCTGGGCCTTCTTGAAGGCTTCCACCGCGTCGCGGCGGGCGTTGCGCAGGCTGATGCGGGCGGTCTCCGCTTCGGCGCGCACCTGCTTCACCAGCTCTTTGCGGCGCTCCTCCGTAAGGGGCGGAATCGTCAGGCGGATCTGCTCGCCGTTGTTCGAGGGCGTCAGGCCGATGTTCGAGTCGATGATGGCTTTCTCGATCGGGCGCAGCATGTTCTTGTCCCACGGCTGGATCAGGATGGTCCTGGCGTCGGGTACGGTGACGCTGGCAGCGCCCGAAACGGGAACCTGCGAGCCGAAATAGTCGACCATCACGCCGTTCAGGGCGTTGGGCGACGCCTTGCCGGCGCGAACGTTCAAAAGTTCCTCTTCGAGGTGGTCGATGGCCTTCTGCATGCGGCCCGTAGCTTCGTTGAGAATCGTCTTGGTATCCATAAGTGTTGGGGTTTAATTTTCGAGTGTTTTTTCGATGGTGCGGATCAGCTCCTCGAATTCATGTTCGTCGTAGCCCACCGTGGCCAGCACGACCTTGCCCTTGCGGTCGATCACGAAGTTCCGCGGGATGTAGTTCGAGGCGTAGCGGTCGTAGACGGTGCGTGCGGGGTCGAGTCCCATTGGGAAGGCGTAGCCCGTCTTTTCGCGGAACGCCTCCACGGCCTCGCGTTTCTCGCCGCGCGATACGGGCAGGAAGACGAACTCCTTGCCGGCGAAGCGGTCGATGATGTCCGTCTGCACGCGGGTCAGCTCCTGCCGGCAGGGCGGACACCACGTGGCCCAGAAGTTGAGCAGCACGACTTTGCCCTTCAGGTCGCCGAGCGTCACGGAGCTGCCGTCGACCATCTCGACCGTGAAGTCCGGAGCCGTGTCTCCGGCCTTTACGAGCGTTGTCGATTCGGCGTCCGTCTCGGCGCCCTTCTTGGCGTTGCGGTTGCCGCACGAGGGCAGCAGCAGGATGACGGCGATGATCGCGGCGATCAGCGCCAGCATCACCCACAGCGATTTGTTGCTTTTCTTGGTTGCCATAGTCTTACAGTTTTACCAGCGTTCCGATCTTCTCCCCGGCAAGGACCTTGCCGAGGTTGCCCGCGGTGTCCATGTCGAAGACGATGATCCGGAGGCCGTTCTCGCGGCAGAGCGTGAAGGCCGTGAGGTCCATGACCTTCAGACGGCGGTCGAGGACCTCCTCGAACGTGATTTCGTCGAATTTCGTCGCTGCGGGGTTCTTCTCCGGGTCGGCCGTGTAGACGCCGTCCACGCGGGTGCCCTTCAGCATCACGTCGGCCTCGATCTCGATGCCGCGCAGCGCCGACGCCGAGTCGGTCGTGAAGTAGGGGTTCGACGTGCCGCCTCCGACGATCACCACGTAGCCCGCTTCGAGGTATTCGATGGCACGGGCTTTGGAGTAGTATTCGCCGATGGGTTCCATGCGGATCGAGGTGAGCACCTTGCATCGGACGCCGTTGTCTTCGAGCGCCGACTGGAGCGCCAGCGAGTTGATGATCGTGGCGAGCATGCCCATCTGGTCGCCCTTCACGCGGTCGAAGCCCTTTTTGGCGCCCGTGAGGCCGCGGAAGATGTTGCCGCCGCCGATGACGATGCCGATCTGGACGCCCGTTGCTGCGGCGGCTTTGATCTGCTCGGCGTAGGATTGCAGCGTCTCGGGGGAAAGCCCGTATTTCTGTCCGCCCTGCAGCGATTCGCCGCTCAATTTCAGGAGTATTCGCTTGTATTTCATCGTGGGTCGCGTTTTATCGTAGTGCGAAGATAGGTATTTTTTCGAAAAAATTCATATATATTCCTTATCTTTGGTGTCGTAACGACACTTTTACCGGTCGGAGCGTTTTGCCGGGCCGCGCGCGATTCGGTTTTGGAGGCGTCCGTTCTTTTTTCTATCTTTGCAATCCTTATGTCGTCGGAAGAATATAAACTGCTCGATACGATTTCCTCACCGCGGGAGTTGAAAAAACTCCCGCCGGAGGAGCTGTCCGCCTACTGCGACGAGCTGAGGCGTTACATCATCGACGAGTGTGCGGTCAATCCGGGCCACCTGGCATCGAGCCTCGGGGCCGTGGAACTGGCTGCGGCCCTGCATTACGTCTTCGACACCCCGGAGGACCGGATCGTCTGGGACGTCGGCCATCAGACCTACGCCCACAAGATCATCACGGGACGCCGCGAGGCGTTTAAAACCAAACGGCAGCTGAACGGCATCAGCGGTTTTCCACGCATGTCCGAGAGTGAATACGATTCTTTCGGGGGCGGGCACGCTTCGGTGTCGATCTCCGCGGCGTTCGGCATGGCCAAGGCCGCCGAACTGCGCGGCGAGAAGCGGCAGGTCGTGGCCGTGATCGGCGACGGCTCGATGACCGGAGGGCTTGCGTTCGAGGGGCTGAACAACGCCGGGGCCTCGAAGCGCACCAACCTGCTGGTGATTCTCAACGACAACAACATGGCCATCGACCAGGCCACGGGAGCGCTGAAAAACTACCTGCTGAAAATCTCGACCTCGGTGCACTACAACCGTTTCAAACAACGGCTGTGGGGGCTGATGTCGCATACGCCGCGGCTGCTGCGGCTCTGCCAGAAGGCGGGCAACGCCGTGAAGCAGGGGCTGCTGAACAAGAGCAATTTTTTCGAAAGTCTCAATTTTCGCTATTTCGGTCCGGTGGACGGCCACAACCTCAAGGAGTTGGTGCGGACGCTTCGGGCGTTGCGCGACATCGAGGGGCCTAAACTGCTGCACGTGATGACGGTCAAGGGCAAGGGCTACCTGCCGGCCGAGCACGACCAGCCCGCCTGGCACGCCCCGGGGCGTTTCAATCCCGATACGGGCGAGCGGATTTCGGCTCCGGGCGGCGCAGCGCGTTATCAGGACGTGTTCGGCGAAACCCTGCTGGAACTGGCGCGCCGCGACGAGCGCGTCGTGGGCGTCACGCCTGCCATGCCGTCGGGCTGTTCGATGAACATTCTGCTGCGCGAGATGCCCGGCCGCTGTTTCGACGTGGGCATCGCCGAAGGGCATGCCGTGACTTTTTCGGCCGGACTGGCCGCGGCGGGCATGATTCCCTTCTGCAACATTTATTCGAGTTTCATGCAGCGGGCCTACGACAATGTGATCCACGACGTTGCGATTCAGGATCTTCCGGTGGTGATGTGTCTCGACCGGGGCGGCCTGGTGGGCGAGGACGGGGTGACGCACCACGGGGTTTTCGACATGGCCGCTTTCGGCGCCGTGCCGGGACTGACGATCGCCGCGCCGATGAACGAACCCGAACTGCGCAACATGATGTATACGGCCCTCGGATCGGGACATCCCTTTATGATCCGCTATCCGCGGGGGCACGGCGAGGGCCTGCCGTGGCGCGGCGAGAAGTTCGAGACGCTGCCCGTCGGACGTGGCCGCCGCCTGCGCGAGGGCGCAGACGTGGCGCTGTTGACCGTGGGGACCGTCGGCAACGCCGCCGCACGGGCCGCCGGACGCGCTGCCGCGGAAGGCGTGAGCGTCGCGCATTACGACCTGCGGTTCGTGAAACCGCTGGATGAAGCGTTGCTGGACGAAGTGGGGCGTAAGTTCCGCCGTGTGGTCACGGTCGAGGACGGTTCGCTGCGCGGAGGCGTCGGCGAAGCCGTCGCGGCGTTCTTCAACGGCCGCGGCTACGACGTGCGGGTGCAGCGGCTCGGCATCGGCGACGAGTGGGTCGAACACGGCACGCCCGGGCAGTTGTACGCCCTGTGCGGCTACGACGAGGAGGGCATTCTGCGCGCCCTGCTCGATACCCGCGCGTAAATTTTCCGCAACGCATTTTTTCGGCACAAATTCTGTGTGATGGCTTCCCAAAACGACCGGGAAATGAAAATCGTCATTTTATTGCTTGCTGCCGCCCTTTTGATTCTGGGTGCGGTGGCTGTCGCGGCGGCTTCGGACCGCACCGACCGCATGCCTGTCGCCGTGTTCGACCTGCGGCGTTATATGGGAACATGGTATGAGATCGCCCGCTACGATCATTCGTTCGAACGGCGGCTGGCGGGTGTGCAGGCGCACTACGAATTGCTGTCCGACGGTCGGGTGACCGTCGAGAACAGCGGCGTCGACTATCGTTCGGACCGTCGCAAACGGGCGCGCGGCAAAGCCCGCGCCACGGCGATGCCGGGGCGTTTGCGGGTCTCGTTTTTCTGGTTTTTCTATTCGGATTACAACGTGCTGGAACTCGGCCCCGATTACGACTGGGCGCTGGTGGGCGGCGGTTCGTCGAAATACCTCTGGATTCTCTCGCGCACACCCCGTCTGCCGAGCCGTACGCTCAACCACATCCTGCGGCTGGCCGAAGCGCGGGGCTACCGCACCGGGAAACTGTTGTTCGTGGATCAGGGGCAGGGAATTTCGCTGCCTTTGCCGTAAAGGCATTTGTCAGAGCACGAACACCCAGTCGTCGCCTTTCGAGAGGGCCGGGTCCAGGCGGAAGCCTTCCCATTCGAACGACCGGAGCGTCGCGGGATCGGCGATGCGGTTTTTCAGGATATGCCGCGTCATCTCTCCGCGGCACATTTTCGTATAGACCACGACGGTTTTCAGCCGGTCGCCCTCGCGGACGCGGAATTCGGGCGTGATGACCCGCGCTTCGCGGCAGACGCGTTTCCAGTCGAACAGCCGCTTCATCTCTCCGCTCGCCAGGTTGACCAGGGTGCCGTCGTCGGCGTGAATCCGGCCCAGCAGGTCGTCGGTCAGCCGGCTTTGCCAGTAGGAAAACATCGTTTCGTCGCCGCGGCCGGGCAGTACGGCGTCGCCTTCGAGCCGGTAGGTGCGGATGGCGTCCAGCGGGCGGAGCAGTCCGTAGAGGAACGAGGTGATGTTGAGGTGCCGTTGGGCGTATTCGAAATCGGCGTCGGTGAAACTCGCCGGGTCGATGCGTTTGAAGACGATTCCCGTGTAGGCCGTAAGGGCCGGGATCGCCGCGTCGTCGTCGCCGTGGAAGCGGCCGTAGCGCAGGCGGTTTTCGGCGGCGATACGGCGGTTGACGCGCAGGAGCCGGGCCAGTTCGTCGGTCGGGAGCGTCGCCAGCCCGGCGGCCAGTTCGGAGGCCTCGCTGCGGTAGGCGGGCCGGGTCGTGCGGGGCGTCGGGACGGAACTGCGCTCCGTCATCGTCTTGGCGCAGGAGAGAAGCAGCTGCATGGCGTTCGGGCGTTAAGCTACGGAGCAGGGGATGCCGAGCGCTTCGACGCGCGCGGCGATGGCCTGCAACTCCTCTTTGGTGACTTTTTCGAGCGTCGGGCAGGGGGTGTCGCGGTCGAGCGAGTAGACCATCACCTGCCGCGGGCGGATTTCGGCGACGAGCCGGAGCCAGGCCGAGACTTCCTCTTCGGTGGTGTTGTCGACGGGCTGTCCGCCGCACTCCCCGCGCAGGAACATCGTTTGCAGAATCATGCGCCCGTCGAAGCGTTTCATCGCTTCGACGATGCCCCGCACCGTGTAGGACGCGCTTTGCGGGTTGTTCATCCGCCGCACCGTCGCGTCGAACGCCGAATCGAGTTTGAGGATGTTGTTGTCCACGCGCAGCAGGGCGCGGTGGACGCTGTCGCGGTGGATCTGCGTGGCGTTGGAGAGCACCGAGACCTTCGCCGCGGGGCACAGCGCGTCGCGCAGGGCGATCGTGTCGCCGATGACGGCTTCGAAATCGGGGTGCATGGTCGGTTCGCCGTTGCCGGCGAAGGTGATCACGTCGGGCGGCGTGGAGTCGGCCACCATGCGCCGCAGGGTGGCTTCGAGCTGCGTGCGCACGTCCTCGCGGCTGTTGAAGCGTCGTCCGCCCGGGTGCTCGGCATTCCAGCCGCACTCGCAGTAGATGCAGTCGAACGAGCAGAGTTTCGAGGAGAGCGGGAGCAGGTTGACTCCCAGCGAAAGGCCCAGTCGCCGCGAATGCACCGGGCCGAAGATAATGTCGTGAAATAGCGCTGTCATGGTGCGAAATTAAGAATTAAGAATTAGGAATTCAAAATTAATTCCTAATTTTACCAAAATACCGTTTTATGAAATTCAAATTCGGACTTTTGCCGCGCGTCGTGCTGGCCATTGCGCTGGGCGTCGCCTGCGGATTCTTCCTCCCCGGCTGGGCGACGCGCATCGCGCTGACCTTCAATGCGATTTTCGGGCAGTTTCTGGGATTCGCCATTCCGCTGCTGATTCTCGGGCTGGTGGCTCCGGGCATCGCCGATCTGGGCCGGAACGCCGGGCGTCTGCTGGCCCTGACCGCCGCGCTGGCCTATGCCTTCACGCTCTTTTCGGGGTTCGGGACCTATCTGACGGGGCGGCTTCTCTTTCCGGCGCTGCTCGAAGGCTCCGCCGCCGTATTGCCCGAGGAAGGGGCGGCCCTTGCGCCCTATTTCACGGTCGAAATGCCTCCCGTGATGGGTGTGATGTCGGCGCTGGTCCTCGCCTTCGTGCTGGGGCTGGGCATGGCCTATATCCGTTCGGTGACGCTCAAGGCGGCGATGGACGATTTCAAGCGGATCATCGAGCTGGTGATTCTGCGCGTCATCATTCCGCTGCTGCCCTTCTACATTTTCGGCATCTTTCTGTCGATGACCCAGTCGGGGCAGGTGGCCGGGGTGCTGGACGTCTTCGTGAAACTGATCGCGGTGATCTTCTGCATGACGGTCGTGCTGCTTCTCGTGCAGTTCTCCGTCGCGGGGCTTGCGGCGCGTAAAAATCCGCTGAAGATGCTCCGCACGATGCTCACCGCCTACATGACGGCCCTCGGAACGCAGTCGTCCGCCGCGACGATCCCCGTGACGCTGGCCCAGACCGTGAAGCTCGGCGTGCGGCCCGAACTGGCGTCGTTCGTCGTGCCGCTGTGCGCCACGATCCACCTCTCGGGTTCGATGATGAAGATCACGGCCTGTGCGCTGGCCGTGTCGATGATCGCCGAGCTGGATATTCCGGCGTCGACCTTCGCGGGGTTCATCCTGCTGCTGGCCGTGACGATGGTGGCGGCTCCGGGCGTGCCGGGAGGGGCGATCATGGCGGCGCTGGGACTGTTGGAGTCGATGCTCGGTTTCGACGAGACCCTCGCGGGGCTGATGATCGCCACCTACATCGCCATGGACAGCTTCGGAACGGCGACCAACGTGACGGGCGACGGCGCCGTGGCGGTGATCGTCGATGCGATCGACCGGCGGCGTTGAAAGTTGTTGTTGAACAACAAAACCGTATTGACACCCGACGAAGTATCGTTGATGTACGGATTGAGTAAAGACTACTTGTATCACCTGACCAGTGAACGGGTGATCCTGTTTCATAAACCGAACGGCAAAAAAATCTTCTTCGACAAGGAGGAGGTAGAGAATTGGTTGTTGCAGAACCGACAGGATACCGTCGAAGAAACACAGCAAAAAGCAACGTTGTACAATTTGAAAAATAAGGGAGGAGTACGATGACGAATATATATTATAAATCAACGTATCGAACGACCATGACGAACAATATCAATATCATGCAGTGGATTTGTACCGGGAATCACTCGATGACCTCCGACGAATCCGTTGCACATATTAATATTGTTTTTAATACAAAATATTTGTTTGAATCATGTTCGATACTATCAATATAAATCTTAAATCGATTGATACCCAACAATTGAATTTTGTCAAGACGGTTACTCGTGATCTGAATGTCGATACAACCACATCCCGATATGGAACCACATATACCTCCCATATTGACAACCTGACTATCCGAACAACGACACAAGGAGTATCTATTGGCAACGGCAGTCTTTGCAAGTTCCTTTACGGGAACAATATTGTCAACTTTACGAGGACTGACACCCGACTTGCATTTGAAAAATTGTCCGACACGTTGCATATCTCGTTGAACAATGCAACCGTTTCCCGGATGGATGTTGCATACAACTTTGAGGTTACCCACCCTCCGGAATCCTATTTCTATCACTTGGGGAACTTACCTTACTATAAACGTTTGGAACAGATGTTCTACAAGGGGGTCGAAGGATTGTATTACAGTTCGGTCTCCGACAAAAAACAATTGGTGTTCTACGACAAGATCAAGGAAACAACCAATCGCAAAGATTACGTTCCACCGGAATATCAAAACAAAAATTTATTGCGGTATGAACTTCGTTTGAAAAATCACATCAAACAAATTTTCAAAGTGAACAAGGTGACTGTTCCGATGTTGTATGATGTACAGTTCTACAATCGAATTGTCGATTACTGGAAATCGGAATATCAGAAAATTGTTAAAGTTAATGAATACGAGATCGATATTGCCGATTGCAAAGGGATTAGAGACTTGAACAAAATCGGAATATTATTGTTGGTCGAACAACAGGGAGGGATGAACGAGTTCTTCAAAAAATTGGACCAACAATACAACACAGGGGGACTGGATAAACGACAACGTTCGGAAATCAAACGGCAAATCAAAGAATTGATGCAAAACAATTCGATAGGAGTAGTCCGTAGTCCTCTTATCGAGGAGTTGAATACACTCGTTGAGGGGGTGTAAACAAATATACAATCACAAGAAAAACCGAGAAAAATTCATCAAAAAATGATATTTTTCTCGGTTTTTCAAATAGAACTAATACCAAATATTATTTACAAATTGGATTCTTGCATAAACAACTTTTGATACAATCATATAACGAACATCTGCAACATGAATACTGATAGTTGTCATCACATCGTTTCATATATTTTTGATAATCATTACATCGTTCGATTAACGAATGTCGAATTAGATTATATATCAACAATATGACAATAATAATCAATATTCCCCACCACGTCCATTTTCCGTCGTCTGCATAACAGATATTCATTACGACTTTAATAAAAGATGTTAAAAAAACGAATATCAAACCAGCAAAAAACAGCCAATAAAACAAATTGAAATAGTTTTGAACAAAGTTGAACCAGTTTTTGCCATAGGGATCATAGTTTTTAAAAAATTTATCGTACTTATCTCCATAATGGTCTTTACGTATCTTTGCAATTACAATCTGATCACTTCGTTGTGTTATACTCAATGATAATGATAACTTCAATAGAAAAAACAATATTAAACTAACAACCGATGCAACCAAGAAAAATATTTCCAATGAATATTCTCCATTGTTGTAAAATCTTCCACTCATGTCCGGTGAAAACAGATTCCCTGAATGTGCAAATATATATCCGTAAAATCCGAACAGTGCAAACAATGCAACAATGAATGACACGAAACTACTGACTTTTGCATTGTTGTTGATTGCATACTGTTCATGCAATTGTTTTTCCAACTCAAATTGATTTTTGGAATCGGGAGTAGGTTGATTACACATAATTCTGTTTTTAAGGTTACTTATAAATGATTTGGGTGAAACTGTCTTTGTATATATGATTTAGGTGTTGAGAACTCCGCATATATAATGTTGTAAGATTCGGATTGTTTATACAGTACAAATAGGTCAGGTTCGTACATCTCCTTACATCCAAAGATGTCAGTTGATTATTACCACAATCCAATATATCCAAATTCGTACATCCATCCACATTCAACGATGTCAGTTGATTACTGCGACAATCCAAGTTCCACAACTTCGTACACTCACTTACATTCAACGAGGATAATTTTAAAGAACCGCATTCCAATATTTTCAGACTTACACATTTACTTGCATCCAAAAATGTCAGATTATCATTATATTTACAATTCAATTCCTCCAAATTCGTACATCCACTTACATTCAAATATGTTAATGGATGTCCTCCAAAATCTAAATATCTTAAATTCGTACACCCACTCATATTCAAATATGTGAATTGAGTATCATCTTCCTTATATCTCCTATAATCAAATTTGGCCAAACTTGTACATCCACTTGCATTTAGAGATAGAGGACTCAAGCAGTTCTTACAATTCAAAGTCATCAAACTTGTACATCCACTCACATTTAAAAATGTCATTGAATTACATTGATTACAATTCAAAGTTTGTAAACTTGTACATCCACTCACATCCAAAGATGTCCATAGATTCCAATTACCATCCAAAGTCTGCAAACTTGTACATCCACTCACATCCAAAGATTCCAGGAAATTATTACTACAATCTAATGTCGTCAAATTTGTACATCCACTCACATTTAAAAATGTCATTGAATTACAATGATTACAATTCAAAGTCTGTAAACTTGTATATCCACTCACATCCAATGATGTTAGTTGATTATAACTACAATTCAAAGTCTGTAAACTTGTACATCCACTCATATCCAATGATGTCAGTTGATTATTACTACAATCCAATGTCGTTAAAGATGTAAAATATTGGATTTCAGGAATGGTTGAAATGTTTTTTCTGGAAATATCAAGTTCTGTGATTTTATCAACCTCACCAATCGATATTTGACCATCCTTGTTGCTATCGAAATTCCACAAACAAAATGTTTCGAAATTCGAATCCTCAAAAATAATAAATGTCCCATCATGTAAAGATCTGAATGATTGAACATTTCCATATATTATTCCGATATCTGTAATTGCATACGATCGGACATAATATTGTGTATTTGGTTCGAGATTCGACAATTGTAATTCAAATGAATCGGATTTATATTGAATCTCATTTCTATAATCTTCAATTGTTGGATTTTCAGTCTGACTCCAACAAATTCCGACAATAGATATGTCGACATTCTTTTTATGTGTAATATTCCCTTCGGATATTGCAGTGGTTTTTGTAATATCTTTTACCGGTAGAGTTGTTATTTCAATTTCCGGTTCTAATAATGATTCTCCCAAAGTCTTAAATTGTTCTTTCTTCCCGTATTTGGTTTTGTTGTTCTTATTTTTTGCAAAACCATGTAAATAATACAGAGTTCCTTGTTTTAACTCCAACCGAATTTGGCAAAGATCGCTATTTAAACTATTGGGATCAGTAATTGTAATCACAGAATCACAATTTTCAATAGTTAGGTTTTCATCCGTTGAATAATATATACCTTTTGAAATAATACTATCTCCGTGAACGATCAAATCAACCCATGTCGCCGGATGACCAAATTCGTCTACATTTGTTGTAGTCGTTGTAATCTCAATATCCGTGTATGTGGTGAATTCAATTTCTGATCCGTAGACTGTTCCTTGTGTCGTGGTTGCAAAACATTTTGCATAGTATGTTCTACCTCGATCCAAATTTTTAATGATAGAATGAAAATATCCATCATTAGTATTTTCAACGATTTTCAAATCATTAATATCGGGATTGGGAGATGTTGAATAACACACTCCTTTTGTAAGAATATTATCACCTTCTATTGTTGCAAAAATTTCTACATATGTCTCTCCAAGTTTCGTTAATTGATTTGAAATCGTTATGTTTTCTAAGATTGGAGGGATGGGTTTTTCTTCATTGTCCATAGAATCATCTCCAGATGAACATGACATCATTGCAATTGCAATGTTCAAAATGTAAAGTAAATACTGTTTCATAGCAACTATAATTTTGATTTCAAATTCAAAATTCAGTTACCATTCAACTCCCAAATGGTGGATTCAATCAAAAAAGAAAGTGTGGAGTTGTTTGTTTATCTGATCGAAGGTTCTGGAATACCCGTGTACAAATAAACAATACCCCACACTTGTCTGATATGTTGAGATATGAACATACCAATACAAGTGACGAGTGTCATTGTTATCCTTGTACACATGAATTTTCCAGATTCTCGATCAAGGATAAAAGCAAAACACTTTCATCAATAATATGTTGTTCCTCACGGGAACACCACAAAGGTATAAAAATGTTTGCTAATATCAATACACTCAACGGGGTATTGCCGAACAAATTTAACCCGAATATTCCAAAAAATCACTATTTTACTTTCAGTATCTTCTCTGTATGTTTCCGGTTTTTCGTTCGATAAATACAAAAAACGAATCTACCTATGGATTTTCCTACTTACAAAGTCACCGAACGAACTTATCGATACGGAGTTCGTATCCCCGATTCCAATTTCTTCGATTATCTGGTCAGTACCTATGATCTCATCGTCGATAAAGATGGCAAAATCTCCCCCTACGATACTTTACGAATTACGAAGATAGATTGTTCCCACCGAGGGATCGAGTCGTTTGCAGGGATCGAATCATTCCCGAATCTGACCTATTTGAATTGCGGATGGAATCCCGTCAAAAAACTCGAATTACGGAATCACTATAAACTGAATTATTTGTTTTGTCCCGGATGTGAATTGTCCCACCTCGATGTCATGTTGTGTCATTTCCTTACGGTTCTGAATTGCAGGTTCAATCGTCTCCGAACTTTGAATCTCGACTATTGTTATTCCCTACGATTTTTGTCGTGTTGCAACAATTTACTTAAAACACTCGATGTCACACCTTGTTCCGACTCGATACGGGTTAACTGTAACGACAATCCCGGTCTTTTTGAGATAATACACTGGGTTCAACAAAGATCAATATAGGATAGGGATGCTATTGACTGCTTTTCGTTTCGTTTTGTCAACGACCTTTGCATATTGCATGGTGGTTCCGATATCGGTATGTCCCAATATCTCCTTGACGGTATAGATGTCAACCCTGGAATTCAGCAACAGAGTTGCGCAGGTGTGTCTTGCACAATGAAATGTGATGTGTTTGTCGATACCGGAATCCGATACCCACTTTTTCAATACTTTGCGAATTGTCGATTCCTTCGGTAGATCGAAAACCGAATCTGTCTCTGTATTCTCTCTCTTGGAAGGAAGAACCGATATTGCGTTTTCGGACAAAGGAACGTAATTCTCAACCTTTGTTTTTTTCTGCCGAAAGTTGATATAGGTTTCATTATTGGTCGTCACCACCTCTTTCCATATTAGTTTTTGAACATCCGAAATTCGTAATCCGGTAAAACAACAAAACAAAAATGACCTCTTGACCATCTCTTTCGGACATGGAGTTTGAATCAATCTCTTCAATTCTTCTTCTGTCAGGTGTTCCTTGTGGGGTAGAACCATTCGGGGAGGATCGACCGATTTGGTCGGATCGGATGTCACCAGTTCATCCTTGATTGCCTGATGGATGATTATTTTGAGACTGGTGTAGATGTTGTGTTGGGATGATGATTTCAATACCTCACCACTTGTCCTTGCAATTGCTGTCGACAGGTATTGTACGAATCCTTTAACATAACGGATGTCAATATCTTGCAGTGCAATCTTATCCCCATGATATTTTGTCAAATGGTAAACCAGAGTGTCGAAAGTTCCCTTGATTCCGATTCTTCCCTGTTTCAGTTTGTTTGCGGCAACCAGTTGTATATACTCTATCAGATTGACATCCGGTTTTTCCGTTGCAAATCCGTATTTGTTGTTGAACAGTTCGATCGTTCTCTGGGATTTGATTGCATTTGCCAGTCGGAGTGTTTGTTCGTTTTTGAGTCGGTCTGCTTTTGTCCGTTCCGGAATGAGATACAGACGCAAAAATTCGTACCGACGTTTTCCTTTGAAATAAATGTCGAGGTAGAGGGATTCTCCTGATTGGGTTGCTTTCCTGCGTAATCTTATGACTTCTTTTTCTTTCATATGCCATTATTTTAAAATTCATAGATTATATTCGAGGGAAAACAAAACGATTCGATTCTGCCGCAACTTTTTTCGATTTTTCGAGTAACAAGCAAGTAACAAAACAAGGGAACCATCGAGTAACAAACGAGTAACAGAATGCAACCAAAGAAGAGCAGACAAAGACCGTCTGTCAGCAGGTTGTCTGTTGATTCATAAAATATTGACATTGAATTGTTGCCGGTTTCTGCCCATGTATGTTTGTGGATGTGCTGCCGGGATTCTTCGGAAAATAAGTATAAATGCGTATCCTTGTGGAATAAAAAACGGCTACTTTTGAATGCCGATTCCGTTTTATGTATACTTTTGTGCGTCCAAAACGGAAAAAAAAGACATAAACTCATAATTACAAGACAAATATGGTTGATATTTTTGCACGCCTCGAGAAAAATGCGGGCGGACCGATCGGTCAGTACATGTCGTATGCCCACGGTTATTATGCCTTTCCCAAACTCGAAGGCGACATCGGTCCCCACATGGTTTTCCGGGGCAAGAAGATGCTCAACTGGAGCCTGAACAATTACCTCGGACTGGCCAACCACCCCGAGGTGCGCAAGGCCGACGCCGAAGGCGCTGCGCAGTTCGGTATGGCGGCCCCGATGGGCGCCCGCATGATGAGCGGACAGACCGTTTACCACGAGCGTCTGGAGCGTGAGCTGGCCGCGTTTGTCGGCAAGGAGGATGCCTTCCTGCTCAATTTCGGTTACCAGGGCATGATCTCGATCATCGACTGCCTGCTGACCCCCCGCGACGTGGTCGTCTACGATGCCGAGGCGCACGCCTGCATCATCGACGGACTGCGCCTGCACAAGGGCAAACGCTTCGTTTTCGGTCATAACGACATGGAGTCGCTGCGCCTGCAGTTGCAGCATGCCACGGATCTGGCCGAGGAGCAGAACGGCGGCGTGCTGGTGATCACCGAGGGCGTGTTCGGCATGAAGGGCGACCTGGGCAAGCTCGACGAGATCGTGGCGCTGAAGAAGGATTTCCAGTTCCGTCTGCTGGTGGACGACGCCCACGGCTTCGGTACGATGGGCCCGGGCGGTCGCGGCACGGCGGCGCATTTCGGCGTTGTCGACGGCGTGGACGTGCTCTTCAACACCTTCGCCAAGTCGATGGCCGGGATCGGCGCTTTCGTGAGCGGTCCCCGCTGGCTGATTAACCTGCTGCGCTACAACATGCGTTCGCAGCTTTACGCCAAGTCGCTCCCGATGCCGATGGTGATCGGCGCGCTGAAGCGTCTGGAGCTGATCCGCAACCATCCCGAATTCCAGAAGAAGCTCTGGGAGAACGTCCGTGCGCTTCAAAGCAGCCTGAAAGAGAACGGGTTCGAGATCGGTGTGACCAACTCGCCGGTGACGCCCGTCTTCCTGAAGGGCGGTATTCCCGAGGCCACGAATCTGGTCGTGGACCTGCGCGAGAACCACGGTATTTTCTGCTCGATGGTGGTTTATCCCGTGATTCCGAAGGGTGAGATCATCCTGCGCATCATCCCGACGGCGGTGCACACGCTGGAGGATGTGAAGGTTACGATTGAGGCTTTCAAGGCCGTTCGCGAGAAACTCGAAACCGGCGTATACGCTTCGATGCCCATTCCGGCACGTGCCGACGAAGGGTTTATGGTCCGCTAAAGGCGGTTTCCGATACGGATGTCCCCGGCTTTGCGGCCGGGGACATTTTGTTTTTGACAAAAGTAGCCGAAAAATTTTGCAGAATAAATTTTTCATTTTATATTTGCAGTCCCGAAACGCAGGAAACGATGTTTTCCCGGGGTGGGGAAGATAGCTTTTGCGGAAATAGCTCAGTTGGTAGAGCGCAACCTTGCCAAGGTTGAGGTCGCGGGTCCGAGTCCCGTTTTCCGCTCGCGACAAACGAGTGATAATCAATGGATTATTGCTCGTTTTTCTTTTTCTGCCATGTGTTACAGATGTCCGTTGTGTAACACAAAATGCCTTGAAATCGCCGTTTGTGATACAGAGTGTGATACATAAAATCGTGTAACACACGTATTGTATTTTGTTGCTTGCGTAATCCGTAAAGATTATGACAATCAACGTCGTATGTCGCAAAGACGCTATCAACAGAAACCATTTAGCCCCTCTTGCTCTTGTATTCACCCATGACCGCCGCCGTAAGTTCGTAGGATTGGGCATATCCGTTGTGCTGGAGCATTGGGATTTTGAGAAACAACAACCGACCACCGACTGCCCCGATGGAGCAGAAATTCAGTTTCAAATCACCTCCAAAATACGTGAATACGAGAAGAAAATCAAAAAGTTGGAGGTGCTGGAAATTCCCGTTACATTCGATACGCTTTTTGAAGAGAACGGCAAACGAATCAACTGCACCGTAGGGGACTTTTTCAGACAGATAATCGGCAGATTGGAAAAGGTCGAAAAGTATGGTTCCGCCAGCAAACACAAGGTAACACTT
>OLSF01001093.1_pt1 | contig 25289 bp, 16 predicted proteins | sample 1672301 | NCBI WGS metagenome assembly OLSF01 (sample SAMEA3136669, study PRJEB25190) | human gut metagenome | biome: human gut; feature: human-associated habitat; material: faeces | place: Austria | collected 2013
TCTATTCCGGCACGACAAAAAGCGGAACCTCTTTCAGCTACTCCAATTTGGAACTATGCAGTCTGGATGCAAACAGCTCCTACGACTTTCATCTACAGATCCAAGACAAGCTCTATTCCTTGAGCAGTCTGGATCTGTATTTTACTGTTCCGCAGGGTACGCCCCTCATTGCGCTTCGCAAAAAGAAAGTCGGCATCAACACGCCGGACCCGCAGGCCACGCTGGATGTGGACGGCAGCATCCACATGAATGGCGTCAATGTCCACGGCAAAATGGGCAGAGTGGACGGCTCGACCACCGACCTCAACAATGTAAAGAATCCCGGCTACTATTTTGCGTATTCCGCTTCCACGGAAAAGCACTTTCCGACCACCACAATCGGTATGTTGGAGTTCTTTCTGCCGGAGAGCGACTTCATTCAGCAGCGATACACCGTCTATGATGGCTCAAGGATGTTTATCCGTGGAAACTACGGCGGCACATGGTCATCTTGGCACACGGTGTCTCTGGCCAAGGTAACGTAACAATATCTCTATTTCTCGGAATCAAGGTGCTCTGCGGAGTGCCTTTTTTCATACACAAATTCAACATTCAAAGGAGGACAAACAACATGAAAGAATTCTGGACGACCATTCAGGTGGTGTTCGCCGGAATCGGCGGCTGGCTGGGATGGTTCTTGGGAGGATGTGACGGCTTGCTTTATGCGCTTCTGGCTTTCGTAGTCATCGACTACATCACCGGCATCATGTGCGCTGTGGTGGATAAGAAGCTGTCCAGCGAAGTCGGTTTCAAGGGCATTTTCAAAAAGGTGCTCATCTTCGCCCTGGTCGGCATCGGGCATATTCTCGACACCCGTGTCATCGGCAGTGGCTCGGTGATGCGTACCGCCGTCATTTTCTTCTATTTGTCGAATGAGGGCGTGTCCCTGTTGGAAAACGCCGCATACCTGGGACTGCCCATTCCGCAAAAGCTGAAATCCGTGCTGGAGCAGCTTCATGACCGCAGTGAAAAGGAGGATGAATAACATGGCTTACACGAACAGCCCCCTGGTGTCCTACACCAAACTCAGCCCGAACCACTCCGGGCAGCGCACCCACAGCATTGACCGCATCACGCCGCACTGCGTGGTGGGTCAGTGCAGCGTGGAGACGCTGGGCAACATCTTTTTGCCGACCTCACGGCAGGCAAGCAGCAACTACGGCATCGGCGTGGACGGTCGGGTCGGGATGTATGTGGAAGAGAAAAACCGCTCCTGGTGCTCCTCCTCCGCAGCCAACGACCAGAGAGCTATCACCATCGAGTGTGCCAGCGACAACACCGAGCCTTACGCTTTTAAGGATGTGGTGTACAAGAGACTCATCGAGCTTTGCGCCGACATCTGCAAGCGCAACGGCAAGACAAAGCTGCTCTGGCTCGGCGATAAGACCAAGACGCTCAACTACACCCCGAAATCCGACGAGATGGTTCTGACCGTCCATCGGTGGTTTGCGAACAAAAGCTGCCCCGGTAACTGGATGTATGCCCGTATGGGTGATTTGGCATCCAAGGTCACGGCAGCGCTCGGCAGTGAGGTGAAGCCGATCGAACCGACCCAGCCCACTGGCACAATCAAAGCTGGTGACCTCGTGACCATCACGGGCAGCACCTACTATGGCGGCAAATCCATCCCCGGCTGGGTGAAGAAGCTCCGCTGGTATGTGGTCGAGGTCAGTGGGGACCGTGCAGTCATTAATAAGGACGAGTCCGGCAGGTATGCCATCATGTCGCCGGTCAAGACCTCTGCACTTGCCGTGGCAGGCACGAAACCCGCCGAGGATTACCGCATCCACACCGTGGTGCATGGTGACACCCTCTGGGCAATCGCTAAGAAGTATCTCGGCAACGGCAGCCGCTATAAGGAAATCGTCAACCTGAACGGTCTGAAAAGCAATGTCATCTACAGCGGCATGAAGCTGAAGATCCCGAATAAGTAAACCGAACCTCATCACACGCCCTCTGTGGAAAATTCCGCAGAGGGCGTTATTTTTTTGCCCAATTTACCCTGACAAAAGTGCCTTTTCTCTGGGTATAGCGAGAAACGCTATTTCTCAGGAACGAGGTATCACTATGACAGACATGGAACGCTCACGAATTGTGGAACTCCAACACCAGGGCTACGGGTATAAGAAAATATCCGCTATAACAGGGCTACCGCTAAACACAGTAAAGTCCTTTTGCGCCAGGCATCCTGTGCAGATCAAAGAGTTACCGAGTTCAAATGCCCTGTGTCGAAACTGTCTGGCTCCGCTTGAGCAGACACCGCATAAACGGAAAAGGATGTTCTGCTCCGATGCTTGCCGTATGGCGTGGTGGAACGCGCACCCTGAAAGAGTGCAGCGAAAAGCGTACTACACACTCACTTGCCGACATTGCGGGAAGCAGTTTGAAAGCTATGGCAACAGCCATCGGGTGTTCTGCTCCCGTGACTGCTATTTGAAATTCCGCAGGAAGGAGACCGACCATGAGTGATTACGATAAGCGTCTGTTTGCCTACCAGATGGCGATGGCACTCGCCCGGAGTATGCGTTCCAAGGGGCTGATCTCAGCCAAAGAGTACGCTAAAATTGATACGATCATCGCCAATAAATATGGCATATCTTCGTGTAGTATATTCCGCTGAAATCGCTGGATAACTGGGGCATTCAGAGGTAATATGTAACACACCTAAGGAGGTGAACCGATGGATAGAATTATAAAACGGGTCGATTTCCCGAAAATCATGCAGCCGCAGTTTTTGAAAGTATGCGCCTACACCCGTGTTTCCTCCGGCAAGGATTCGATGCTCCATTCGCTTTCTGCCCAGGTCAGTCATTACAGCGAAATGATCCAGTCCCATACCGGCTGGGTCTACTGCGGCGTTTACAGCGACGAAGCCCTGACCGGAACCAAGAGCGACCGGGACGGCTTTCAGCAGATGCTGACAGACTGCCGTGCCGGGAAAATCGATATGGTCATTACAAAGAGCATTTCCCGCTTTGCCAGAAACACCGTCACTCTTTTGGAAACCGTCCGAGAGCTGAAAAGCCTGGGCGTTGATGTGTTCTTCGAAGAACAGAACATCCACACCATGAGCGCTGACGGTGAGTTGATGCTGACCATCCTGGCATCGTATGCCCAGGAGGAAAGCCGCTCCGTCAGCGAAAACCAGAAGTGGCGTGTCAAACGGAACTTTGAAGCAGGAATCCCCTGGAACGGGCGAATGCTCGGATACCGAATGCAGGATGGCAAATACTACATCATTCCGGAGGAGGCGGAGCTGGTTCGCCGCATTTATCGAGAATTTCTCGACGGCATGGGTCGAAACCGCATCGCTGCAAAGCTGAATGACGAGGGCATTCAACCCACCAGATACGGTGAAGAATGGCATCCGCAGACGATTGCAAAGATTCTGCGGAACTATGCCTACACGGGCAATCTGCTCCTTCAGCGATTTTTCTGCGAAAGCTACATCACGAAGAAAACGGTTCCCAACAACGGGCAGAAAACAATGTACCATGCGGAAAGAACCCATGAAGCCATTATCCCTTTGGAAGAGTGGAAGGCAGTGCAGACAGAAATTGAACGGCGAGCTGAGCAGCACAAATCGAAGCCGCCCGCACAGCCGTCTTTCTTTTACACTGGTCGCATTCAGTGTGCAAAATGCGGGAAGAACTTCCGCAGGAAAACAACGGCAGCACGGGTGGTTTGGATCTGTGCCACGCTCAACACCAAAGGAAAAAAACACTGCGCTTCCAAGCAGATACCGGAGGCCACCCTTGACGAGCTGGTGCGACAGGTCACGGATGACCCTTTCAGCGTCAAAAAAATCATTGCCGATGACGGCAACACCCTGCACTTTCACTTTTCAGACGGCACTGCGGTCACACGCACCTGGACAGACCGTTCACGAGCTGAAAGCTGGACGCCGGAAATGAAAGAAAAGGCACGACAGCAGTCACTGGCAAGAAGGAGGCAAAAATCATGAACACTGCGGTTCGGACGGTTACGGTGATACCACCGTCCATCAACCCCATGACCCACCTAACTGACACGCCGCTTTACAAACTGCGAGTTGCTGCTTACGCCCGTGTTTCCACGGACAGCGATGAGCAGTTCACCAGCTACGAAGCTCAAATCGACTACTACACGCAGTACATTCAGAGAAACCAGGAATGGACATTCGTAAAGGTCTATACAGATGAGGGGATTTCCGGCACGAATACCAAGCACCGTGCGGGTTTCAATGAGATGATCGAGGATGCCTTGGCGGGAAAAATCGACCTCATCGTTACAAAGTCCGTCAGCCGATTCGCTCGAAACACCGTGGATAGCCTCGTCACCATCCGCAAACTCAAAGAGAAAGGCGTCCAGGTCTACTTTGAAAAGGAGAACATTTACACCTTCGACGGCAAGGGTGAACTGCTGCTCACCATTATGTCGAGCTTGGCACAGGAAGAAAGCCGCTCCATTTCGGAGAATGTAACCTGGGGGCAGAGAAAACGCTTCGCCGACGGGAAGGTCAACCTGCCATATAAACAGTTCCTCGGTTACCGCAAAGGAGCGGACGGCTTTCCAGAAGTTGTACCGGAGGAGGCGGTCATTGTCCGCCGAATCTATACTCGATTCATGGAGGGGCTGACGCCGGGAGCTATTGCAAAGGAGCTGACAGCGGATGGAATTCCGACTCCATCGGGAAAACAACGCTGGCAGACCAGTACAGTGGAAAGCATCCTTCAAAACGAGAAATACAAGGGCGCTGCACTCCTTCAGAAATGCTTCACGGTCGATTTCCTCACAAAAAAGAGGAAGGTCAATGAGGGCGAGGTGCCGCAGTATTATGTGAAACACAGCCATGAGCCGATAATTACGCCGGAAGAGTTCGACAAAGTTCAGACGGAGCTTGCGCGGCGCAAGCAGATCAGCCGCCAGTACAGCGGAAAGAGTATTTTTTCCTCGCGCATTGTCTGCGGGGACTGCGGTTCCTACTTCGGCTCGAAAGTCTGGAACTCGACCTCAAAATACCGCAGGGTCATCTGGCAATGCAACGGCAAATTCAAGGGTGAGCACAAATGCGAAACGCCGCATCTGGACGAGGAAACCATTAAAGCGCGGTTCGTGACCGCCCTTAACGCTATCATTGAAAGCAAAGACGACATCCTTGAGGATTGCCGATTGATGCAAACCACCCTGACAGACTGTACAGGCATTGATACAGAAATCGAGAGTCTGCTTGAGGAGATCGATGTGGTGACCGAACTGACAAAGCGTTGCATTGCGGAAAATTCACAGATGGCACAGAACTAGGAAGAATACGCCGCCCGGTACAATGGGTTTGTAGAGCGGTATGAAAAAGCCAAGGCACAGCTTGAGCAGCTCCGCACTACAAAGGCTGCACGGGAAGCCCAGGCAGAAGCCATCGGAGCGTTTATGTTTGAGGTGCAGGAATTAGATACCACTACCGAGTTTGACGAAAAGCTCTGGCTGACCATAATCGACACGGTGACCATCCACGCAGACGGACGGATGACTTTCAAATTCCAGGGCGGTACAGAAATCGAGGCGTGAGTCCCAACAAAAATGAAAAGACCGCAGGTTTCAACGCCTGCGGTTTATTGCTGTCCCCACGGGTAGAGTAATGCACCCCCTAAAGCCGTGGTTGCACCCCCTAAAATCAAAAATGCACCCCCCTCCAAACCGTAACTGCGCCCCCTTGACGGATTTCTATCAAAATTACGGTTCTTTGCCAAAAAAGGCACGCCGGTCGGATACCGAGGTATCAGCGGCGCGCCTTTTCTATTTGATTGGAGAAATATGAGATGGACATTCGGGAATACAGGGAATACAAGGCCGAGGATGTCCTGCGCCTCTACGCCAGTGTCGGCTGGACGGCCTACACGGACGACCCGGCAGCGCTGGAGCGCGGCTTCCGCCATTCGCTGCTGGTTCTGGCCGCGTGGGAGGACGGCGAGCTGGCCGGGCTGATCCGCGCAGTCGGCGACGGCGCGACGATCGTGTTCATTCAGGATATTCTGGTCGCGCCGGAGCGGCAGCGCCGCGGGATCGGCACAGCCCTGCTGCGCGCCGTGCTCGAGCGATTCAACGGCGTGCGGCAGATCGAGCTGACGACGGACGACACGCCGGAGACGGCCGCATTTTACCGCTCGCTCGGCTTTGCCGACTTTGCCGGCCTCGGCTGCCGGGGCTTCATGCTGGATTAGAATATAAGGCAACACCGCACAATTCAGCAAGAGCATTTAGCGCGAGATTTTTTGTCGAGGCAAGGTTTGAAACGTGCAGATGTACTCTGTGTACCCGCAAGGGGCATGCCGCATCCGTAGGGCGGCAAAGCCGCCAACGGCTGCGCAATACCTCAAACTTTTCGAACCGACGGATCGGCGAAAAAAATCCGGCAAAGGCCGAAGCTGCAATTGTGCGGTGCTGCCATAAATTGACCCGCTGCAGGGAACCCTGCAGCGGGCTTTTGTTATTTACGCGTTATGGGGACTCAGTTCGCGTAGGCACGCCAGAGGAACGTCACGGCGTGAGCACGCTGGCAGAGCGTATCCGGCTCAAAGTGCGTCTCATCCATGCCCTTGACAATGCCGTTCTCTACGCCCCAGGCAACTGCCTGCGCATAGTAGGCATTGGCCGGGACATCGGCAAACGTCGTACCGCTTGCCTGCGGCATGCCCTTCGCGCGCCACAGGAACGTCAGCGCATGCGCGCGGCTGCAGGCCGTATCCGGCTCAAAGTGCGTCTCATCCATGCCCTTGACGATGCCGTTCTCGACACCCCAGAGGACTGCGTCATAGTAGTAGGCAGAGGCATCGACATCAACGAACGGATTGGTCGTCGTCTTCGGCTGCGGCATACCGTTTGCACGCCACAGGAACGTCAGCGCCTGCGCACGGGTGCAGACCGTCTCCGGCTCGAAGTGCATCTCATCCATGCCCTTGACGACGCCGTTTTCCACGCCCCAGAGAACCGCGTCATAGAAGTAGTCCTTCTCGGCCACGTCGACGAACGGATTGCGGATGCGCCAGCCCGCGTAGACCGTCGTGTCGGCCTCGAGCGTCAGGCTTGTGATAGGCTGCGTCAGCGCGGCGTCGAGATACCAGCCGGTGAAGTCATAGCCCTCGCGCTCCGTCACATAGGCGCTCAGGTCCAGGGCAGTACCGACGGGCAGCTCCACGCGCTCCACAACGGAACCGCCGTTGGAGACAAAGCTCAGGACGGCATTATGCACCGTCTCGATGGTGAATTCCACCCTTGTTTCCGCACTGACGGAGTTGCCGCGGACGGCGACGGCGCGCACGGCGGCGGACTGCTCCAGCGTGAACGGGCCGGTGTAGAGCGTGCCGTTCAGAGGATCGGAGCCGTCAAGCGTGTAGTAGATCGCAGCGTCGGCAGAGTCCGCCGTGATGGTCACGGTCTGCGCCTCGGCGTAGCTGCCGCCGTCCGGCGTGATGACCGGTGCCTCGGGCGCCTGCGGGTCAAGCTCGAGCACCGGAGCGTTCTTCTGCCGGACCTCGCCGTCCAGGATCCAGCTGTCCACCGTCAGGTTGCCGTCCGCACGCAGCTTGATGCTGTAGCGGGTGACGCCGTCCTGCAGGGCGGAACGCAGCTCGTGGTCCTCGCACTGGTTTTCGTTGAGCAGGTCGCGGAACGTCTCGCTGCGCAGCTCCGCGCCGGTCATGGCGGCCGTGTTGCGCACAACGCCGGTCGAGCCCATGGTCACGTTCGTGCCGATGTCCTTTGCAGGCGTCACGACGCTGTTGCCGCTGCGCTGCTCCTGCTCGCTGTTGAAGTAGCCGTAATTCACGGTGCCGATGGCCGTGTTGCGGCCCGCGATGCCGCCGATGTCGCCCGTGGCGTTCTTCGACGTGAGCTTCATGTCGGAATAGTTGTTGCCCGCAACACCCGCCTGCATACCGGCGATGCCGCCGATGGTCGCAGCGTTCACGCCTGCATCGGCATAGATGCTGCCCATGGCGTAGCTGTTGGCCAGGATCGAGAAGCCGTCCAGACCGACGATGCCGCCTGCCAGCGCACTGCCGCTGACGGAGACCGTCGTCAGGTCGACATGGGCGCTGCAGTTCAGGATCACGCTGTCATAGCTCTGACCCACGATACCGCCGACCGTGCTCCAGTCCTTGGAGGACGCGGAGACCGTGCCGGAGACGGCGCAGTTCGTGATGAGCGCGCCTGCGCCGGTCTCGGACTTATCCATAACACCGGCGACGATGCCCGCATAGATGCGGACGCTGTCCGTGCGCTTGATATTGATCTGTGCATTTTCGATGGCGACGTTGCGGATGATCGCGCCGTCGGCATAGGCGAACAGACCGGCTGCGACATAGTCCGCAGGCGTCTCCTCCGTGCCGATGCGCAGGCCGAGGATCTTGTGGTTCTGTCCGTCGAAAATACCGCTGAAACAGTGCGCTCCGGCATTGCCTGCCGGGACCCATTTGCGGCCCGCGAGATCGATATCCGCCGTCAGGACGATGTATTCCCCGGCAAAATGCTCTTCCTCATTCACGGCTGCCGCAAAGGCACGCAGCTGATCGGCCGTTGCGATGCGGTACGGGTCGGCCTTCGAGCCGCTGCCGCCGTCGAAGATCGCGGTGGGATCGGCAGGATCATAGGTCGAGGTATCGCCGAGCAGGGCGCGGTTCAGGGCGACCTTCAGCGCGGACTTCAGGGTGCTGTCGTCCGCCGTGTCGCTGTCGGCGCGTTCGACTGTCTGGCTGCTGACCACGGCGGCGAGGATCTCCTCGGCATGGCCGGCGTCGAAGTCCTTCGGGGTGACGATCTCGGCGGAGACGATCTTGCCGTCCTTCACGACGATGCGGACAATGACATGCTCCGCCTCATCGCGGCCGTAGTACACGCCGTCCTGATAGGCATATTCGGGCGTCGGGTCCGGCTTTTCCACGGGAACATAGGTGATGCCCGCCGCGCCGCCGCGCGGGACCGCCTTGCCGTCGACGACCGTCCAGCGCAGGAGCGGGACCGTCAGCTCGGCCGGGTCGACCGGGAATGCGGCAAAGTTCTCATTCAGGGCCGCAGCCAGAGCGGCAGGCTCCAGTGTCATGGCCGTGACATTGTGGAGGAAGGCACCGTCGAGCAGATCGCCGTCCTCGTTGTAGCCGGACGGAACGACCGTGCCGAAGGCGACCGGCGGATCGAGGCGCTGATCCTCGATGGTCAGGGCCGCATTCTCTGCATAGTAGCTGTCATAGCTCTCGCTGATGGCCGTGGCCATGCCGCCGAGCGCGCCGACAAACTTCGTCCACGTCTTGGACGTCAGCGTGCAGTCGCTGTAGCAGTTCACAAGCGTACCGGCCTGGCAGCCTGCGATGCCGCCGAGATAGCTCACGCCGCTGTCGTCCACAGAGCGGTCCGTAGCAGCGGTCAGCGTGCCGGTCGCATAGGAGTTTGCGATGATGCCGAAGGCGTTCATGGCCGTGATGCCGCCCGCCTCGGCGTTCGCCGTCTTGCAGTAGGCGTCGAGCGCGACATTTGCGCCGCAGTTGTAAATTTCGCTGCGCTGGCTGTAGCCGATGAGGCCTCCCGCGAAGCTGCTGTTTTCAAAGCTGCCGTTTTCGGTGCGGACCTGCACCGTGCCCACCGCATAGCAGCGGTCGATGAGCGAAAGGTCGCTGCAGCCCGCCAGCAGGCCGGCAGACACCGTCTGTTCGCCCGTGACATAGATGCTGCCCTCCACGCGGAGATCCTCAACGGAAGCGCCGTCCATCAGGGCCGCAAACAGGCCGTAGTACGTCTTCGTCGTGTCGGTCACAGGCGCGCTCGCTGTGCCGATGCTCATGCCGGAAATGGTGTGGCCACGGCCGTCAAAGTGGCCGCGGAAGGCCTGCACACCTTTGTCCGTGTGGCCGATGGGGGCCCACTCTGCGCCGGTCAGGTCGAGATCGGCCGCCAGAGCGATGTAGGCTCCGTCAAAGTCGCTCTTTGCAAAGAACGCGCGGAAGGCCTGCAGCTGGGCAAGCGTGCGGATGATCCACGGATCCTCCTCCGTGCCGTCACCGCTGTCAAAGAAGTCCGGCGTCGGGATCTCGGTATCCTCATAGACTCTGGCGCTCAGGACCGTCTTGCCGTCCTCATTGCGCTCCCAAGCATACCATGCCGCCGGGCGCAGCGCAGCCAGCTCCTCTGCGGTAAAGCCGACATCCTCGCCGGTCAGCCAGCGGTCAGTGCGGCCGAGGCCCGCAGTCGAGAGGCCCTCGTTCATGGTGTCTGCAAACGTCTTCGCGCCGGTGTCGGCAGCAGAGACATTCTCCAGCCGGACCGTGTCGCCCATGGCGCCCGCGGCAGCCGTTTCGATCTGCGTGCCGTTGGCCGTCACAACGGCGGCCGTCTCATAGCGGCAGCCGACGACCACGCCGTTCAGCGCGCGGCTTGCGGAAATTTTACCGACCAGCATACCGGCGGCAGGCGCTGCCACATCCATGGCGTTGACCAGCTCGATGTTGCCGGAGGCATAGCAGTTGTGCAGCAGGCCGGTCGCCTGGCCGATCAGGCCGCCTGCAGCGCCGCTGATGGTGCTGGTGAGCGTGTAGCCGTTGTGGGAGATCACATCGCCCAGCGCGGCGCAGTTTGCCAGCATGGCGCCGTTGCTGTTGATGGCAGTGATGCCGCCAACGCAGGTCAGGCCGCTCTTGGAGATGGCGGAGACCGTCACATCGGTCCAGCTGTTCGTGATGACGCCGTTCATGGCCTGCGCGCCGAGGATGCCGCCGGTGTAGACCCAGTTTTCCGCTGTCAGGGAGATGGCGGAGCCGGTGACGGAGCAGTTGTCGATACGGACGCCCGAGCCAATGCTCAGGGAGCCGCCCGCGATGCCGCCGACGAACGGACGCGTCCACTGGCCCACTGCGGAGCCGTAGATGCTCACGCCGGTCAGGTGCAGATTGCGGACCCGTGCATCGTTTGCCAGAATGTCAAAGAAACCGAGCGGCGTATCCGAGGCATCGGCCGGAGCGGACTCCGTGCCGATGGTCATGCCGGAGACCGTGTGGCCCTGGCCGTCGAACGTACCGGCGAAGGAATGGATCGGCGTCCAGTCGCCGTTCAGGGGGATATCGGCATCCAGCGCGACATACTGACCGGCATAGGTCTCGCCGTCCGCCGTCGTCGCTGCGAAGGCGCGCAGCTGCGCTTCGGTACGGATGAGGAACGGAGCGGTCTCGGAGCCGTCGCCGCCCGCAAACGTCGGGTCATCCTGCGAGCCGCCGAGGACGACTTTGCCGTCCGCAAGGCCCCAGCTCTGCCAGGCAGCCGGGCGCATGGCCGCAAGGCTCTCGGCCGTGTAGGAGGTGAACTTGCCGCTGCTCGTCAGATAGGCATCCGTCTCGGCAATGCCGCTCTCGGAGATGCCGTCGTTCATGGCCGCGGCAAAGGCCGCATCCGTGACGCTGTCGTGCGCGGTGATCTTGTTGTAGTCGAAATACCACGACGAGGGGATGGAGCCGGTCGCCTTGGCCGTCTGCGTCTCGCCGTTGTATCGCAGAACTGCGCCGTTGGAATAGTGGCCGGAGACGACCACACCGCCGCTCTGCTCGCCGATGAGGCAGCCGAGATAGACGTTCTTGACGCTCTCGGCAGAATCCTGCAGGGAGACATTGCCGGAGGCGTAGCAGTTGTGGGTCAGATAGGCAGAGGAGCCCAGCAGGCCGCCCGCGCGGCACCAGTTGTATTCTGCGCTGACACCCGTGACCGAGACATCGCCCAGCGCGGCTGCGTTGGCGATCATGCTGCTGCCGCCGATGGTGGCGACAAGGCCGCCCGCGCAGGCGGGAGAATTGGCAGAGACTGCGGTGACGGCAATATCCGTCCAGCAGTTCGTCACAACGTTTTCGCGGTCGAGACGGCCGGCAAGGCCGCCCGCATAGGCAAACGTGCCGGAGGCAGCGGAGATCGTGCTGCCCGTGACGGAGCAGTTGTCGATGCGCACATTGCTGCCCGCCGTGCCCGCGCCGCCGACGAGGCCGCCGGCATAGATTCGGTCATCCAGCGCCGCGCCGGAGCGCTGCACATAGACGGAGGCGTTCGTCAGGTGCAGGTCATGCACTCTGGCCGTGTTGGCCAGCACATCGAAGAAGCCCGCAGAAACCAGCTTGGAGGGCGCATCGGCCGTGCCGATGGTCATGCCGGAGACGGTGTGATCACCGCCGTCGAACGTGCCGCCGAAGCTGTGGACCGGCGTCCACTCGCCGTTCAGGGCGATGTCGGCCGTCAGGACGAAGCAGACGTTCGTCGTCACGAGCTTCCCGGCCTGCGTGGCCTCGGCAAAGGCGCGCAGCTGCGCTTCCGTCGCGATCTGATAGGGATCGCCGACCGAGCCGTCGCCGCCTGCGAAGTAATCCGGCTCTTCCGGCGTGACGGAGCCGCCCGCCGTGGGCAGCAGCGCGCCGTCCGCATTGCGCTCCCATGTGCACCAGCCGTTTTCCGTCATGCTCAGCAGGCTGTCGAGCGTGATGTCGCCGGTCAGCAGGGATTCGGACTTGAAGTAGGCCTGGCCCTTTGCCAGCTCCTCCGGCGTCAGGGCCGCGGTGAGCTTGTTCAGAAGCGTCTCGGAGGCGATCTCGGCGGCCGTCAGACCCTCGCAGTGATCGTTGTCGCTCTCGCTGTAGTTCAGCACGTCGTAACCGACGGCCAGCGGCGTCGAGACCTCGCCGTCATAATAGGTCTGCTTCTCTTCCTTGTTGAAATAGCAGTTGTAGGCCGCAGACAGAGCCGACGGAGAACCGACGACACCGCCGACCGGCACGTCCGCACCGTCCTCAGAGGACATGGCGTCCATATGGATGCGGCTGGAGGAATAGCTGGCATAGACCGCGCCGGAGCTGTAGCCCACAACGCCGCCCGCGCCGTACATCATGGAGGTGTTACCGTAGTTTGCCACGGAGCCGAGGGCCGCGCAGTTCACAACGGCGGAGTTGTTGCCGGTATCGCCGACGATGCCGCCGACAAAGCTGTCAGAGCTGCCCTTGGCATAGACGACAACGTTCGTCCAGCTGTTGCAGATGAGGCTCTTGATGCCGATGCTGCCGACGAGGCCGCCGACGTAGGAATAATAGGGAGAAGTCGTATCGCTGTAGATCGTGCCGGTCGCCCAGCAGCTCTCGACGATGCTGTTCTCGCTGATCCCGGCCGCCAGAAGGCCGACGCTCGGGTCCGTCGTGGTCTTGTTGTAGATCGCGGCGTTGATAACGCCGACGTTGCGGATGGCAGCGCCCTTGCCTACCGAGCCGAAGAGGCCTGCCTCCGTATAGGAAGCCTTCTCGCTCTCCGAGCCGATGGTCATGCCGGTGATCGTATGATAGTTGCCGTTGAAGCTGCCGTTGAACGAGCCCGTCGCGCCGATGGGCGTCCACGCAGTCCCGGTCAGGTCCAGATCGGCATCCAGACTGATGTACTGGCCCTCATAGCCCGTGCCGCCGTTGACGGCTGCGGCAAAGGCCTGCAGCTGCGCGGCCGTGCGGATGAGATACGGGTCGCTCTTCGTGCCGCTGCCGGACGCGAAGACCGGAGTCTCCTTCGATTCGGCCTGACGGAACACGTCCTTCGCAGCTTCCTTGATGGCATTGCTGCTCAGGGTCGCGCCGGTCACGGCGTCGAGCTTTTCGACCTGCTCCGGGGTCTGCAGCCCGACGAGCCGGTCAAGAAGCACCTTGGCCTTTTCCCAATAGCGGGCAGTTTCCGAATGGGTCACATTGTCCACGCTCGCGATCGCGCCGTTCGTCAGCGTGAGCGTCAGCGCCACAGACCCGTTGCGGCCCGTACCCGTACCGGTGTAGGTGCCGCTCTCGTAGGTCGCCGCGACAGCCGGAGCGACACAGCCGAGCACCAGAAGCACGGACAGCGCCACCGCCAGCAGGCGGCGAGTCACACGATGTTTTGTCATCTCTTGGGTTTCCTCCTTTTTTTATTTGGCAACACCGCATAATTTGGCCTTCGCCGGATATTTTTCGCCGAATGCTCTCGCTGAATTGTGCGGTGCTGCCTTAAAAAACGGACCAAAAAATTGATCCGATTTTTCAGATTTCCTTCGTCAGCTGCCGGTACAGCAGCGTGACGATCTGCGCGCGGGTGCACAGGTCATCCGGGCTGAAGCAGCCGCTGCCCGTGCCGTTCGTAACGTTGTTCTCCGCCGCCCAGGCAACAGCCGCAGCATAGTAGCTGTCCGCCGGAACATCGGCAAACGCCGTATTGCCGGAGGACTCGGGCATCCCGGCAGCACGCCACAGGAACGTGACGGCCTGCGCGCGGGTGCAGGACAGGTCCGGCGAGAACGTCGTCTCCGACGTGCCGTTCACCACGCCGTGGGACAGGCCCCAGACGACGGCGTCATAGTAATAGGCATCCTCCGGCACATCCCGGAACGGGAGCTGCATCACTTCGCCGCAGCGGACGCAGAGGCCGTTCACGACCTCGTGGCCCAGCGGCTCCAGCGGCTGGCGGCGCAGTTCGCCGCAGATCGTGCAGCGGAAGTCGATCCAGCCCGACATGGTGCAAGTCGGCTCGCGACGGCCCGTTTCGACCAGCTGATGATCATGCATCTTCGGCTGCGTCGTATACCACAGGCTGCTCGTCTCGCCGCGGTAGACCGTCAGTGGAGTCTTCGTCTTGGCATAGCAGCGGAAGCAGCCCGCATCCGCATCATACTGCAGCGTGCGGCTGAGATAGCGCGCGCTGCGGATCGTCATATGACCGTCCTCCATGGAAATGACCCAGCGGGACAGCGACGTTCCGGCGTCCTGCGCCGTGTTGAGCTGCTCGCTGTTCGAGCGGCAGGCCAGATAAACCGCATCAGAAGTGCCGCCGAGGCGGATTGCATACTGCTCCGTGCCTGCGGCACGCTCGATCTGTACAACGACCGCAGCGGAAACGCCGCGCAGCGCGCCGTCCTCCTCTGCAAGCCCGGCATCGGCAAACGGGACTGCCGCCTCGCTGCTGCCGAGCGCCGCGCCCGTGACCGAGCCGTCACACAGGAGGGCATGGCCCTCGGCAGAGAGCACATAGGTGCCGCTCCAGTCCTCCGGGGCCTCTGTCAGCTCGTGGAAGGCGGGCGTCGTTCCGGCCGGAGTCGCAAAATAGCGATAGACGGCGTAGAGCGTCTGCTCCGGCTGCGCAACGGCAAACTCACTCCCGGCGCGGAGATAGGACAGGCTCCCGACCGGCTCCGCCTGCTCCTGCAGGGACCAGCCCGCAAAGGAATAGTCCTGCGCATCCGCTGCAGGGGTCCCGGCGGGCAGCGGCAGGGGCTCCGCATCCCCGACATAGCTCTGGATATCCGCCTGCATGACGCCGTTCGGCACGGCAAAGTGCAGCACAGCTGGCGTCTTGGCAGAGAAGTGGATCGTGATCGTGCAGTCCGCGCGCAGGGACGAGATGCGGAACAGGTCGCCCTCCTGCGTCACAACAGCGGCCCCCTCCGGGGTGACCGTTGCGCCGTCGGCATAGTAGCCGCGGGCCGGGACGGCCGTGACCGTCATGCCCTTCCGGACGACCGTTCCGGCCGTTTCCGGGGCGTCCGTCGTCACGGCCGCGGTGAAGCTCTCCAGCAGGCTCCAGACAGAGCTGACCTCCTGCACGGCGTCGACCTTGCCGTGACCGGGATAGGCGTCCTCCGCCGAGACGACGATGGGGAAGGCTGCATGCTTCCGTACGGCTTCCTCCAGCGTTGCGGCAGTCTGGGAGGAATCGCTGCCCAGAATGGCGGGGGAGCAATCCCAGTTTCCATAGCGCGCCTTCATGGCGCGAATGGCTTCCGCGACCGTTGCGCCCTGCAGCAGCTTGTTGAAAAATTCCTCTTCAAAGCAGTAATCGCCGATAAAGGTAACGGACTGGCTGTAGCCGTAGACCACGCCGGCTCCCGCGTCCATAAGTGGGCCCTCGAGGCCGTCCGTCGCCATGCCGAGACAGATCGCCATCCAGACAAGGCCGCCGTTTGCGGGCTTTTCCATATGGTTGGCAATGACCGTACCGTCGACCTCATAGTAGCGCATGCCGTTGATGCCGTTTCCGCCGTAGACGGCGTGGCCGTCGGCATAGTCCTCGGTCGTCAGGCCCTCGCCGCTCTGCAGGCAGAGGTAGGACGTCGTTGCCTTGGAGGTGTCGTCCTCATTGTCGCCGGTATAGTCCGTGGTGCCGTGGCTGTCAAACAGGATAACGCCGCCGGACTCGACCGCATCGGCAATGGCGTCGACCGTTGCAGCCTCCGTCTTATAATAGTAGAACGTACCATCGGACTTCGCGGCGATGCGCTGGCCCTCTTCGTAGTACTGGCGCGTGAACGAGCTGTCCAGACCGTAATACGGCTGGAAGAGATACACGTCACGGCCGTGCTGCACGCCGCGCAGGGCGGGAATGCTTTCCAGCGTTTCCGTCTGCGCCGGTTCCTGCGCACGCTCGCTGATGCGCTCGAGCTGCGGGTTATACGAGCAGGTGATGCCCGCATCCGTCTGCCAGGTCACGCAGCTGCCGTTCGCAGAGACCGTGCCCGGCCGGACGCCGTCGGCTGTCTCCAGCCAATTGCAGAGCGCCCCGGTGTCGGCCGCACCCGCCGCGCCGCTGTTCGTGCCGTCCGCCGACGGCAGCGAGGCAAAGATCACGTCGGCCGCGGCATAATCGGCAGCCGTCAGCTCCCGCGGCTCCGCCTGCCCGCCCGGTGCGGCCGAAGCGGCGGTGCACAGTGAGAACAGCACGGCCACGGATGCCAACAAAGCCAGAAGCCGTTTCCATCGATTCAACATGCTATTTCCTCCTGTGAATTCTGGTTAGTCCAGCCTAACTCAAGGCCGCATCCCATCGACGCATGCTCCGCCCGGAGGGGGTGGCCTCGCTTCCGTTCTGCCGCCGGTTTTGGTTAGTCAGCGCTAACTCATGTTGGAAAGAAATCCGCCCAAAGGCGGTCCGGATATCCGGTTCTCATTTCCCGTATATCCTAGTGTATTTTACCGGAGACATCGGGTATTGTCAAGATGGATTTGTGTAAAATTTTCCTGCGGCGAACACCCGGTTCGCCGCAGGTCAGAATCAGACAATATACTGCAGGACCTCGGTCTCGTCCTCGCCGTTGAGATAGATGCGCGGAATACGCTTGTTGATGCCGCACATCAGCTCATACGGGATGGTCCCGAGGCGGTTGGCAAGGCTCGTCACCTCGATGCTGTCGCCGCCATCCTCGCCGAAGACCGTGACGACGTCGCCGACCTTTGCCTCCGGCACGCGCGTGATATCGACCATGCACATGTCCATGCAGATGCGGCCGACCTGCGGCACGCGCCTGCCGTGCAGCAGGAACGACACGTTGCTCGAGAGGCTGCGCGGGAAACCGTCTGCATAGCCGATGCCGACGACGGCGATGCGGGCCGGGTCCTCCGTCGTGTAGGTGCGGCCATAGCTGATCGTGATATTCGGCTCAAAATCGCGGATCTGGAAGATCGTGGAGCGCAGGGACATCACGGGCCGCAGATCGATCATACCGCGCAGGTCCTCCGACGGGAGCACACCGTAGGTCGCGATGCCGGGGCGGACCATATCGAGCGCATACTCGGGATAGAGGATGGTCGCGCCGCTGTTGCAGCAGTGGCGGATCTCCGGCTCGATGCCCACGCCCTTGAGGGCGCTCAGCATCTGCGTGAAGCGCTCGAACTGCGTATGCGTAAAATTCGCGTCGGCTCCGTCGATGGAATCCGCGACCGGGAAATGCATGAAAATTCCCTCGATGAGAAGCTTGGGCATCTGCGCAACTTCCTTCAGCTCCTCGACCGTCTTCGGGTGGTCATAGGCAAAGAAGCCGAGGCGCGACATGCCCGTATCCAGCTTGATGTGGACCTTGAGGCGGCGCTCTGAGCCCTTGAGCTCCTCGTGCAGCGCGCGGGCATACTCGAGGCTGTGGACCTCCTGCCGCAGTCCCATGGCGACCAGATCGCGCGCATAGGCAGGCGGCGTATAGCCCAAAATCAGGATGGGACGGCGGATGCCGCCGCGGCGGAGCTGCATGGCCTCCTCCAGATTGGAGACGGCAAGGAACTCCGCGCCCAGCTCACACAGATGGCGGCTGATGGGCACGGCACCGTGGCCGTAGGCGTCGGCCTTGACCACGCCGAGGAGGCGGCAGCCGGATGGGATCTTCGCCCGGAGCTGCTGGTAGTTATGATTCAGGTTGTCGAGCGAAATATCCGCCCAGGTTCTCTTTAAATAATCCATGTAAATTTACTTCCGTTATTTCAGACTGAACTCTGATATCGTCAAATTCAGAATACGCTGACCATTATAGCATACTTCCGCATAAATTGGTATGCCATTTTCAAACCAGGTGTCCACCTTGAGCATTTTTTCTTCATAATCCTTCTCATAGGTCGCGCGGAACCGGCCGTCCTCCTCACCGCCCGCGGCGAGATAGGCGGAGGACCAGCAATATGCCACGACGGCCGGACCGGCCGCCGGAGCGAGCCTTCCGTTTGCCAACAGGCCGAAGTCCATCATCAGGCCGTCATAGGTGACGGTTCCTCCGGTCTCGTCCACCGCTGCGGTGATTCCGGCCAGCGTCTCGGGCGCGGCGACGGTGAAATGCGTCGGGCCGTTCACCTCTGTCTCGCAGTCGAGCGCAAACGGGACGACATAGTCTCCGTAATCCGCCGTCAGTTCCGCGCGGAAGCTGCATCCCCCGGCCTGCACCAGCGAGGCGCGGAACGCGATGGCGGGCGAAACGCCCTGGCTTCTTCCTCCGCAGCCGCCGAGCAGCAGGCAGAGGCACATCATCAGTACGGCGCAGCCTCGCCGCACGCGCATCCCCTCCTATGGCAATAAATATGGCAGCTCCGCCGCAACGTCCGAGGGCAGCAGGCCGTACTCCCCCATCCGGGCGGCGCAGCGGTCGGCCGCCGTTCCGTGGAGCCACGCAGCCGCAGCCGCTGCATGCACGGGCGGCAGGCCCTGCCCCAGCAGTGAGACGAGAATGCCCGCCAGCACGTCGCCGCTCCCGCCCGTTGCAAGGCCCGGATTGCCGCAGCGGTTCTCCCAGCGCTCGTCCGCGCCGCAGATGGCAGTCCGGTGTCCCTTGAGCAGCACCGTCGCGCCGGTCTTCTCCGCAAGCGCCGCAGCCGCGCCCACGCGGTCCTCCCCCGGCAGCCTGCCCATCAGGCGGCGGTATTCGCCGTCGTGCGGCGTGAGCACCACGGGACAGGCCGCGCCGCGCAGTACATCTATATGCCCCTCGAGCACGTTTATGCCATCGGCATCCACCACAACGGGGCAGGATGCATTGGCAAGCACAGCCTGCACGGCGGCAAACGTCCCGGCACTTCTGCCCAGACCGCAGCCAATGAGGCAGGCATCGCAGCCCGAAAGCCGCGCCAGAATTTCCGGAACGGCGCTCTCTGCCAGCATGCCGCCCTGCGCGGGCAGCGGGAACACCATCGGCTCGAGCAGCTTCCCCGCCACGATGGGATACACCGGCTCCGGCACGCCGACGAAGATCAGCCCCGCGCCGGACCGCGCCGCCGCCATGGCAGCCAGTGCCGGAGCGCCCGTATAGCCGACGGCCCCGCACAGCAGCAGGATGCGGCCGAAATCGCCCTTGTGTGTCTCGCGCGCCCGCCGCGGGAGCCAGCCGCAGAGCCGCTCCGCGTCCATGACCGAAATATCCGCCATTTTTCTTTCCCCCATCTGCCGCAATGCGGCCTTTTTCGATATGATTATAATGTACCGCAAAAAAATAGTCAAATCCCCGGCGGATTTCCCTTGCAACCTTTGAAGAAATATGTTAAAATTTTGGCGATACAGAAGAAAAGCTGTGATCGGGCCGCCGGCTGCAAAATGTGGGCTCAGAGAGGGTGCGTTGCTGTGAGCACTCCCCGCAGGCAGTGCAGGCCTTCCCCCGTGAGCTTCCGGCTGAACGCCCTGCGGAGCATACGCTCCGCGGCAATTAGGCACGGACGGGTCGCTCCGTTATCGGTTTGAGTGCGCCGTGTCAGCGGCGAATGGCGGGTGGTACCGCGGAAGTTCTGTCTTTCGTCCCCTTTCGGACGGAGGACTTTTTCTTTTCCCTGCAACATTTCTTTGCAAAAAGGAGAGCCAACATGAAAGAACAACTGGAACAGATCAAGGCGAAAGCACTGGCTGACCTCGCAGCGGCGGCAGATATGTCCGCGCTGGATGCCGTGCGCGTGCGCGTGCTTGGCAAAAAGGGCGAGCTGACTGCCGTCCTGAAGCAGATGGGCAAGCTGTCTGCCGAGGAGCGCCCCGTCATGGGCCAGATGGCAAATGCCGTCCGAGCCAAGCTCGAGGACGCGCTGGAGAAGCGCCGCACCGCGCTGGATGCCGCTGCGCTCGAGTCAAAGCTCGAGGCCGAGGCCGTGGATGTCACCATCCCCGGCAAACCCGTGGAGATGGGCCACCAGCACCCGATGAACCGCGTGCTGCAGGAGGTCAAGGAGATCTTCATCGGCATGGGCTATCAAATCGTCGACGGCCCGGAGATCGAGGAGGCCGCCTACAACTTCACGAAGCTGAACATCGAAGAGGGCCATCCCTCCCGCGACCGCTCCGACACCTTCTACTTTGACGACGACGATTCCGTCCTGCTGCGCACGCAGACCAGCCCCATGCAGATCCGCGTGATGGAGCAGCAGAAGCCGCCCATCCGCATGCTGGCCCCCGGCCGCGTATTCCGCAAGGATGAGGCCGACGCCACGCACTCCCCGATGTTCCATCAGATCGAGGGCCTCGTCGTCGACGAGGGCATCACGATGGGCGACCTGAAGGGCGCGCTGGAGACGCTCATCAAGCGCCTGTACGGCGAGGACGCCGTCGTGCGCTTCCGCCCGCATCATTTCCCGTTCACGGAGCCAAGCTGCGAGGTCGACATGCAGTGCTTCAAGTGTCACGGCACGGGCGAGACGGCCGGTCAGGTCTGCTCCACCTGCCATGGCGAGGGCTGGATCGAGCTGCTGGGCGCCGGTATGGTGCACCCGAAGGTGCTCGAGGGCTGCGGCATTGACTCGAAGAAGTACTCCGGCTTTGCCTTCGGCATCGGTCTGGAGCGCATGGCCATGGGCCGTCTGCGCATCAACGACCTGCGCCTGATCTTTGACAACGACGTGCGGTTCCTTTCGCAGTTCTGAGGAGGTAGAGCAATGAAACTGAACAGAAAATGGCTCAACGAAGAATTCGTGGATCTCTCCGGCGTGCCGGATCGGGAGTTTGTCGAGACCATGACCATCGCCGGTCAGAAGGTCGAGACCTATGAGCGGCTCGATGCCGAGCTGCGCAATGTCGTTGTCGGCCGCGTCGTGTCCATCACGCGCCATACGAACTCCGACCACATGTGGGTCTGCCAGATCGACGTCGGCGCGGGCGAGCCCGTGCAGATCGTCACCGGCGCGCAGAACGTACACGAGGGCGACCTTGTCCCCGTGGCCCAGCACAATTCCTGGCTGCCCGGCGGCGTGCACATCACAAAGGGCAAGCTGCGCGGCGAGGTCTCGAACGGCATGCTCTGCTCCCTGAAGGAGCTCGGCCTGACGCTCAACGACTTCCCCTATGCCATTGAGGACGGCATCTGGATCCTGCAGGAGGACTGCAAGCCCGGCGACGACATCAACACCGTCATCGGCAACGACGACACCGTTGTGGACTTTGAGATCACGAACAACCGCCCGGACTGCTATTCCATCCTCGGTCTGGCCCGCGAGGCCGCTGCCGCCTTCAACAAGCCGATGTGCCATCACGACCCGGTCGTGCGCGGCGGCGCGGCAGGCGAGCTGTCCGAGCTGCTGGAAGTCGAGGTCCCCGCAGAGGACCTGTGCCGCCGCTACACCGCGCGCATGGTACGCAATGTGAAGATCGCCCCGTCGCCGAAGTGGCTGCGCCAGCGTCTGCGCGCCAACGGCGTCCGCCCGATCAACAACATCGTCGATATCACGAACTATGTCATGCTGGAATACGGCCAGCCGATGCATGCCTTTGACTACCGCTATGTTGGCTCCGGCAAGATCATCGTCCGCCGCAGCGAACCGGGCGAGGTCCTGACGACGCTCGACGGCAATGTCCGCACCCTGACGCCCGGCATGCTCGTCATCGCCGACGAGACGAAGCCCATCGGCCTTGCCGGCATCATGGGCGGCGAGAACAGCGAGATCATGGACGACACGGTCGATGTCGTCTTCGAATCCGCAAACTTCAACGGCACGTCCATCCGCCAGACGGCCCTTGCCCTCGGCATGCGCACGGAGGCCTCCGGCAAGTTTGAAAAGAACATCGATCCGCTGCTGACGCTCCCTGCCGTGGACCGCGCCTGCGAGCTCGTCGAGCTGCTGGGCGCCGGTGAGGTCATGGACGGCGTCATCGACGTGCTCAACGACATCCCCGAGCCGCGCACCATCGAGCTGGAGCCGGACCGCATCAATGCCCTGCTCGGCACGGACATCTCCGAGGCCGACATGGTCGAATATCTGCGCCGTCTGGAGATCCCCGTCGAGGGCCATGAGATCCGCGTGCCGTCGTGGCGTCCCGATCTGGTCGGCATGGCGGACATCGCCGAGGAGGTCGGCCGCCTGTTCGGCTACAACAACATCCCCACGACGACGTTCCGCGGCGCTGCCACGGAGGGCGGCTATACGGAGGCCATGAAGCTCGAGAACCGCGCCGGTTCCCTGTGCCGCAGCCTCGGCTACAGCGAGATCCTGACGTATTCCTTCGTCTCCCCGTCCATCTTCGATCAGATCCGCCTGCCGGAGGACTCCTCCCTGCGCAATGCCATGCGCATCCAAAATCCGCTCGGTGAGGATGCCTCCATCATGCGCACCGTCGCACTGCCGTCCATGCTCGCCATTTTGGCGCGCAACAACGCCTATCACAACGATGCCGTCAAGCTCTATGAGCTGGCGAAGGTCTACCTGCCGAAGCCCGGCCAGATCCTGCCGGACGAACCGAAGCATCTGGTGCTCGGCACCTACGGCGAGCACGAGGACTTCTTCAAGATGAAGGGCGAGATCGAGGCCTTCCTGCGCGGCATGAATGTCCCCGAGGCCCGCTATACCGCCGAGAAGCACGACCCGACGTTCCATCCCGGCCGCTGCGCCCGCGTCAGCGTGGGCGGCGTCGACCTCGGCTGCTTCGGCCAGATCCATCCGCTCGTGGCCCGCAGCTACGGCATTGACGGCGAGATTTTTGCCGCAGAGCTGAACTTCACGGCCCTGCTGTCCCTGCAGCTGCCGGAGAAGACCTATACGCCGCTGCCAAAGTACCCGGCCGTCACCCGCGACATCGCCGTCGTCTGCGACGAGGCCGTAACGGTCGCCGCCCTGTCCGACTGCATCCGCGCCGCAGGCGGCAAGCTGCTGCGCAGCGTGGAGCTGTTCGATATCTACCGCGGCAAGGGCATCGCTTCCGGCTCGAAGAGCGCGGCCTTCCGCCTGACGCTCCGTGCAGACGACCGCACGCTGACGGATGCCGATTCCGACGGCGTCGTGTCCGCCGTTCTGGCCGCTCTGGAAAAAGAGCTGAACGCCAAGCTCCGCTGAGCACCGTTTTGTTTCCAATTTGTTTACGCATTTTTCCTTTACTTTATCCCGAATTTCGGATATGATAGAGGAAAGGAAGAAAGGAGGCGGACGTAATTGGATCATAACACGATCAAATTCAGCGTGCCGGTCGACAACAGTGCGGAGATGAAGCAGATCCTCACGGAGGTCTATCGCTCCCTCACGGAAAAGGGCTATAATCCGATCAATCAGATCGTGGGCTATCTTCTTTCCGAGGATCCGACCTACATCACCAACCACAATAACGCTCGCAGCCTCATCTGCAAGCTCGATCGCGACGAGCTTCTTCAGGAGCTTGTCCGGCACTACCTGTTTGATTAGTTCCCCGCCCGGGGAGGCTTCTGCGGCAAGTAGAGGCCTCCCCTCTTTTTCTGCCCTCCCAAGCAAAAAACATCCGACAGTTCCAGCATCGCATTCCCGGACCATTGTAACGCTTTCCGCCGCAATGATTACAAATCGGCAGAAATTCCGAATTTGCTATTGACAATTCGGTTTCTATGTGTTACAATTCGGTTACATTTTATTTGGAGGTTCCCGAATGTCCGAAAAAAATGAAGTCCTCACCTACAAGGGCCACCCCCTGATGCGGAAGGACAATCTGGTTTATTACGGTTCCATGGCAGACGAATTCATCGTCATGCTGCAGATCCTCGAAACAAAAAAGCTCGACGATCTCGAGCTTGCAACAAAGGTCTCCGTCCAGCTCCAGCGCACGGATCCCGCCGCCAAGGCGCGCGACCGCGTGGTGAAGAAGACGGAAAAGGACGGCTTCTACACGGCTTTGGATGTTGGCTGTGTGTGGCTGGAACGTGCACTGAACGCAAAATAAGCACAATTTCTGTTTGGGAGGTACTTTTACATGAAACGGATGATCAAGGTCCTGTTGATCCTTGCCGCCACGGTCGCCGCTGTTGCAGCGCTTGCGATCACGGCAGGCGCCACGGAGCTGAAAACCGGCATCGGCATTGTCGAAGCGAGCGGCGGCCTTCGCCTTCGCTCTCAGGCTTCTACCAGCTCCGATATTCTCTCGACGGCGCACAACGGAGACAACGTCGTAGTCATCCGTCAGGTCGGAGACTGGTATCTGGTCAACTACAATCTGAAGATCGGCTACATGCACTCCGACTATATCACCTTCAAGGAGCGCGAGAACATCGAGCTGGGCTACGGCTCCGTCGATCCCTATCTCGCCAATATCCGCAGCGGCCCGTCCACTTCCTCCGGTCTTGTCGATCAGGCCGGCAGCGGCGCGAAGGTCTTCATCTTCGGCTTCAACTGCGGCTGGTACAAGGTGAAGTACAACGGCCAGATCGGCTACATCCGCAGCGACCTCGTCACCCTGCTGGAAAAGCCCTACTGCAACAGCGGTTCCTCGAGCAGCGGCTCGAGCTACTCCTCCGCCACCGGCTATGACGATTCCTATTCCTCGGGCAGCAGCTCTTCGAGCAGCACCTCACTTGGCACGCAGATCGCGAATTACGGCATGTCGTTCGTCGGTTATCCTTACGTCTACGGCGGCACTTCTCCCTCCGGCTTTGACTGCTCCGGCTTTGTGCAGTACATCTACCGCCAGTTCGGCTACAGCATCAACCGCACCGCGACCGCTCAGCTCGCAAACGGCTACTACGTCTCCTATGACAGCCTGATTCCCGGTGATCTCGTCTTCTTCGGCAGCGGCTCGTCCGCTTCCCACGT
>OLSF01001129.1_pt1 | contig 24796 bp, 17 predicted proteins | sample 1672301 | NCBI WGS metagenome assembly OLSF01 (sample SAMEA3136669, study PRJEB25190) | human gut metagenome | biome: human gut; feature: human-associated habitat; material: faeces | place: Austria | collected 2013
GCTCGCGGCCTTCCTTCACGCCTTCGGCACGTTCGAACGCGTCGACCTTCTTCCAACCGGCGAAGTCAATCGGCCTGACACCGCGCGACTCCAGCAGTCGGTCGATGGATTCCGGATCGCGGTCCGCCGCCACACGGCCACCCTCAGCTGCCTTGGACAGATCCTCCAGCATGTTGGTGACGATGAGCAGCGCGTCGGATTTGGTGGAGCCGATCAGTCCGACCGGGCCACGCTTCGCCCAACCGGTGGCATACAGACGTTCACGCACCTGCGCGCCGTCCTCGGCCGAAGCGGTCGTGGTGATGCGTCCGTCACCGTTCGCGTTCGCCAGATGCGCGTGACGCTCGTCGTACGCGATGCCCGGCGCGGTGGCCGGCTTGTAGCCGATCGCATGGTACACGGCCTGCACCGGATACTCTTCAAACTCGCCGGTGCGGCTCATCTTGCCGTCAGCCGACGTTTCGGTCTTCTCCACGCGAATGCCAACGACCTTACCGTCCTCGCCCAGCACTTCGACCGGCGCGGAATTGAAGTGCACATAATACTTGCGATCAGCCGTATTACCCTCGTAATCCACGTCACCGTCATCTTCCATGTCTTCCGCCATCTCACGAATCGTGAACAGCTCTTCGACCATCTGACGGGTCAGCTTGTCTTTGCCGGCCTCTTCAATCGTGTCTTCATCCAAATCGAAATCGTCTTCGTTAATGATCAGCTGCACTCCCGGCAGCTTCTCCATCTCACGCAATTCCTGTACGGAGAACTTGGCTTGCGCCACGCCGCGGCGGATGAACAGGTGCAGCACGCGAGCCTTGTTCGCCTTGACGCCCTCGTACACATTGTCTGGAATGTCAGTGCGTTCCTTCAGATCGTCGGCATTGCGCATGAGTTCGCGCGCCACATCCATGGCCACGTTGCCACCGCCGATCACGGCGACTTCCTCAGCTTCAAGCGGCCACTCGCGAGCGCCGGTCGGATAACCGTCGTACCATTCCACAAACTTGGCTGCGCCATACACGCCATCCAGGTCGGCGCCCGGCAGTCCAAGAGGCTTGTCCTCAACGGCACCGGTGGCGAACAGCACGGCATCGTAACGATCAAGCAGCTCGTCGAGGGTCACATCCTTGCCGAATTCCACGTCGCAGTACAGATGGATGTCCGGATTGTCGAGCGTCTTTTCGAGCGCCGACGCGATGAATTTGATGGACGGGTGGTCGGGGGCCACTCCGTAGCGCACCAGGCCGAACGGCACAGGCAGCTTTTCGAACAGGTCGATGCGCGCGGCAGTGCCGAGGCCAAGCCCCTCGCCGAGCTTCTTCAACTGGCGCAGGAAAATGTCAGAGGAGTAGACGCCTGCAGGGCCGGCACCGATTACAGCAATACGAAGTTCATTAGTTTCAGTCACGCGCTCTAGCCTAATGCATTCCCTGCATTTGCGACAGGGGTGCTTATGCACTTTCTTACGACTTCTTCGCCTTGTGCGCACTGGCGTTGGTGTTTGCACTGAATCCAGATGAATCCAACGTGTGGCCGCATTAATCGTACGCGATGAGCGCGGCAGATGCACGTACAATCACAAGTAGTCGCAGAATCGCGGGATGTAGGAATCCGAAATATCGGAATTCGTCCATCCCGCAATCGCAAGCAAGTACTTATCAAGTACCAAGCAATCGTAAGAAGGTGGCAATGCGCATTCACATCACATATACCGGCGGCACCATCGGCATGATTGACTCTCCGAACGGCCTAATTCCGGGAGCCGACACTCGCGGATGGCTGTTCCGCCTGCTGGAGGACGCGCACATGGACGCAAGCCTGTTCACGTTCACCGAACTTAATCCGCTTATCGACTCGTCGAACGCGACGCCTGACAATTGGCAGACGATGGTTGATGACTTGCGTGCGCATCACGATGATGCCGACGCGTTCGTGGTGCTGCATGGCACCGACACGATGAGCTATTCGAGCGCCGCGATTTCGTATGCACTGGCCGATTTCGGCAAGCCGGTGATTTTCACGGGCTCGCAGCATCCGCTCGGTAAAATCGAATCGGATGCCATTGCGAATGTCACGGGCGCGCTGAACGCCGCGATGAGCGGACGATTCCACGGTGTGGGACTGTTTTTTGGACATCACCTGTTTGCCGGAAATCGCGTGAGCAAGTCGTCGAGTTGGGCGTTTGAAGGATTTTCGGCGCCTTCCGTCGGACCGCTGGCTCGTACGGGCATGCCATGGCACTGGTATGCAGACGATGTTGCTTCAGTCGGTTGCGGCTGGACGTCACCTCAGCCTTACTCCCGTCACGATGTTGCTGTGATTGATATGGCGCCCGGCATTTCCGCGGCGCGATTGGAAGCGATGCTTACGCCGCATCCGGAAGCGGTATTGCTGCGCGCGTACGGCGTCGGCAATGTGCCGAGCAACGAACCGGGATTGACCGACGTGATTGCCGACGTGCTGCATGACGATGTTCCCGTTGTGATCGCGTCGCAATGTCAGCAGGCGGAAGTGCTGCTCGGCCATTACGAGACGGGAGATGCGATCGCTCGTGCCGGCGCGATCGGATCCGGTGATATGACGCTGGAAGCCGCGTATGCGAAAATCATGTTCCTGCTGTCGCAAGGCGTGACCGGAGCCGACTTTGGCAAGTGGATGCGCGTGTCGATCGCTGGAGAAATCTCGCCAAGCTCGTTGTAAACGCTTCCCCAAAACGCCGCGCATGACACCACTCCCCGCAATTACGCGGATTCGCCGCGGTCGAAAAGCACAGTGAGCGCCCACAGAATGCTGACCACGTCGATAACCTCCTGCATGAATGCGCCAACGACCACGGGAATCAGGTTGAATGCGGCTGCGACCATGCCGATGATGGCGAGGCTGAGACCGATCAACACCGCCTGAAGCATCACGTTTTTCGTACGGCGTGCGATGGCGATGGCACGCGGCACAGAGGCGATATCATCATTCATGATGACCACTTGCGCGGATTCGGAAGCTGCGGTGGACGTGCCGTCGGTCATGGCCATGCCGATGTCGGCGACTGCAAGTACAGGAGCATCGTTGACGCCGTCGCCGACCATCATGGTGACTTGGCGATTCCTGGATTCGCCAGTTATACGCCGCATGATGCGGGCGGGCATGGACTGGTTTTGATGCGTGGACTCGGTGGCGTTCTTAACAGCGGCAACCTTATCTTCAGGGAACAGCTCAGATTGCACGTCATCGATACCGACCTCATTTGCGATGATGCGAGCGGACGCGGCCTTGTCGCCGGTAAGCATGGACAGCTCCTTGATACCAAGCTCATGCAGACGGGCCAAGGAACGTTTCGCATTCGCACGGGGCACGTCGCGAAGCACGATGCGGGCGGCCAGTTTGCCGTCAATCGCCACGTATGCGGCCATCTCGTCCGGCGCAAGCGGAGCGAACAGCGAGTTTGCGGTTTCGGACTTGCGGACGGGCGTCGTCTGCGACGCCTCAGCGGAAGGGGTGATGAAGGGGGCTACAACTGTAGACTGCGCATCGTCAGACATTCCGTCTCGCACTCCTAGAGTGTCCGATTCGGCAGAATCGGACACGTAGCGTTCACCCGACGCATGCAGGACCGGCATGAATCCGGATCCGTCAGCCGTCACATACGCAAAACGCCCCACACGCACCCGATGCCCATTCACTTCGCCGGAAACACCTTTGCCTGAATCCTCCACAATGTTCTTCACCACCGGATAGTCGCGCCCATGCCCAGACAGATCACGCTCAGCGCACAACCGCTGCCCCGACGTATACCGCGCGTACAAGTCGTTCATGGCCTTGCGCCCGGCCGCCGCAATGCCTTTCGACAGAATGTGCACCGAGTAACTTTCCACCACACCGGCCATCATGAGAATATGGTCTTCGTTGAACGGCGAACTCGTTTCGAACGGCTTCTCCACGCGCACGACCTGCGGTTGCTTGACGGTAAGCGTGCCGGTTTTATCGAAGAAAATATGCGATACGCGACCTAGATTTTCCAACACGTCCTGTGCTTTAATCAGGATTCCCGCTTTGGCAAGACGCCCTGTTCCAGCCACATACGCAACCGGTGCGGCAATCAGAAGCGGGCAAGGCGTGGCGAGAACCAGCACCTGCGCAAATCGCAGCGGCAATCCGGAAACCGCCCATGCAATCCCAGCAATCGCAAGCGAAAGCACGGTAAACGGCACTGCAAGCATATCCGCGGTCTTCACGACAGCGGGGCGCGACTCTTGCGCCGACGAAACCAGCTCGAGAATCTTCTGATACTGCGAATCCTGCGCAAGTTGCGTGGCACGCATGGTCAACGTGGTCGAGCCATTGACTGCGCCAGACATCACGCGAGCGCCCGCATACACTTCACGCGGCACAGGCTCGCCGTTGATGTTGCTCAGGTCCAGCGTGGCCACACCCGACAGCAACTCGCCGTCGACAGGCACTGTTTCGCCAGGCAGAACCAGAATCACGTCGCCGAGCCGCACTTGATCGACGGGGACCGTTTCGAAGCGCTCTCCAGCCGCATCATACGTTTGCGAAGCATCTTTTGTGTCCGATTCTGGAGATTCGGACACATAATCATGCTTCCCACCGTCTTGGTTGTCCGTTTCTGCGGAATCGGACATTCTGACGGCACGGAATCCGTCGGCTGTCACGTCGGCCGTATGCTCGCTGCCCGTCGCATGCACATGCCCGCGCACTCCCGGCAGCGCAACCACGTGCGCAGTTCGGGGCGCCGCATCAATCAGCGCAGTCAGGTTGCTTTCGGCCTTCGACTGTGCGAATTCCTCGATCGCCTCGCCGGATGAGATCATCAGCACCACGGCCCAAGCGGCCCAATACTCCTGCACTGCAACCGTCGACGCAATCGCAACGACCGCCAGCAGATCAACGCCAACATGGCCGTGCCGCAGATCGTCGATCATGCCACGCACCGTCACCACAATCGTGTATGCGACCAGCGCAATCACTATCCACTGTCCAGCACCCGGATTAAACGCGCTCAGCCAACCAAAGCCAGCATGCAAATCGTGAGAAACCCACGCAGCCTCGCCCCACGGCCTCCACTCCCCCAGCAATGCCAACGGAATCGCGGCCAGAATGGTGATCGGCAATAACGGAACCTGCTTGCACAGTCGCCAGCAAATATCGATGATTCTACGCATGAGAATCTCCTTACGCTCGTATCGGACGCCTTGTTAACCCATCGGCGCCTCGCCCACGCGAGCCATCGATACACGGCGTAAAAAGATATTTCCAGCGTAGCAAACATTTGCGATTTTCGTGTCGCAATTGCCAAAAATAGAAAAGCAGGACTGTACGATTGTTCGCACAGTCCTGCTTCTGCTTTTAACTTTTATTGGTTTTCCGCGGTTTTAACGTTCTCGCGATGACGTTCACAAGACGTTCTTGCGATTAAGCAACTCCAGTCGCGTCTTCGCCGTCAGCCTATCGGGTGGTCATCACCCTTATTGCAGCCCGCCGCAGCCGACCGCAGCCATCCACGGCCAACCGCGGCGGTCCGTCGTGCTTTACCACAGGCCGAACGGGTCGAACAGGCCGCCTCCATCACCGTAGCCGTTGCTACCATTGCCGTCGCTCTGTCCATTTCCGTTGCCGCTATTGCCGCCGTTACCGTCGTTACCGTAACCGTTGCCGTTCTGGCTCTGGCCATCATTGCCGTTGTTCTGCTGGTTCTGGCTGTTGGAGGAGTTCGTCTGGGATTCCTCCTGGTCAAGCGTCACGTCAAGCTCCATGGTGTTGCCGTCGCGCACGACCGTCAATGTCACCTTGTCATTCATGGCGGAGGCGCGCACGTAGCCGAGCAGCGAATAGTTGTTGTTCACCGCCTTGCCGTTGAACGCCACGATGGAGTCACCAGCCTTCACTCCGGCCTTGGCTGCCGGGCTATTGTCGACCACGGACTGCACCTGCGTGCAACCGCGGGTCACGCCGTCCGCCTCAACCGTGGAGCTCTTGATGGTGACGCCGAGCGCCACATGCTGCACGGTGCCGTTGTCAATGATTTCGTTGGCCACACGCTTTACCAGGTTCGATGGAATGGCGAAGCCGATGCCGATGGATCCGGCTGTGCCGGAAGACGTTGTGGTGGATGCGATGGACGAGTTGATGCCGATCACCTGGCCGGCCGCATTGAAGGTCGGACCGCCGGAATTGCCTGGGTTGACGGCCGCGTCGATCTGCACGGCGTTGGTGACGATGTCGTTGTTGTTGTCATCGGCCACGGTCACCGGGCGGTTGAGCGCGGAAACGATGCCGACGGTTGCGGTGTCATCGTAGCCGAGCGGGTTGCCGATGGCCATCACGGATTCACCCACGGCAAGATTGTCGGAATCGGCAAATTCCGCGGCCTTCAGACTGCTCGGAGGATTGTCGAGCTTGATTACGGCCAGATCGGTGGTGGTGTCAGTGCCGACGATTTGCGCTGAGTAGATGGTGCCGTTGGCAAGCGTCACTTGAATCTGCTTCGCGCCGGAAATCACATGGTTGTTGGTGACGATGTAGCCTTTGTCGCTGATGATTGCACCGGAGCCTTTGGCGCTGCCGTCGCTGGTTGCCACGTCAATGGACACCACAGAATCGGACACTTCTTTCGCCACTGCGCTCCAGTCTGCGGCCTCGCCGGATTTGGCTTTCGCCGAACCAGATCCGGACGTGTTGGATTTCACGCTGGTCAGTGAGCTGGAGGTGGGTACGGTCACCCATCCATTGGTGATTGCCGCGTAGCCGACTCCGAGGCAGAGGACCGCGGAAACAAGTGCCGCCACCACGCCGGTCATCACATGACCGGTCACGCCGGAAGCGAACTTCGGCTTGGCTGCAGCGCCATTTTGCTGCGGGGTACCGAACGGATTACCGTTATTCGGATTCCCAAACGGATTACCGTTATTCGGATTATTCGGCCCGGCCGGCGGCACGTTGGCACCGCCTTGCGCCGTGGGCTTCATGAACGGATTACCGTTATTCGATTGCGCGTTCTGCTGATTGTTCTGCTGATTTCCACCCACATACGGATTTCCGAAGAAAGGATTGCGAGACCGCTGCGACTGCTGCGGAGCCTGCCCGTATGTGCCATATTGCGGCTGCGGAGGCATGTTCGGCGCGTCACTCGCCGTACCGTTCGCAGTGCCGTTCGCGGCTGCGGTGCCATCAGTCGGCTGCGTCGGCACGGGACCGTACGCACCATATTCCGGTGCCGGACGGTACTGCTGGGCCGGCGCATCCTGCGCGGAACCGCCAACCACGGTACGCTCGCCCGCTGCGGAAGCGTAATCCGGAGTATCGCCCGCCGCAGTCGCGGATTCCGCCGAAGCGTCGTCGTTCGCAACAGGCATGGCGGCCGTCGGCTGATTCTCAATACCGCTCTGCACGTCAATCGGTTCGGTAGCCGACTCTGCAGCATACGGCTCGCCTGCGTAAGTTTGCGTCTGTTCCGCATCAACCGGCGGCATCGGCACGGTCTGCTGTTCGTCATTCTGCGGCTGCACGGCGTTCTGGTCGTTCTCTTCAGCCATTTTCGCTCCTTATTCGTCTCGCGGCATTTCACAAATCAGCAATCGTGCCGCTCGAACTGCTATCTACGAGTAAAGATACTCGCTCTGGAAGTTTCCTGAATGTTTGTTGAAAGTAGCAACCGAATCTCTTGGCAGTTCTCTCCATACGGTGCCAGAGGCTATGCGATGCAACTTGACAAACCTCAGCCGATACGCCTTCTCACAGCCATCGCAAGAAATTCGATAACTCATTCGCGTTATATGTGGCAGAAATGCAGCCACACAAAAACTCATTTGCGCTATATGTGGCACTTTCCTCTGCACAGATGGGTTCAAAACGTCGTTTCAATACCCCCTAACGACTCTTGTTTTCGGAAAACTGCCACATATAAGGGAAATCACATTTTTCAACGGAACGAATCTGCCACATATAAGGAAAATCGTATTCAGCCGGCGAACGACGTAGCCACCGTCGGCAATCGGCGCTATCGCATACAGTTGAAAGCATGACAAGCTTGAACGAACCACAGATCAACGCGGCGGCGCACGAAACCGCGGCAACAGCCGCAGCGAACATGGCGGCACCAGTCGAAAACCTCATCGAACATCCGCGTGGAGCGGAACCAGGCAAGCCGGGCCGCCGCGACGCCTTCTATTTCGAGCAGAAAACCCGCCTTCCCGACGCGGCCGACGGCAAGGGACGCGGCGGCGCACGATACGGCCGCACCGGTACCATTCATACCCCCCACGGCGATATTCACACTCCGGCGTTCGTGCCCGTGGCCACGCAGGCCGCGATGAAAGCCGTGCTGCCCGAAACCATGAAGGACCTCGGCGCACAATGCCTGCTGTCCAACGCGTTTCACCTGTATGAACGCCCCGGTGAGCAAGTGCTCGACGAAGCCGGCGGTCTTGCCAAATTCATGAACTGGAACGGTCCGACCTTCACCGATTCCGGCGGTTTCCAAGTGCTTTCGCTCGGCGCGGGCTTCAAGAAAACCCTCGCCATGGATGTGACCGGAATGAAATCAGACGACGTGATCGCCGAAGGCAAAGAGCGCCTCGCGTTCGTAGACGAGGACGGCGTAACGTTCAAATCGCCGCTCAACGGCTCACTGCACCGTTTTTCCGCCGAAATTTCAATGGGAATCCAGCATAAGATCGGTGCCGACATCATGTTTGCGTTCGACGAGCTGACCACACTGATGAACACGCGCGGCTACCAGGAACGTTCCGTGGAACGCACCTACCGTTGGGCGCAGCGTTGCGTTGCCGAGCATAAGAGGCTTACCGAAGAGCGCGTCGGTAAGCCGTATCAGGCGCTGTATGGTGTGGTGCAGGGCGCGAATTATGAGGATTTGCGCAGGCATGCGGCCGAACAGATCGCTTCGCTGGATTTTGACGGCGTTGGCATCGGAGGCGCGATTGAAAAGCGCATTATCGGCGACACTTGCGCTTGGATTTGCGATGCGATGCCGGAAAGCCGGCCACGTCACGTGCTCGGCATCGCTGCAGTCGACGACATTTTCGCATGTGTCGAGAATGGTGGAGACACGTTCGATTGCGTCGCACCGGCGCGTTGTGGCCGAAATGGCGCGATTTTCACGCGCGACGGACGTTACAACATCAAGCGCGCGCAATTCAAGCATGATTTTGGCCCGCTTGAAGAGGGCTGCGATTGCTACACGTGCACGCATTATTCGCGTGCTTACGTGGATCATGCGTTGCGCGCCCGCGAATTCAACGGTTTCACATTGGCCACGATCCACAACGAGCATTTCTTCGTGAAGCTGCTGGACGACATTCGCGCGTCGATTGACGGCGGATATTTCGACGAATTCCGCGACGAAGCCTTGGCCCGCTTCTACGCCAACGGTTCCCGCGGTTAACGCATTCCACGTGGGCTTTCCGCCCAAACGAATGCTGAACCACACTTCCGCATTCCAAGGCGCCGACGAACAAACCCGTCGGCGCCTTTTTTCATGCACGTCGCGCCGCTTGAATTTTCCTACGGAAAATGACGGAATTTAAGGATGGCTCCGTCGTACGGAAGCTCCCAGAGCTTCCTCCCTCCTCGCGTCGCGCCGCTTGAATTTTCCTACGGAAAATGGCGGCGCGACACGCCGATTTGAGGTTGCGTGGGTTTTGGTGTAGATTAATTCACTGTCTGCGAGCGTGGCGGAATGGTAGACGCGCTGTCTTCAGGTGGCAGTGAGTGTATGCTCGTGGGGGTTCAACTCCCCCCGCTCGCACCATGATGAAAGGCCGGAGCCGAAAGGTTCCGGCCTTTTTCGTTTCCCAAGCGGCAGTAAGGCTCAGCGGCTCCCGACACCTCCAATGACTGGAAAAATCAGGACTCGTGTTCGTCTCGGTAATGGTTCCCCCATGTCTTCATCGCCTCGATGATCGGACGTAAGCTTTCGCCGACTTCGGTCAGCGAGTATTCGACGTGGTCGTGAACGCGGTCGGCGCTTGGACCGAAGAGACTCTGCCGGCAATCCCGAACACTGCCAAGCATCTGGCCGACGTGGTCGGACGTGCGCACCATAAGTGTCCGATTCTGCAGAATCGGACAGTTTGTAGAGAATGGTTAGCGCACGAGGAAGACCATGATGATGATCATAGCGAAGCCGGTCAGGTCGGTGAAGGTGAACGTTTCGCCAGCCCATGCCACTGCGGTGATGGTGGCCATGACCGGTTCGCTGGTGCCGAGCATGGTGGCACGCACCGCGCCGACGCGCATCACGCCTGCCATGTAGAGCCAGAACGCGAGGAACGTGCCGCATACGATGGTGTAGAGCAGCAGGAGCACGCCTCGCGCGTCCAGTGCGGGAATGTTCGCCCACGGTTGCGCGAACGGGCATAGAATGAGTCCGGACATAAGGAATGTGATGCCGTTGATGGTCATGTTGCCCCATTTGAGCATGAGCATGACCGGCAGGATGGACATGGCCGCGGTGCTCACCGCGTCGATCAGTCCCCATGCGAGCCCCTGCCATGGCAGCGACAGCGAGGCGAAGTTGCCGCCGGTGGCGATGAGGAACGTGCCTGCGAGTGCCAGGAGCACGCCGACCAATTCACGCTTGAGAGGCAGTCGTTTGACGCGCAGGCATACCCAGGAGAGCACGAAGACCAGGTTGAGCGTCTGCAATACGGTGGCGGTTCCGGAGTTCGTCCAGTCGATGGTCATCAGGTAGGAGACCTGCACCAGAAGCACGCATATCAGCGTGGTGACCAGATATTTCGGATACGATTTGACGTCTTTGACCGCTCCGGCGAGTTTCTGCGGCGTGGTGATGGCCGATCCGACCAGGAAGATCAGGCTGGCGAATAGCGCGCGCACGCAGGAAAGCCAGACCGGATCCAGCTGGTAGTCGCGCATCAGCAGTTTGGCCACGGTACTGTTCATGCCCCACATGGCACCGCCCAGCAGTGTCATGCCAGTGCCGATGAGCAGACTTTTCGGCGTCTGCTCCAGCACATGTTCCGTTTTTTTCGCGGTTTTTTTCGCAATTTTTTGCGATTCGGAAGTTTTCTGCGATTGCGACGCCTGTCCCGACGTTTGCTTTGCCACGGCCTATCCTCGCTCTCTCCACGGCTTTCACGGCAAATTCACGGCGATTGTAACGCACACGGTGCGCATACTAAACGTCAGTTATGCAAAACAGATTTATTCCGCCAAACTTGCGTTCGGCGCCGCCAAAAAACCGAGGATTTTGTCAAGATATGATTCGAGTACGGCATTCGGCATGGAGAAAATTTCGTGCAATGACTGGCTATACCGCACTTTTTCGATGGAACCGCCACCTTCTCGCACACGTTCAACGAAGTCATCTTGTGGTCCGTTGAGCACCCACACGTCGCGGCCGGCTTGGAATAGCAATACCGGGGCTTCGATGGCTCCGCACATGTCGGGTTTGAGCACGGCTCGGGAAAGCGCCATCGCCTGGTTTGCCCAATCGAAAGTGGCAGCATTGGTCTGGCATGACTTGTCTGTCAAGCGCTGTTTGTGGAACCAGCGGATGCGTGCTTCGGAAGCTCCCTTGTAATCGTCGGGATTGAGGTTTCCGTCGAAATCGGTATGGCCGAACACGCGCGATTTGCCGAAACCAAGCCCGCAGATCACGCCGACCACAATGCGTGCAATCCACGTTGGCATGCCGACCACCGGCGCAATCATCGGCGCGGACAGCACCGCTTTGTCGAACAACGACGGGTAGCGTTCCAGCACGGCCGCGCCGATGCCGCCGCCCATGGAATGGCAGTACAAGTACATTGGGCCATCTCCAGCCACTTCGCGACCCACGGTCTGCGCGAACGTGGCGAAATCGGCCACATACCGGCGCCAATCGTCGATCCATACCAAGCTCGGGTTGCTCATGTCGTGCGTGGAATGGCCATGTCCGCGATGTTCGAACACGCATACGGAATAGCCGGCCAGTAGGAAGTACCACACCATTTCGCTGTATTTGCGTCCGAATTCGGTGAATCCGTGCGAAATCACCACCGCACCGCGGAATACGCCCGATGCGCCGTCTTCACGCAATGCGTCGAATTTGTGCGCGTCGTAGCAGTAGTAATGCAACCGTCCAGAATGCTCCAGCTTAGGTAGCATATTGCCGTCCCAATCAACGGTGGCAGGTTCCATCCAGCCCTCCGCCATGCAGTTACGCAGCGCAGGCAGTACCGTTTCGTCCATTTCGGCGTCGTAGCGCGCCTCATCGATGAGCGTGATAGTCATGAATTCCATCTTAGGCGAACAAAGCCAAGACAAAACTAAGCACAAGCATGTGCGCTGTATAACGATGTATCAACAGTGCGTCACGCACTGTATCGCCACCCCGCGCGTCATCCTCGCATACTATGGAAGCATGAAATGTGTTTCACTACTGATGGTGGTGACGTTGTCTCTCACCAGCACACCAGCATATGCGTATGCAACAACTCCCGTTGACGGCAACGACGATATCTCCGCTGCCGCGAATACCAACTGCCCAACATGGATGCAATGGCTGTGTGGGAAAGGAAAGTGATCGCATAATGACCACGTCGGAAAGGCATCCTAAGATTCATCGCATCGCGCTAGTCGACAATGATCCGCGAGCGCTGGATTCGCTCAGTGCCGTCATTGCCTGCAAAGTGCCGACCGCATATGTGGTGTGGACTGCGACTTCTGGCTATGAGGCGATAGAACGCTGTCAGGACGCGAACAGCAATGTCAGTTTGTTGATTCTTGATATGTCGATGGAGGGTTTGCAGGGGCCTGCTACTTGTCGTCGGTTGCGTTTGATGGGCAAGCATATGCCGATTCTTGGTGCGACGAGTTTTTCCATCAAGAGTTATCGGGACAAGCTGGTAGAGGCTGGTGCGCAGGGTTTGGTTGGTAAGGAGAATGCCGACCAGTTGGCGCAGATTATTATGCGTATGTGCAATGGCGAGGTGATGGAGGGGTTTGAGACGCCTGCGTTGGCTAATTTGCGTATTAGTAGGGAGGCTGAGACTGCGCCTTCGCTCACTGTTCGTGAGGAGCAGATTATTTCTTTGTGTGCGGAGGGCATGCTTGATCGAGAGATTGCCGAGCGTTTGGGGATTTCCGAAGCCACCATCCGCAAGCATATGCAAAGTATTTTAAGGAAGCTCAACTGTAAGACTTCGCGTCAGGCAGTGGCATTGTGGGTGAGGTCCAATGCGTTCTAAACCTGCAGCTCAGTACATTACGTGGCGGAATCGTGTGCGCACGTTGCATCCGAATTTGTGGCATCCAATCCGTTTTATCATCATGTTGATCGTGCTCGTATGGACCGTATATGGAGTTTGTTACGAACCGCCTACCGACATATCTGGCGTGGTTTGGATTGCGATGCTGGTTGCAGCGCTCGTGGTATCTCCATTATTTCCAAAAAGCATGTCGGTGGCGATTATTGTGATTGCCTATGCTGGCGATCTGTTTACCTCTTACGCAAGTTCGGGTAATTCTCTTCCCACGCATCTCTACGCTTATGGCATGCTTGCGTACAGTACCAATGTCATTATCGCGGCAGCGCTGTTCACATATTACATTGCTACTATCCTGCTGATTTCGCCTCCTAGCCCAGGCACTAACCCTGTCTCCATGATCAGTATGTATGCCATGGTACTGCTGCTCGGCAGGGCGTTGAGTTGGAGCGAGAAAACGACGCGGAAGCGTTTTGAAGCGGCGCAAAACAAGAATCGGTTGCAGGAGTTGGAAAGCCGCGCACGCATTGCCGACGCTATTCACGATGCGGTGACGGGCGATTTGTCGGCGGCGGCGTTTGTGGCACAACGGCATGTTGACGGCGTTTCAGGCAGCCCTAGTGTCGCTGCCGGAGGCCCTGTCAGCGCAGCCGATGCAGCCGACGCCGAAGACTGGCGTCAGATCAACGAATACATTCTTTTCGCATTGACGAATGTGCATCGCGTTATCGACGAATTGAATATGGATGCCACCGTCCTCCCCGGCGATGCTGACGGCGAAGCGCTGGCCAATCTGCTGCGAGCCACCATGAACGACGGCGACCGACGTTTGCGTAAACTCGGCTTCGAAATCACGTCCATACGGCACTGTGCGGGTGGCAAACCGAGTGCATCGCGGGAGACCGCCGAGCTTGTCAATAATCTGCTGCGTGAAATCTATGCGAATATCGCTCGTCATGCTGCCCCGGGAAGCAAGGTTGATCTTTCGGTGATACTTAGACCGAATGCCATTGAAATCACTCAAATCAATCCCATGAAAGAAGGGATAGCCGGAGCCGACGGGCACGATAACGAACTTCCTGGCGGCCATGGGCTTGCCTCGTTCAAGAAGCAACTTGAATCACATCAGGGCACGCTCACCGCGTCCGCGCAGGACGGCAGTTGGACGCTTTTCGCGTATATTCCGGTGACTGTCATCGACGATTCGCCGGGATTGTTTGAGCAAGTGCAGGCGTGATCGTGCATATTGCTATTGCAAATCTGACGTGATTCACGTGTTTTCTGATGTGATTCACGTTTCGACTTTGCTTGATATTCACCTATTTCTAACGATTTTCGGCTTTTCCAAGCCCAAATTGGGGGGGGTACACAAATGTGGTACCCCCCCGCTTGCGAAGTCGCTTTCGCCTGTTTTATGTTGGCAATCGAGAAGGGAACGCGTTCGCCCACGACGCTCGGATGCTTGGCAGTCCGTGAGTCGCGGGGGAACGCGTTTTGCTTTTGTTCGTCGCTTTTGCTTGCGCTGTTGCAGCCATCATTACAGCGCTATCGGCTCAGCACTACCGTTCCAATGCTTTCGCGAGGAAATCGCGCTGCAGGATCAGCAGATTTTCAGCGACGGTTTCGTCATTGGTCATATGCGTGATGCCGGTCAGCGGCAGGAACGTGTGCTTGCGTCCGGCTGCCATCAGCGCTTGGCTCAGGCGTAGGCTGTGCGCGATCGTCACATTGTCGTCGGCGAATCCGTGAATGAGCATGAGCGGGCGATCAAGCTGAGGCGCGTCGGAGATGATGCTGTTACGTTCGTACACGGCCGGATCAAGACCCAAGTAGCGTTCGGTGTAGTGCGTGTCGTACAGCGTCCAGTCGGTCGGGGGTGCACCCGCGCAGGCCGCAGCGAAGGTTTCCGGCGCTTCCAGCACGGCGAGCGCGGAAAGGAATCCGCCGTACGACCAGCCGATCATGGCTACGCGGTTGAGGTCGGGTTGCGGGATGGTGGTTTCCGAGGATTCCTTGTTTTCTTGCGCGGCCAGTGTTGCCAACGCTTCCGGTAGCGCACGTACGGCGTCTACTTGGTCTTCGAGCGTCACGGATTTCATGGTTTCGTAGATGGCACGGTCCCATTTCGGCCCGCGTCCGGTGGTGCCGCGTCCGTCGGCGGTGACCACGATGTAGCCTTGGTCGGCCCACCATTGCGCATCCCAGTAGAAGGATTGGTTTTCGACGACTTGTTGAAATCCGGGACCGCCGTAAGGCTTCATGAGCACCGGCAGAGTGTCGGCATGCGCGTATTCGCTGCTAGCCGAGGGGAGCACGATTGCCGTGTACAGGCCACGTTCGCCAAGTCGGGTGAAGTGTACGTTCGGCGTGAATCCGGGGGTTTCGGCATGGTTTTCGATTGGTGAGACCACCATTGACGCCACATCTGTACCATTTTCGTCGGTTGTAACGATGTTCATGCAATGCTGCATTTGCACAGTTGCATCATCCATGCCGCGTCCGGTCACCACGCAGCCGTTGCCTGCGCGAGACATGGTCCACTGGCCGGGCGCGTAGGTGAGGGGTTCCCATGTGCCGTCATAGCGGATCGACACCACGTCGAAGCTGCGGGCGTCATGATCGGCGGCGTTGGACTGCCAGAGGAATGGCAGGCTGTCGTCAGGCAACAGTTCGGGGGTGCGCTGTACCACGCAGAGCACGTCGTCGTCGGTCACATTGAGCACTTCGCGCACCTGCAGTCCGGCCGGCGTGAAGGGCACGCCATCGACGGTAAGGCGGTTCGTATCGGCATCCATGTCGTTCATCGCGCAGATCAGGCGTCCATTCGGCGTGAATGCGGGCGTGCCGTGGATCAGATCGAGCCAGTAGGCGTTGCCGTGTTTTTCGAGCACGCGCGTGCTGCCCGGGCGTTCACCTTCGGCATATTCGGGAATGGCGATGGAGAAGGTTTCGACTTGATCGCCTTCATCGTCGGTGAATCCGTTTTCCGCGTCTCGCATGGTAGCGATCGGTTCGCCCACGTGGATGGCGAGCACCTGATCGTGCTGCTGGAGTCGGTCTTGCACGAGGATGATCGGCTCATGCCCGCTCGTCCAGCTGACTGCGGCCAAATATTCGTAAGCTTCATGATCCCAATGCACCTCATTCGCGATTGCCCCGTAGCAGCAGTTGTCGCTGTCGAAGCCAAGTTCCAGCAGGGTCAGTCGCACGTTGGCATTGGCGGTCAATGCTTGCGGATAGCGGTTGGATCGTGCAGGATTCGCAGGATTAGCTGGGTCCGAAAGATGCCAGATTGGTTCCGGGGATTCATCGTAGGTTTCGAACAGCACATATTTGGAATCGGGAGACCACCAGAAGCCGTCGTAGCGGTTCATTTCCTCGCCTGCTGCGAATTCCGCCAAGCCGATCTTCCATTCGCCGTCTTGCGGGATTGAAGCGACTACCGAAATCGCGTCTCCGATTTCGCAATCGTCGTCACCGAAAGCCGTGTCGAAAGCGGTATCGGCAAGATCGACATTCACCAGATAGGTGCCGGTGGTGTACATGACATGCTGCCCGTCAGGGCTGATACGCGGATTCAGTACCGGCTTGAGCTCGTCTTCTTCTATGGCGATAGCTCGCGTCACGCCGACTGCGATGTCGGTGAGGAAGAGTTGTCCGTTGATGGTGAAGGTCACGCGGTTGCCGCTTGCGTCGGTGGAATAGCCGACGATTCCGGAACCACCTTCGCGTGCACGTTCGCGACGCGCCCGTTCCTCAGCGGGAACGTCTTCGGCGTCGGCATCGGCGAGCAGCGTGCGTGGATCGGCGAGCAGCATTTCGCTGGCGTTGCCGTTTTCGTCGATCACGCTCATCCACAGTGAGGTGACGGTGTCTTCCGATCCGTCGGAACGCAGGAACAATGCACGGGAACCGTCTGCAATCACACGCGCGGAACGCGGAGCTCCGCAGGAAAATCGCAGTGTACGAGCTTTTTTACGAGGAAACTGTCGAATCGCATCTGTCATATTTCCAACCTATCACCATTCCATATCTCCTTTCCCACAGACATCCATCGCACAGCATGGAATCGAAATGATGGTGACAAACCCAGAATCGTATACCCCCTAGATGGTATAAAGACCGAAATATTGAATGAAATTTTTGCAATTAAAGAGCTTACGAATTGGCGCTCGGCGCTCTACCGCGTAGGATGGGTGAGGATAGAAAGGGACAAGCATGAGTGTTCTCGACCGATTTGAGAAGAGCGTGGAAGGCGCCGTCAACGGGGTTTTCGCCAAGTTCGGGTCCAAGGACCTGCAGCCCGTCGACCTTTCCAGCGCGCTGGAACGTGAGATTGATAAAGAGGCCATGCCCGTCACGCGAGACCGTACCGTGGCGCCGAACGAGTACCGTTTCAAGCTCAGCACACCGGATTTCAACAACATCGTCGATTGGGGTGCCGAAGCGCTAGCCAACGAGCTGGCCGACAACCTCACCCAGTATGCGAAGGACCAGCATTACGCATTCGTAGGCCCGGTCGTGGTGATCTTCGAAGAGGACCTCGACTTGACCAAGAGCAACTTCAAGCTGACGAGCGAATCCGTGCAGGGCAACACCGTGCCCGTCACCACCGAGGCGCAAACCGAGGATTGCCCGATGCTGGAGATCGGCGAGCACCAGTATCTGCTTACGGAAAGCAAGACCATCATCGGCCGCGGATCCGACTGCGACATCGTGATCGACGATCCGGGCATCTCCCGCCGCCATATGGAGATTGACGTCACCGACAATGGCAGCACCGTCATCGCGCGCGATCTGGGTTCCACCAACGGCATGTATGTCGAAGGCCACCATGTCGAGGCGGCCACGCTGCTCGACGGCAACACCATCACCATCGGCCGCACCCGAATCCTGTATTGGGCCTCTTCGCAGGATCAGGAGTAACCAACCCCAATCTCGGGAGTTGCCTCTATGCTCACTGAACTTACTTTCGCGATCCTCAAGTACGGATTCCTCGTACTGCTTTGGATCTTCGTAGCCTGCACGGTGCGTTCACTGTACAGGGATGTGGAAACGCTCAGCCCGCGCAAGTCGCGGGCTCATCGCCGTAAGGAGCGTCGCGCGCGCAAGGCCGTCGAAGCGCCAGCGCCCGTGGCCGCCCTCGCGCCGGCGGTCAGCACTACATCAAGTGCCAAACCTACCTTGCTGGTCATCATCGATGGCCCTCTTGCCGGCAGTTCCGTCCCCCTGACCGGCAACACCATCACGCTTGGCCGTTCCGCATCGAACACCGTGGTCTTGGATGATGAATTCGTCTCATCCCACCATGCGCGCGTCTACACGGATCCCGCCACCGGCAAATGGGCCGTCGAAGATCTGGGCTCCACCAACGGCACTGTGGTCAACCAGCAGCGTCTGAACGCGCCGATGATCCTCGGAACACGCATTCCCGTACGCATTGGCGCAACCACCTTCGAATTGAGGTGACCCGTTTGCCGACTTCCCCCGCTTCACAACCGCTGTTCATGTATTCCACCGTCGTTTCCGACGTGGGTACCGTACGTTCCAACAATCAAGATTCCGCGTTCGCAGGCGAGCATCTGATCGCCATCTGCGACGGCATGGGAGGCCATGCGGGAGGCGACACCGCCTCCACCATCGCCATCCGTTCGCTGGCCCACATCGAGCAAGACAATGTGCAGGGCGATGTCCAGGTTATTGCCCACATGCTGAAAACCTCGGTGATGGCCGCGCATGACGCGATCGTCGGCAAGGCGAAACGTGAACGTCGTCTCGCGGGCATGGGCACCACCGTCACTTCCGTCGCACTGGTTGCGGGATATTGGGTTGTGGCGCATATCGGCGATTCCCGCGCGTATCTACTGCATGACGGCCGTTTGATCCGCATGACATCCGACCACAGCTATGTGCAGCATTTGATCGATACCGGCCGCATCAGCGAGTCCGAGGCGCGCAATCATCCGCAGCGCAACGTCGTGATGCGGGTTTTGGGCGATTTCGATATCGACTCGCGCCCGGACATCGCCGTACGCAAGGCGCATCCGTCCGACCGTTGGCTGCTATGCTCCGACGGCTTGTGCGGCGTGCTTGAGGATTCCACGTTGCAGGAGGTGCTATCCACCTGCTCCGATCAGGAAGAATGCGCTCAACAGCTGGTTTCGATGGCGCTTCGTGCCGGCAGTACCGACAATGTCACCGCGGTCATCGCCGACGCGACGCTCGCCCTCGACGCGGACACGTTCGACCTGCCACATCAGACACCGCTGGTCGGCGGCGCGGCCAGCGCAAGCCTCGAACCGATCGCCGACATCATCAACGAGCCGGTCGCATCCGCACCCGCACTGCGCGAAGGCAAGAAGTCGCCGGCGGCTCGCGCGGCGGCATTGCGCAACGGCAAGAATCCCGACGAAAACGACAATCCTCAGGAACAGCGCGTGGCACAACCGTCCACGGTACGCGAGGAAAACGGCGACCGCACCAATCCCGATACCGGAGAAATCCCCGTCGTACAAAAGGATGACGGCCGTATTTCCGCCGATCCAAACGATCCGGAAGTCGCCAAAGCCATCCACAACGAACATATCGAGCAACGCAAGACGAAGCGATCACGCACCCGACGCAACCGCGTGATCGCCATCATCGTCACCATCGTGATACTGCTAGGACTGGCAGGCGGCGCTTTCGCAACCTACCGCTGGAGCCAAACCAAGTACTATATCGGCGACAATAACGGCGAAGTGTCGATTTTCCAAGGCGTGCCGACCAGTCTGTTCGGCTTCCAGCTATCGCATGCCATCACCGACACCAATATGAAGACGAGCGAACTGCCGCCAAGTTGGCAGGAGCAACTCGCGCAGGGCATTTCCTTCGATACGTACGGCGAGGCGAAAACGCATACGCGCCTGATTAAAAAGCAGCTGAAACAGCAGCAGGACGCCGAAGCGCAGAAGGTGCAAAACAAGACGAACAGCGGATCCGACAGCAAGTCGTCAAGCAAATCCTCTGATACGACTTCCGACAAATCGTCAAGCAAATCAGGTGATTCGAGCAACGCTTCGGCAGACAAGTCAGGCGGTGACCAGTCATGATGGCAACCCGTCTGAAGCAATTCGGCCTACTCTTGTTCAGCATGCTGATTTGCGGCGTCTCATTCTTCCAGATGTTCGAACGCACCGCTGGCGGTTTTCCGCATAGTTACCTGTGGATGCTTGCATTCGTCGGCGCATTGTTCCTGACTGCCTGGGGATTGCTGCTGCGGTTCCAGCCGTACGCCAACCAAGCGATCATGTGCTGCGTGATGGTGCTGACGGGCACCGGCATCATGATGATCGCCCGCATCGATCAGGATTTGAACACGTCCGTCGCGTTCAAACAGTTGCTTTGGCTGTCGATCGCGCTGGTTGTGGCGGATCTGCTGGTGATTTTCATGAAGGATTACCGTGTGTTGCGGCGGTTCTCGTACGTCAGCATGGTAATCGGTTTGGTGTTGCTGCTGTCGCCGATGCTTCCGGTGGTCGGTTCCGAACAGTATGGCGCCCGTATTTGGGTGAAGATTCCCGGTTTGGGATCGTTCCAGCCAAGCGAATTCGCGAAGCTGTTCCTTGCGTTCTTCTTCGCCTCCTACCTATATGACCACCGCGACCAGCTTGCGGTCGGCGGCAAGAAGGTGTTGGGCCTGCAGTTGCCGCGCATCAAGGATCTGGGGCCGATCATCGTGGTGTGGATCGTGTCGATGGGCGTGCTGGTCATGCAGCACGATTTGGGCACGTCGCTCATGTTCTTCGCCATGTTCGTATCCATGCTGTATGTGGCCACAGGGCGTACCAGTTGGATTGTGATTGGTTTCATCGCGTTCGCCGTAGGCGCGTTTGCGGCGGCCAACATTTTCAGCCATGTCGGCGCCCGTGTTGGCGCCTGGCTGCATCCGTTCGACTCGACGCAATACAACAAGGAGTATGGCGGCTCATACCAGCTCGTCACAGGTATTTTCGGCCTGGCATCAGGCGGCTTGATGGGCACCGGCCTTGGGCAAGGTCACCCGTCGCTCACTCCGATCGCCAACTCCGACTACATCTACGCGGCACTTGGCGAAGAGCTGGGCCTCACCGGCCTGATGGCCATTCTGATGCTCTATTTGCTCATCATCGCCGCCGGGATGATCACTGCGATGAAAATCAAGGATGGGTTCGGCAAACTTCTCGCATCGGGCCTCGTGTTCACCATGGCCTTCCAGGTGTTCACCGTGGTGGGAGGCATCACGTTAGTCATACCGCTTACGGGTTTGACTCTTCCGTACATGGCCGCCGGCGGATCCTCACTCATAGCGAATTACATGTTGGCAACACTCTTAATGGTGATTTCCAACTCGGCAAACAAACCCGAATCCGATATCGACAGCGACACGTTCCAATACGAGGCGATGCAGGCACTGAGCGCCCGCAAGCAGAGCCGCGCCCGCAGAAGCGTTGCCTCCGATCAATCCGCTGCACAATCGCAAGCCGTTCCGCAAGTCTCCATACCGGCCACCATGCAGCAATCGCAGGCAACGGAAATCATCTCCACGGAAACGCCGGTCGCAGGCACGCCAATCGTGCCCCCTGCTCCCCCATCGAATGGGTTCGGCACAGCTGACATGACGAGCACGCCGAACCCATCGGGCAACACGTCAGAGGGGAGCCAAGCATGAATAAATCACTTCGCCAACTGTTCACCATCGTGGTGGCGCTGTTCGTCATTCTGGGCATGTCCACCACGATCATCACGGCGATCCGCGCGAACCAGCTCAACAGCGATCCGCGCAACACCCGCGCCCTCTACCACGAGTATGGTGCTCCGCGTGGCGCGATTCTCGCGTCGGACGGCTCCGTCATCGCCAAATCCGACCCGTCGAACGACGCGTTCTCCTATCAGCGCTCCTATGCGGCCGGCGAGCTGTATGCGCCGGTCACCGGCTTCTTCTCCATCAGCCAGCGCGGTTGGAGCGGTATCGAAGCCTCGCGCAGCTCGCTGCTGTCGGGCCAATCCGACCAACTGGTGTGGCAGCGGTTCAAATCGCTGTTCACCGGCCAAGAGAACAAGGGCGCGACCATCGAAACGTCCATCGATCCGAAGATCCAGCAGGCCGCCTACAACGGTCTCGCCAACAATGACGGCGCGGCCGTGGCCATCGAAGTGAAGACCGGCCGTATTCTCGCCATGGCGAGCACGCCAAGCTACGATCCGAACCAGCTGGCAAGCCACGACACGTCCGAAGCGAACGGCAACTATTCCACGCTCTCGCAAAACGAATCGAACCCAATGCTCAACCGCGTCACCTCGCAGCTGTATCCTCCGGGATCCACGTTCAAGACGGTGGTGGCGGCCGCCGCGTTGGAAACGGGCGAATACCAGACTGACACCGAGATTCCGGCCGGATCGAGCTATACGCTTCCAGGCACGGCCACGCAGTTGACGAACGCCGTGTCGCAGGCCGACGGTTCGGATGGCAAGATCACGTTGGAAGACGCGATGGCGTATTCGTCGAACACCGCATTCGCCCAGCTGGGCGTGGCTTTGGGTGACGAAAAGGTCTCATCTATGGCCGAAAAACTTGGTTTCGACAATCCGATCGCCGTCGACGGTTCCGAATCCACGGGCACGCCGTGGGTGAGCGTGGCGTCGAATTTCCCAACCGATGCGTCCGACGACAAACTCGCCTTGGCGTCCATCGGCCAGGGAGACACCGTGGCGACCCCGCTACAGAACGCGCTGGTGGCTGCTGCAGTGGCGAACGGCGGCAAGGTCATGCGCCCGACGTTGGTGGATTGCGTGCGTTCCTCTGATCTGTCGGTCATCTCGCAGACCAAGCCGCGGGTGATGAGCCGCGCGTTCAGTTCGGACACCGCGGGCAAGCTCACACAGATGATGGAAGCCGTGGTCACCAAAGAAAACCAGAATCTGGCCATCGACGGCGTGCGAGTAGCAGCGAAAACCGGCACCGCGCAGATCGGCGACGGCAACACGTCCATCGACGGCTGGGTGATAGGATTCGCCCCTGCGGATGATCCGAAAATCGCCGTTGCCGTGGTGGTGCACAATGTGGACTTGTATGGCTCGTTCGCCGCAGGACCGATTATGAAAGCGATGATGCAGGAGGCGCTGGCAGAGTGAAACTGATTGAAGGACAGCTCATCCACCGACGCTACAGGTTGGATGCCCGTCTAGCCCAAGGTGGCATGGGCGAAGTGTGGAAAGGCTACGACATCCAGTTGGGCCGACCAGTGGCCATCAAGGCGTTGCGTGGCGATTTAGGGGTCACGCAGGAGGCCAAACTGCTTCGCTTGCGTGCGGAAGCACATAATTCCGCCAATCTTGCACACCCGAACATCGCCGCGTTGTTCGAATATTACGAGCATGACGGCATCGGATTCCTCATTATGGAGTATGTGCCCAGCAAGTCGTTGGCCGACCTGTTCCACGAGCAGAATGGTCCGATGGAGCCGACCCGCTTGCTGCCGATTCTCATCCAGACCGCCCGTGGCCTGTTCGTCGCCCATTCGCATGGCGTGATCCACCGCGATGTGAAGCCGGCGAACATCATGGTGTCCGATTCCGGCGAGGTGAAGATCACCGATTTCGGCGTCTCCTACTCCACTAATCAGGAGCAGATCACGCAGGATGGCATGGTGGTGGGCACCGCGCAGTACATTTCCCCGGAGCAGGCGCAGGGCCAGCATGCCACACCTCAATCCGATATCTATTCGCTTGGCGTCGTCGCCTACGAGGGCCTGTGCGGGCATCGTCCGTTCACGGGTGCCACGCCGGTTGACATCGCCGCAGCCCATGTCAACAATCCGGTTCCGCCGCTGCCTGACTCCGTCGATGTGCAGCTGCGTGAATTCGTCATGTCAATGCTGGCCAAGGATCCCCTTGACCGTCCGAAGGACGCGTTGACGGTGTCGCGCACATTGTCCCGCATCGAACGCCGTCTGCTCGACCAGCAGACACAATTGGCTGACACGATGGTGGTGCCTACAGGTGGAAGGCTTCCGCGCCGCGTGGTTAGCAGACCTCATATCTCCTTGATCACTGATGGGAAGGAACAGGGATGAACATCAACATGCCTACCTCTTTGGCTGGTGAACGTTACCAGCTCGGCCAACTGGTCGGCCGTGGCGGCATGGCCGAAGTGCACGTGGCGCTCGATACGCGTCTTGGGCGTACCGTCGCGGTCAAGATCATGCGCGCCGACTTCGCCAACGACAAGATCTTCCTTGAGCGTTTCCGTCGCGAAGCCCATTCCGTGGCGCAAATGAACAATCCCAACATCGTGAACATCTACGATTCGGGCGAGGAAGTCGTCACCACCGAAACCGGACAGACCGAGCATCTGCCGTATCTGGTGATGGAGTATGTCAAGGGCCAGACCTTGCGCGACATTCTCAAAGTGAACGGCGCTTTGAGCCAGCGCGACGCCGAACAGGTGATGATGGGCGTGCTCAACGCGCTCGATTATTCACATCGCATGGGCATCATCCACCGCGACATCAAGCCCGGCAACATCATGATTTCCGAGC
>OLSF01001133.1_pt1 | contig 24744 bp, 18 predicted proteins | sample 1672301 | NCBI WGS metagenome assembly OLSF01 (sample SAMEA3136669, study PRJEB25190) | human gut metagenome | biome: human gut; feature: human-associated habitat; material: faeces | place: Austria | collected 2013
ATCTTAGGGTTCCATCTTCTGGTCTGATGTCCAAAATGAACACCAGCTTCAAGCAGCTGCTTCATAGAAATAACGCTCATGTTTTTACTCTCCTTTGGTTTGTCTTCCGTATGCCATACGTACAGGCAACTGCTTGCGCAGCACCAAACCTGCCAACCGCATACGTGTTTTTTAAATTTTTAAGCCCTACAATCATATCATGGAAAAAATACAATTGCAAGGCTTTTTTTGTTTTTTCTTCTATTTTTTTTCGTTTTTATGCATTCGTACCTGATGTATTCTCTGCACTAACCTTAACCTTAGCCAACTCATCAAATACAACATCATTAAGAACCTTGATGTAAGTTCCCTTCATACCGGATGATCTGGACTCGATAACACCGGCACTCTCAAACTTACGCAGTGCATTTACAATTACAGAACGTGTAATTCCGATGCGGTCTGCAATCTTGCTTGCAACAAGAACACCTTCGTTTCCGTCGAGTTCACGGAAAATGTGAACAATTGCCTCTAACTCAGAGTAGCTAAGTGTACTGATAGCAGATTTTACGATCTGCTTCTTTCTATTTTCTTCTGCGCTCTCTTCGTTTACAGAACGAAGCATCTCTAGTCCTACTACAGTGGTGCCATATTCACTTAAGATGATATCATCAATGCCGTATCCTGTGTGCTCTCTGTAGATAAACAATGTACCAAGTCTCTCACCTGCGATTTCTATTGGTGTTACAATTGCCTGGTATTTCTCACCGTTTTCCTGAGAGAATCCAAGTGTAGCCAAATTGACATTCTCTTTTGTGGAAAGTACGCTTAACAGACGTTCGTTGAGCATATGATCCGCAAATGATCCGATGTTGTTTTCCATCAGCTCATTAATTACATCCACATCCTTCCAGACACTGAAACCTAAAACCTTACCCTTCTTGCTGAGTACCAGAATATTGGATTCCAGAATCTCACTTAATACCTCACAGATATCATTAAAGACAACTTTGCTGGTATTGTTGTTATGCAAAAGTTTGTTGATTTTTCTTGTTTTATCCAGCAACTGCACGCTCATATTGGGTTCCTCCAATGCAATTTATTCTTTGTACAGTATCATATCACAAAATGAATAATTTTACAAGAATATTTCGCAGTTTTGTCAGATTTATTCCTCCGACTTTGCAATATAGCCGCACGCAGCGTCAGAACAGCACTCTCTGTTTCCCTTTTTGATCATATAAGAGCCACATTTCGGGCAGTTATGTCCAGTCGGACGATTCCATGACATAAAATCGCAATCTGGTGCACCCTCACAGCCATAGTACACACGACCCTTTTTCGTCTTTCGGATGACAAGATCTTTGCCGCATTTCGGGCAGGCTACGCCAATCTTTTCAAGATATGGCTTTGTATTTCGACAGTCAGGAAATCCCGGACACGCCAAAAACTTTCCATGAGGACCATACTTAATAACCATCTGTCTTCCGCACAGCTCACAAAATTCATCTGACAGCTGATCCTCGATCTTGACGCTCTCAAGCTCTCTGTTTGCTGCCTCTACTGCCTCATGAAGATCTGGATAGAAGTTTCTAACAATGCTCTTCCACTCAACCATTCCCTCGCCAACCATATCAAGCAAAGACTCCATATTGGCTGTAAACTCAGCATCTACAATGATTGGGAAGGATTTCATCATAATGTTGTTTACGACCTGACCAAGCTCCGTCACATACAGATTTTTCTTTTCCTTTGTGATGTAGTGACGTGCAAGAATAGTAGTAATTGTCGGTGCATAAGTAGAAGGACGTCCTATTCCCTTTTCCTCAAGCATACGAACAAGTGTTGCCTCTGTAAAGTGAGCCGGAGGCTGTGTAAAATGCTGCTGCGTCTCTTTTTCACTCATGGAAAGCTCCATGCCTTCACTAAGATGATCAACAGCAGGTGCGCTTGCCGCTTTTTCTTCACCGTCATTATAAATACTCATAAAGCCGTCAAATGAAAGCTTTGAGCTAACTGCTGAAAACTCATATCCGCCTGATTCAAGCTGTACATGATTCATCATATAAACGGCATCTGCCATGCGGCTTGCAGTAAAGCGTCTCCAAATCAGCTGGTACAAACGGAACTGATCGCGTGAAAGAGATTCCTTTACGCGGACTGGCTCCCTTGTGATATCTGTAGGACGAATACCTTCATGCGCATCCTGAATATGGCCTTTGGCAGCCTCTTCTTTTTTTGCCTGTGTCAAATATTTTTCGCCATACGTTTTTTCAATATATGCTCTTGCTGCTGTATCAGCCTCTGCTGCGATACGTGTGGAATCAGTTCTCAGATACGTAATCAAACCTATCGTACCTTCACCCTCAATTGAAACACCCTCGTACAGCTGCTGTGCGATACGCATCGTTTTTTGTGTTGAAAAATTCAGCTGATTTGCAGCTTCCTGCTGCAGCGTACTTGTAGTAAATGGCATTGGTGCCTTCTTTTTTCTTTCTTTATGCGCCAATTCCTTTACAACAAATTTGTCGCTCTCCACTGCCTTTACAATTTCATTTAGCTGAGTTTCATTTTCAATCGTAAGCTTTTTGGAGTCTTTTCCGTAAAATTGTGCCTTTAATGGCTTTTTAGAGCTTGGCACGTCAAGCAAAACATCTAAACTCCAATATTCCTTTGGAATAAATGCCTCGATTGCTGCCTCTCTGTCACAGATAAGTCTAAGTGCAACAGACTGGACTCTTCCTGCACTAAGACCTCTTTTTACCTTTGCCCAAAGTACCGGACTGATCTCATATCCAACCATACGGTCTAAGATACGTCTTGTCTGCTGTGCATCAACCAGATTCATATTAATTGCGCGCGGCTCCTTTAAGGATGCCTTTACTGCATTTTTTGTAATCTCATTAAAAGTGATTCTTTTAATCTGGTCATCTTCCAGCTTCAGTGCCTTGGACAGATGCCATGAGATTGCCTCTCCCTCGCGGTCAGGGTCCGTTGCCAGATAAATCTTTTCAGCCTTTTTTGCTTCCTTACGAAGCTTCGCCAAAATATCCCCTTTTCCGCGGATTGTAATATACTTTGGTTCGTAATCATTTTCAACATCGAACCCTAACTGACTCTTAGGCAGATCCCTTACATGCCCATTAGAAGCCATAACCTGATAGTTAGCTCCTAAGAATTTTTTTATAGTGTTAACCTTCGCAGGTGACTCTACGATAACAAGATACTTCGCCATGCTTTCCTCCAGCAATGTACCATGCGTACATTTTTTCAATCGGAAATCACTATACACTCTTATTTTACGGATTGCAAGCCCTTTTTAGCCCTTTTTATTTTATTTCATATAAATTTTACGAATCTTACACATTAAATGTTCTTTTATAGCAGCCTCCTGCTTCTTCGCTGATGTAACCTTTTAGCTCCATCTGAAATAATGCACTGCATAAAGTTCCAGCCGGATATCCTGTTTTTTGCAAAAGAATTTCCATATGAACAGGTTCTCTTTCGATAAAGCGATACACATCCTGTTCAATTTCTGTCAAAGGCATCTTTTGTCTATGCATTTTTCTTGCTGCAGCTTCTAACTTAAAATCTGCAAGTATCTCCTGTGGTGATGACAACAGTACAGCACCATTTCTAATCAGCTCATGACAGCCTTCACTAAGATCTGAAAATATTGAACCTGGCACTGCATAGACACTTCTGCCCTGCTCACCCGCAAATTCTGCCGTAATCAAAGAACCGCTCTTTTTTCGTGCCTCTATAATTATGACAGCATCACAAATGCCGCTTATAATCCTGTTTCTGCGCGGAAAAAGAACGGGAATACTGCGTGTTTTCGGACGCATCTCAGAAATCACGCCGCCTTGACGTATTAGTTTTTCATACAATCCAATATTTTCCCGTGGATAACATATATCAACGCCACCGCCTAGCACTGCATATGAACTGCCTGCCTCAAGCGCTGCCTTTTGGCTGCAGCAGTCAATGCCATATGCCATCCCGCTTACGATCTGTGCACCTGCCGCTGACAGCTCTCTTGCGATTTCCTCTGCACACTCCTTCCCATAGCTGCTGCACGCACGCGCTCCGACAATTGCAATTTTAGGAAAATCAGACTTTGGAAGATTCCCCTTCACAAAAAGCCCAATCGGACGGTCTGCCACTTCCTTTAAAAGCACCGGATACTCTTCATCCTCTATTGTAACAAAACGAATTCCTGACTGTGAAAGCTTTTCGTATTCCGCCTCTATTGTTTTTTCCATTGCGCAGGCTTCATGATAAATTCTTTGCTCCCTTGCAGTAAATCCCATTTGAACAAGCTTCTCATCGCTTTGTCCAAAAACCTCACTCGGACCGCCAGCCTCCTCAATTAAACGGCGCACCTTAATAGGTGTAATCATCTGAAGGCATGTACACCAGTAATATGCTTTTTTTCGCTCCATTTTACATATCCCCCCAATATTTTCGATCAATACTCCGATAGCTTATCGCCTCTGCCAAATGTGCTTCTTTAATCTGCTCACTTCCCTCAAGATCGGCAATTGTTCTTGAGACGCGCAAAATCCGATCTCTTGCACGAACACTAAGACCCATTGACTCAAATGCCTGACGAAGAAGTTCTTCTTTTTGCTGGTCAAGATTACAATATTTTGAAAGTCTTGATCCCTTAAGCTGAGAATTAAATAATATTCCCTCATCCTTATAGCGCATGCGCTGACGATTAATTGCCTCTGTGACACGTGCACGCATAGACGACGAATCCGCTCCCTTTTTTGCCTTTGACAAATCATCAAATTTTACTGCAAAGGCCTCCGTGCAAATGTCAATACGATCAAGCATCGGTCGTGAAATACGGTCTCTATAACGTCTGATCTCACCCACACTGCATCGGCAGCGGCTTCTGTCTGGAAAATAGCCGCACGGACACGGATTCATCGCTGCAACAAGCATAAATTCTGCCGGATAACTGCAGCTTCCATTGACACGGCTTATTGTGACCTTTCCATCTTCTAGCGGCTGCCTCATAATTTCTAGTGTATCACGCTTAAACTCTGCCAGCTCGTCTAAAAACAATACTCCATGGTGTGCCAGGCTGATCTCTCCTGGCTTTGGAAATCGCCCTCCTCCAGCAAGTGCAGTCGCCGAAATTGTGTGATGCGGACTTCGAAACGGACGCTTTTTTATAAGTCCCTCTTTGTAGTCAAGAAGCCCAGCCACACTATAAATCTTTGTCACCTCAAGCTGCTCTTTATATGTCATTTCGGGCATAATTGTAGGTATTCTTTTTGCACTCATGCTCTTACCAGAACCTGGTTGTCCAATATATAAAAGGTTATGAAAACCTGCTGATGCCACCATCGCTGCACGCTTCATGCGTTCTTGTCCATAAAGCTCATCATAGTCAAGCGAATCGTCTTCTTTGTCAGAAGTCTCATAAAGAACTGCCTGTCTGTTTTCTTCAAGCCGATCTGGATTATTTAACAGTTCCACAATTTCCTTTAACGTTTTCGTCCCGTAAACAACTGTCTCCTGCAGACAGGCAGCTTCCTTCGCATTTTCCTTTGGCACAACTGCCTTTTTTATCCCTGCCTTCTGTCCGCATTCTGCCAGTACAAGCGTGCCGTTTACAGGATGTATTTTCCCGTCAAGACCCAGCTCTCCAATAAATATTTTATTTTCCAATTCATCCATGCGCACAAAGCCTGCAGCAGCAAGCACTGAAAGCGCAATAGGCAGATCAAAATAGTTGCCCTGCTTTCTTAAATCGGCAGGTGAAAGATTGACCGTGATATGGCTTGGTGGCAGTCGAAAGCCTGAATTTTTAAGTGCTGTTCGCACCCGCTCTCTTGCCTCCTTCACCTCTGCCCCAAGATAGCCTACCATATCAAACATTGGAAGTCCATCGCTGATATCTGCCTCCACACACACAAGAATACCCTCGATTCCATTTGTTGTTCCCGTATACACTTTTGCAACCATTGCTTTACCCTTTCCTGTTCATTTTAAATAATTTTTTGTTTTTGAACGCACAAAGACAACCTGCCATATTTTGACAGATTGTCTTCTCTTAAGGTACCTTATGCTGCAGTTTGTCATTTTATGTAAATGCGCAAAACTATATTTTTCTTTTGTGTATAATCACTCCTGTTCGAAGTGTTCTTCGATCCAAGAAAGAATATCCTCCTGAACCTGTTTTCTTTCTGTCTCATGAAGAAGCTCATGACGCATTCCCGGATAGAGCTTCATTGAAACATCATGTATCCCCGCCTTTTTATAACGGTCATACACGCGCGTCACGCCCTTTCCAAATTCGCCTATTGCATCATCCCTGCCTGACAAAAGAAGAATTGGCAGTCTCTTTGGAATTTTTGCTGTTCCTTTATTTTGAGCAAGTTTCATCAAAATTCGGAAGAAATCAAGATATGCACTTACAGTAAACTGAAAGCCGCAATATTCATCACCGTGATAACGATCCACCTCATCTTGATTGCTGCTTAACCAGCTTGTGCATTCCTTTTCAAAAAAATAGTGATCGTTACTGTCTAACATCAGATAATTAATAAGATCGCTCCTGTAAAAATCACCGCGAAGCACACGTGTAAAGCCCGCCACTGCAAGACCAAACGCTACCTTTAGCTTTCCTGGATCTCCTGTTCCCATTAAAATTGCACCATCAATCTTAGAGCCATACTGTGTAATATACTGTCTGGATACAAATGATCCCATGCTGTGGCCAAGCAATACAATATGACTATCTGGATACTGCTTTCTAATGTAAGCTGTCACACGTGCAACATCTGTAACAAGACAGCGATCTCCATTTTTCTTGGCAAAAAAGCCAAACTGTGAGCTAGTCAGCGCACTTTTTCCATGACCAAGCGTATCATGGCCAATTGCGCCGATACCGTGCGCATTCAAGTATTGTGCCAGCTCCTCATAACGCCCCATATGTTCCACCATACCATGTGTCATCTGAACGATAAGACCTGGCTTTGGTTGGTCTTTTGGCATCCAGATATACAAATGCAGACGATCTCTTCTGCTGCTTGAATCAATATACTTTTCTTTCATTTTCCGTGCCTTTCTGTGTTTTACATCATCAAAAAGCTTCTTAACTTCTCAAGTGCACTCTTTTCAATGCGGCTGACATACGATCTTGAAATACCAAGCACACTTCCCACCTCTTTTTGTGTGTGAACGAGATGTCCGAAAAGTCCATAGCGAAGAACCACTACTCGCTTTTCTTTAGGAAGAAGCACCGTCTGGATTCCCCTGTGCAGACGACATATATCCTCCTTTTTGCAGTAATGCTCCGAGGCATCACATTCACCAGATTCAATCACATCAAAAAGATGAATCTCATTTCCTTCCTTATCCGTTCCTATTGGTTCATATAAGCTGACTTCACGGCTCATCTTTTTTTCTGCACGCAGCAGCATCAGTATCTCATTGTCAATACATTTTGCCGCATAGCTCGACAATCGGTTTCCCCTTGAAACATCAAAAGTGTTGACCGCCTTTATAAGACCAATCGTTCCGATTGACAACAGATCATCCGTCTCCTTATCTGTAAATGCATATTTTTTGATAATATGAGCCACTAGACGCATATTATGCTCAATCAAAAGAGTCCTCGCCTCAGATGATCCCTGATTCATCTGTCTAAGATACTCCTTTTCCTGTGCCGCCGTAAGAGGTTTCTTGAACGTCTCCAAGCAAAATCCCCCGCTATGCACCTTTCTATATCATATGCAGTGACTCATTATTTCGTGCTTTTTTACCTTGCTTATACAGTTACCGGAATCTCACTTTCAGCCTCTTCTTTAAATTCCATGATCTGCTCCGGTGCTGCCTGAGGCAGTTCTGCTACAGATGACACACCAAAGCAGCGTAAAAACTCTTCTGTCGTAGCAAATAATACAGGACGTCCTGGCGCATCAAGTCTTCCAATTTCTTCAATCAGATCATAATCCATAAGCTTTGCGATTGCATGGTCTGACTTCACACCTCGGATACGCTCAATTTCACCTCTTGTGACAGGCTGCTTGTACGCCACAATAGAGAGCGTTTCAAGCACTGAATCACTTAAAACCTGCTTTTGCGGTCTTGACGCAATGCGTATCAAATACTCATAATACTGCGGCTTTGTGCAAAGCTGAACACTATCTTCCAAAAAGACAAGCTGAATGCCTCTTTGCTTTTCACTGTATTCCTTTGCCATATCCTGTAATATCTGTTTTATTTCTTCTTGTGTAAGCTTAAGTGCCTCTGCTAACGTTTTGATTTCTACGCTTTTTCCCATTGTGAATAAAATACTTTCCAAAATGGGATAATAGTCGCGTTTTTCCATAATGCTGTTACTCCTGTTTCTATCTGGCACATGCCTGTCAGCTGCCATCTTTATTCATTTGTATAAGCAGTTAATCATACTGCTCCATATCTTCTCTTGTGATCGTCGTGGTACATTCCTCATTCCAGTCAAGATGAATATCCCTAAATGTTCCCTCCTGCTTAACAGTAAGGCGTCCAATCTTGATTAACTCAAGACAAGCGAGAAACGTAACAACCACATCTGCCTTTGTATACTGCTTTTGAAGCAACCCTCGAAATGAAAAATGCTTCTTTTGCTGAGCATATTCATAAACAAGTGCCAACTTTTGCGACAAGCGCACCGGATCCTTTTCAATATTGCCAAATTTGCTTCTCACAGGATCAATCTTGTCCACCTGACGGCGCGTCACCATACGATAAATTTCCTGAAGACGCTCTAATGTAACTTTGCTTAACATATCCTGCACATTAACAGGAGGCTCATATTTTGACACTTCATCTGGGATTGTGGGATCCTTGTAAAGCAGGCGTGACGCCAAAAGCTGTCTGCTTTTTAACTGCTCACCTAAACTTTTGTATGTTTTATATTCAACAAGACGAGTCACTAATTCTTCTCTTGGGTCAATCTCGTCGCCATTTTCATCCTTCTCAGCAGGAAGCAGAAGTCTGGACTTGATATCCAGAAGCGTCGCTGTCATGACAAGAAACTCGCTGACAATATCAAGATCCTCTTCCTCCATGGCATTGACATACTCCATATACTGATTTGTAATTTCAAAAATCGGAATATCGTATATGCTGACTTTATTTTTTTCAATCAAATGAAGGAGCAGATCAAGCGGCCCCTCAAATTTTTCCAGTTTGTATGATAACATCCGACACTCCTTTTCTATAGTTAGACGACACCAGTATAGCATACTATACAATGAAATTCAATGAGTTTTCCATGTCAAAACAACGAGCTGCGGCAAATTGTTAAGGCGCACATTGATACTGTGCGTGCCTAAACCTCCGCTGACTATGATATTTGTATTTTTCTGTGTCACATTTCCTCTTGCAAGAGGTGAGAAAAACTGCAGCTGCGGTGTCATCACTCCTCCAAGACCAGGGATTCTAATGGTACCTCCATGAAAATGGCCACTAAGTACCAAATCGGCACCCCAATCGGCATATGTCTTTGCAAAGGTTGGTGTGTGAGCAAGCAGCAGTTCAAAGTTTTTGTCTGAAGCTTTTCCAATTTTCTTATCTATATACCCGGCCGATAATGACGGAATACGCCCTTTTCGATAGCACTCCCGCGGCAGCGTGATGCCGCTTATACGCATCGCGGTACCATTTTTTATGATCTCTTCACTTTTATTAACAAGAACATGCATACCACTATCTTTAAGCACTTTCCAGTAGCTCTGCCACCAGCCAGGATACGTAAGCGGTTCTTCTTTCATGCGCTGCTCATGATTGCCAAATGCGTAATACACAGGATATCGCTTAACAAGTTTTTTATACAAATTTGCAAGCATATCAAAATGAGGTGCAGCCCACTCCTTTACTACAAGCATATCACCGCCAATTAAAACAATATCAGGCTGTTCTTTTTCAATTGCCGCAAGCAGCTCTTCATTCTTCATGCCAAAGCTATTATCATGCAGATCAGAAAGAAAAACAGCCTTAAAGCCATTCCATTCCAAACCAAGCTTATCTGTTTTAATGTCGTAGTGCACAATGTCGAGATGAGTTAGTTCATATTCTGAGCGGGCAAACGCAGCTGCACCCGTAAATGCAGCTGCTGTGCCTGCCATAATCCATTTGTTCATTTATATTTCCTTTCGTTCTTTTAATCAAATTGCGGCGGATTTATTTAAATAACTGCCATCCACTGCAGCACAATATTAAGCAGATAATCGAAAAATTTTGCCTCACGGACAGACTCTCCTGCGTAAATGCCAATGCTGCCAAGCTCTTTTCCATTCAGCCGGTACGTTACCGTACCGATCTGCTCTCCCTTTTCAATTGGTGCTGTAAGCTCATTTGTTGTGAGCATCTTTTCTATATTTGAAAAATCTTCACCTGACACAAACAGCCATGAAAATTTTTCCTTATATACAGCCGGAACCTGTTTATCTATTCCTCCCTTTACTAGTATAGGCATAAGTTCGGGAGGATTTTCATCCTGATACAGCTTACATGTTGTATAGCCAAATTGGAGCAGTGACTGTGCCTCAGTGAAGCGATCCTTATAGTTTGGACATCCCATGATAACAGCTATTAACTCAACACCATCCTTATTTGCTGTCGCACATACACAATACTTTGCTTTATTTGTTGAACCTGTTTTTAAACCTGTCGTATATGGGTACTGCTTTAAAAGCTTATTGGTATTGGCAAGTCCAAATTCCTTGCTTCCCTGCATTGTTACATGGGTAATATTTTCCATCCAGATCGTCGTATATGATTTAATCTGCGGATAACGTGTTATCAGTTCCTGCGCCATAAGTGCGATATCACGTGCTGTTGTATAATGATTGTCTGAATCAGTTAACCCACAGCAGTCCTCGAAATGCGTATTTTCCATTCCAAGAGAGGCAGCACGCTCATTCATCATCTGAACAAAGCCCGACTCGCTTCCTGCTATGTACTCTGCCATTGCAACGCTTGCATCATTTCCACTAGAAACCATAATGCATTTGATTAATGTGTCAACTGTCTGCTTTTCTCCTTCTTCCAGATAGACTTGAGAGCCTCCCATTGATTTTGCATAGGCACTCGTCACAACCTCATCCTCAAGGGAAATCTTTCCCGCTTCAATAGCATCAAAAATCAAAATTGCCGTCATGATCTTTGTTATGCTCGCAGGGCTTCTTCTTTCATCGGGTGCTTTCTCGTATATAACGCTTTTTGTAGAGGCTTCCATCAAAATTGCAGATGGACAGGTGAGCAAAATCCCACCTGTCGTCTCATCTGCACAGGAAGGCTGCGGCAAGCCAAATGTAGTACCAAAAATAATAAGGCATAAAAAAGCGATCCAAATTCGTTTTTTCACTGTTTGCTCCCACAGGATGTTCACTATCATTTTAATTCAAATTGAGTCAAAAGTATACCTTGATTTTTACATTTTCTATTCTTCTTTTGTTTTGTTCGTGCATAAAATTTCCTGTTTTATGCGCTGCTTTTCAAGCCACAGCTGCGAAATCATTTCTGCGTTTTTTGCCGCTGCTGCAAGTGAAAAACAGACAATCACAGCCGCAATAACAATTACTAACAAAATAATCAGCCACATAGAAGATCTCCTTTCAAACATTTACACTCTTATAGTATACCTGAAACGATAATCTTTACACTTGACATTCCAAATCTTCCTATTTATAATTGTGAGTGTCTTTACTAGATGAGAAAAGAGGAATTACTATGAGTTTTAATTTTGTTAAAAAGCTTCCTACACCTGCCGAAATTCGTGAACAGTACCCGGTATCTGACGCGATTATACAGGTAAAAAAGGAACGTGATGAGATGATCCGCAAGGTATTTACCGGCGAGAGTGACAAATTTCTTGTCATTATCGGTCCTTGCTCTGCTGATAACGAAGATGCAGTTTTAGATTATGTTCACCGACTGGCACGCGTTCAGGAGAAGGTTTCTGACAAGCTGATTCTGATTCCGCGTATCTACACAAACAAGCCGCGTACTACTGGTGAAGGCTATAAGGGCATGGTTCACCAGCCAGACCCTGAGAAAAAACCGGATATGTTAGCCGGAATACTTGCAATACGCCATATGCACATGCGTGCTGTTGCTGAGACCGGTCTGACTGCTGCCGATGAGATGCTGTATCCAGAAAACTGGCGTTACCTGTCAGATATTCTTTCATATGTTGCTGTCGGTGCCCGTTCTGTTGAAAATCAGCAACATCGTCTGACAGTAAGCGGAATTGACATTCCTGCCGGTATGAAGAACCCGACAAGCGGTGATTTATCTGTTATGTTAAACTCCGTTGTTGCTGCACAGCATGGACATGACTTTATCTTCCGCGGCTGGGAAGTTCAGACAGATGGAAATCCATTAACTCATACTATTTTGCGCGGTGCTGTTGATAAATATGGAAAAACAATCCCGAACTATCACTATGAAGATCTTTATCGTCTGTACGAAATGTATCAGGAAAGAAATCTGCTTAATCCGGCATGTGTTGTTGATGCTAATCACTCCAACTCTGGAAAAAGACATATGGAGCAGATCCGTATCGTAAAAGAAGTTATGCACAGCCGTACTCACTCTAAGGAAATTGAAAATCTTGTAAAGGGCGTAATGATTGAAAGCTACATCGAAGCTGGCAGCCAAAAGATTGGTGAGCATATTTATGGCAAATCAATCACTGATCCATGTCTTGATTGGGACAGCTCCGAGCAGCTGATCTACACTATTGCAGAGCGCGTATAATACATACAAAAAAGTGCCAGCGTTTAACCGCCCGGCACTTTTTTTATTGGAAATAAATTTTTATCTGCGCGTTCTTGCCGAATCAAGACGACGTCTCCATCCTGCTACTCCGATACCGCCTCGCTGTTCCATCTGAGCAACATGGCGTTCTGCTTCCTCAAAGAATCTGCGTTCCTTTGCATACTTGTCCACATTTAATACCATTCCAAGCTCTGCAAGCAGGAAAACAACAGATGTACCACCCGCACTGAAAAATGGAAGTGTAACACCTGTTGTCGGAATTACACTCGTAACAACCATCACATTTATCAATAGCTGGAGTGCGATCTGCGTAAACACACCTATTGCCAATACTTTTCCTTCAATATCCCATGCATTCTGCGCAATCTTGTAAATACGATACAGCAAATAGCCAAATAATGTCATCATCACGATAACACCAAACACGCCAAGCTCTTCGCAGATAATTGCCAGAATAAAGTCATTGTAAGAATACGACAGCTTGAATTTAATAAGGCTCTGTCCAAGACCCTTGCCCCAGAAACCGCCTGCGCCAATTGCATAGCGCGCCTGCATCGCCTGAAGACCTTCGTCTGCTGCATACTCCTCTGGATGAAGCCATGCACGTATACGCACAAATCTAAAGTTTTCTGCGCCCTGATGCATCAAAAGATAAACAGTAACAAAAATTGCTGCTATGATAATTAATGCAAGACCAAGCAGGAAATACCAGTAAAGATCCGGCTTTTTTACACTTGATAAAATTATAACGGCACAAATACAAAACAAAACGATAACCGTGCTTAAATTATTTGAGAAGAAAAATAAAAAGCCCAAAAGCGCAATAGCAAGCAGGCACGCAAGCAGCTGGTTATACCACCTGTTTAATCCCCAATAACTCACATAATAAGCGAAGAAAATAATTATGGCTGCCTTTATTGGCTCCGCTGCCTGAAAGCTTACAGGACCAAGTTTTATCCATCTTGTTGCACCAAGCTCACTGTGAGCTAGTGGTGTCTTTAGTGCCGCAATAATGGCCACTGCAGCCAAAAGCCAAAACCAGCCCCAACCAAGTCGCACAATACGGTGATAATTAACATATGACGCAACAATCATTATAACAAATCCAAATATTACATTTTTAAGCTGATTATTCATAAAATAGCTATAATTCTTTGTAATCGAATTGTTATAGCTGGCACTGTATACCATAATAATTCCGTATACATTTAAGAAAATAATCGTAAAAAACAGATTATGATCAAGCGGTCCCCATACAACGCTTGTTTTCACAAACTCCTTCATACGACGTCCAAGAGGCGCTTTCTTTTTTTTCATATAATATTAACCTTTCATTCTTGTTCTTATTTTTGAACTAAAGATGCAGCCGGAAGCTGAACAAGAAATGTACTTCCCACACCTGACTGACTCTCTACACTGACACAGCCACCATAAAATTCTGTTACATGTTTTACAATAGAAAGACCAAGTCCTGTACCGGCAACTCGCTTGCTGCGTCCTTTATCTACACGATAAAAACGCTCAAAGATACGCTTCTGATCCTCCTTTGCAATGCCTATACCACTGTCTTCCACACGAATTGAAAGACTTGTGCTGTCCATTGTGATATCGGTTTGGACAAAGCCGCCTGGTCTGTTATATTTAACTGCATTTCCCATAAGATTAGACAATATTCCCTGAAGATGGCTGCGATCCATATAAACAAACTCATCACAGCAATGGATTTCAAGCGAAACATTATTCTCATCTGCTAACGGCTTAAGTGTTTTTTTAACCTCTTCTGCAACACTCTTGACACATAGCATTTCCTTAGTCGGCATTAACTCCTTGGTCTCCAATCGGGAAATCATCAATATGTCATTGATCAGGCTTGTCATTTCCTCCACCTCTGAGTGAATGCGTCCTAAAAACTCTTTTTGCATCTGTGTATCTGATGCCATACCACTTTGAAGAAGCTCGGCATAGCCGCGTATTGCTGTAAGCGGTGTTTTTAATTCATGAGAGGCATTGCTGAAAAATTCCTGACGAATCGTCTTTTCTTTTTCAAGCTTTCGTATGTAATCTTGCACGCTTTTTGACATGTCAGTTGTTGTGCGCGCAATGATATTTAATTCATCATACTGGTAATGAGGAAAATTAAAATCAATTTTCTCATCATAGATACCCTCAAGCTTGTGTGAGATTTCAAGAATTGGCTTAGTGACGGAGGCGGCAAATTTATTAGTCAGCACACCGGCAACTGATAATGCCAGCAAAAGGCTAATCGCAATAGACGGTACCATCATTTTCATCAGATCTGTAATCACATCGTGATGGATAGAAATACGAATGACCTTATGCTGCGTTGGTGAACAATATGCCGCATACATCATACTTCCTTTGATTGTGCTGGAATTGCGCACCTTTGTTCCAAAGCCGTCTTGAAAAGCCTCCTTGACTTCCTTTCTGTTTTTGTGATTTTCCATCGTCTCTGGATTTCCAGTTTCAGAATCAGCCAAAACACTTCCATCATTATCAATAATTGTAATTCTATAATCATTATTCATCTGACTGCTGATTTCAACAATCTGTTTTTCCAGATCGCTGCTCTCCCAGTCAATTGTGGCATCTAACAAAAGCAGTACTGACTTCATATCTTCCATGACGCGATGACTTGCCAGACGATAATATGACATACTGATGACAATACTGCTTATTGCCATCGCCACAATCAGTACAACAATAAACCGCTTTACAATCGCCCGTTTCATATAGAAGTGCCTCTTTTCCACTATATTTTTCTTACTTACTGATTTTCTAGTGCTTCATCTTCCTTTTGTGCTGCCTCACTCCTGTCAACAGCAACAGCATTGATGGCTTCCTTCATAACAGCCTGTACCTCATCCTCGCTCATCTGCATCTTTGCTGCGATTTCAGAAAGGTTAGGCTCACGTCCAAGCTCTTCTGCAAGCTTTGTCATAACTACATTTAAGACATTAACAGAAGCTGTTAATTTTTCTGCTGTCTGCTCACTTTGCTTTTGCTCTTCTGTAACTGCTTCCATTGCCATATGAACTGCGCGCTCACGAAGCTGATTAAAATAGGAAACTGCATCATCACCTACAACTGGATGCGACGCATAGTTTTTTAATACAAGCAAAAGTGCCATGTTTCCTTCCTGAACAAGATCTGATATTTCAACATCATTTCCTGCATACTTCGCTGCCTCACGCACGACATAGGCAAGGCTGCCCTCTGTCAGACGCTTCACTGCCTCCTCGTTTGGAAGACTATTTAACAATGCTTCCATCTCCTCATTTGTACACTCTGGAATTTCACTTAACTCATCCAGATACATCTGATAAAACTGGTTTTCCATAATTTAATTGACTGCCTTTCTACTATTTCTCCGTTAAATCTGCCTTCATTTTATGCTTTATGCATCAGTATTAGCCCTGCTGCAAATCGTCTTTATTATAGCGGATATTACCACTTAACGCAACCCTGCAATTACCAGAAAACAAAAACTATTGCTCAATATCTGCCCAAAACTGTTCTAACAGCGCTGTACAATTCGAAAGTTGTACAATGTTCATATCTGTCCAATCCGGCGGAAACTGACTTCGATACGATCCCTGCAAAAAACGCTCATCTAACAGGGCTATAACACCATAATCTTTGCTTGTGCGGATTAAACGTCCTGCTGCCTGCAATACTTTATTCATTCCAGGATAAAGATACGCAAATAGGAAACCATTTTTTCCTTCTTTTTCGTAGTGACTTTTTAGAATTTCCTGACGTGACCCTGTCTGCGGCAATCCCGTTCCTACAATAATAACACCAATTACAGCTTCGTTTTGCAAGTCAATTCCCTCTGAAAAGATGCCGCCCATAACGCAAAAACCGACAGTCGGTGTGTCCTGTTCTCTAAATGCATCAAGAAATTCTTCCCGCTGTGCTTCTGTCATGCTGCTTTCCTGTCGGATATAGCGTACATTTTCTTCTTTTTCCATACAGGCTTCAACTTCATCGCGAAATGTGTATGATGGAAAAAAGACAAGATAATTTCCACGCCTGCTATTTGTTATTGCCTTAATATACTGGCCTATACGAGTATATTCCAATGCTGTTCTTCTTGTATATTTTGATGATACATCTGCTGCTGTTACAATGAGGCGATTTTTCGGGTCAAAAGGAGACGCAGCATAGATTGCCTTTGATTCTTCACCTTGTCCAAGAAGCTCCTTGTAATAACGAATTGGCAAAAGTGTTGCTGAAAAGAATATCGTTGAAATTCCCTGTGTGCAACATTCCTGCAAACGCTCGGCCGGATTTACACACAGAAGATTTATCTGAAAGGTTCCCTGCGATGTGTGCTCCATATATACCTCGTAATGCTCATTAAGCTGTTCATATACTTCCAGGAAATCTCTTACATGAAAGAAAAACTCACTTGCCTCTTTTGGAGCTGTCCATTCTGGATGTGTTTCACTCAATCGGTTTAACGCTTCATATAGTCGCTCTAATGCCATGACAAATGATCCAATTCCTTCACCCTCTGGAAGAACCTTCCATACATCACACTCTCTTTTTAATTCAAGGAGTTTGCGATTGCAGCTATTTATCTGTTTTACAACTGACTTAAATGGTTCATAATATTTTTTTGCGGCAAGAAATTCCTCTTTTTCAAGTTTAGCGCTGTACATCTCTCTTGCACGCTCCACCAAATTGTGAGCCTCATCTACTAAAAATATATACTCGCCTCTTTCACCGTCTGCAAAATAACGCTGCAGACGCACATGAGGATCAAAAACATAATTATAATCGCAAATTATGGCATCTACCCAATAGCTGACATCTAGTGATAACTCAAATGGGCAAACCTTATATTTCTTTGCGCAGGCAGCTAATTTTTCTCTTGTAATCTGCTCACAATCATGAATTAAATCAAACGCTGCCTCATTTACCCGATCAAAATGACCTTTGGCATATGGGCATTGCACGGGATTGCACTCCATAACTGTGTTCAGACATATTTTTTCTTTTGATGTCAGTGCAATGTATGACATTTTAAGACCATTATCTCGCAAAATATCAAACGCTGATACTGCCGCTGTGCGCGTTATCGTCTTTGCTGTCAGATAAAAAATCTTATCAGCGTACTCCTCTCCAACTGCCCATACAGCTGGAAAGACAGTCGAAAGTGTCTTTCCGATCCCTGTCGGTGCCTGAATAAAAAGCTGCTCTCCATTTATCATCGTGCGGTATGCTGCCGCAACAAGGCGTTTTTGCCCTGCACGATACGGATAAGGGAAAGACAGTTTTTGTACAGAAGCATTTCTTTCCAGACGATGCTCATACAAAAACTGCGCCCATTTTCCATATTCACTTATATAATAATCAAATTCCTCTTTGATTTCTTTAAAAGTATATACTTTTAGGAAACGCTTGATTTCTTCAGTTTCTGGATGGCAATATGTGATTTGTATGCCAATACAAGGCCTTGTATTCTCCTTATTTTCTCCAGTAATGCTTGCTGCTTTTGTATTCAATACTCTTGCATACATATAGGCATAGCAAAGTGCCTGTGCCGCATGAACTTGCGCTGCACTATCTAACTTTTCCATATCCTGCCGGATGACTTTAATTTCATCAATGATAAATAAAATCTCTGCTGATACATTCCCATCTGTTTGTGTCTTATAAAGTAAATTAGCTTGTTCTTCCTTTACTGACTTTTCATCTGGTGTAATAATGCCATCAGCTCTTCCTTCAAGTAAAATCTCAACGTCCCTGTAGTGTGCTGTATGCTTTAGAGAAACCTCTGCCTTATATGTACCCGGCATCGAACCTTGTATTTTGCGATGCAGACGACTTCCTATCTGCATCGCATCATACTGTGCTTTTGTGGAATGGCGGTTATCAATGTCACCGCTTCTAAGAATAAATTCTACCAGATTTCGCACTGAAATCCGCACTTGATTTTCAATCAGCTTATGCATTGATCTTTTCCTTTATGCAAAGTGCTCCTGTGCTGCGCCAAGTGCAATATCAAGTGCAGTCTTCTCTGGAATTTTTACTGTTACATTCGGAAGCTTCTTTTTTGCCATATTGATAATTTGCTCGCGGAAAAATGTATTCTTTACATTGACACTTCCCCACATCCATAAATCTGCCTGCAAAGCTTTTGCCTCTTGATTTGCAAAAAAGGCTTCATCAAGCTCACGTTTAATACGATTATCTGGCTTTCCTTCCATCTTACAGCATGTATCCCATACAAGCGCAAAAATCCTAGCCGCACACTCCTTTATAATTGTTTTTGCTACCAGATCACCTTCCTCTGCCGCCTGTGCGCATAAAACAGCCAGCCCTCCGACAGGACTCTTATCAAGCAAATGATCATTTACATAAACGTCAGCCTGCTCCAATGTTTTAACACCTGTCGCATTTGCAATCTTCTTTGCAAGAATTGGACAATTGATCCTTCCATCCAGCCAATCTGCATACGCTTTAAATGTCTGAAGACCTATATCATATGCACTTCCTTCATCACTCAATACATGATTCCATCCGCCGGTGCGAAAAACTTCTCCTGCCTCATTTCTTCCATAACAAATAGAACCTGTTCCAGAAATCGTGACAAGCACAGGTCCTTTAGACAAATATAAAAAGAGTTCACAGTCATTTACAGCCAAAATACGCTCCTTTGCAAAGCCCATCTCCTCAAAGATGCTTCTCATCTGCATTTCCTGCTCCTTAGAGTCAATACCGCTTGCCGCAATGCATATGCCAAGACAATCAGAACTTTTTAGTTCATACTTTGAAAGAGCTGCATCCATCAATTTACGATACTTCTCTCTTCCAATCTAATATCCTTCTGTATTAAATGCACAGCCCTCACCTAAATATTCCCCAATCAGAGTCTTATCTTCTGTCGAAAACTTTACTCTTCCTGATGTTCCTCCGACATCTAATCCTGCATAAAACTTCATATATGTATCCTGCCTTTCTAAAATTGTATTGCTTCTATATATATATTGTACTGATCTTCCCTTACCAAGGGTATTAACTGCAATGTATTATATCATACTTTTACTTCTTCGCCTGAATAATGTCCCTTAAAATGATGCTCGCATGCACCTGGTCCAAACTCGATGCTTGTAAGTCCCTGTAGTCCTCCTTTTTTGCTGCTTATATAGTAAAAGGGCAAGGGCATTAAAACCCTTGCCCTCAAACTTTTTATTCGGCTGAAAGCTGAGTCAGCTCTCCAGTTTGCAGGTTATAACAATACGTTTTGATTCCTGCATTAGAATCTGCTGAATTATTTTCTGCACTCGTTTTTATATTTGCAGTGTTCTTTGCAGTCAAAATAATATAATTTTCCATGGCATGCTCCACTGAGACAAGCTCTAGTGAATCATCCGGCTCATAAATAGTTTGAAGTTCACTTCCATTTGGACGAACCTTTGCAAGCTTTCCATCATACAGACCATAGACCCAATTTCCATTTCCACAAAGACCAGATGGGTCTGAGACTCCATCAAAGTCAAGCAAAACAATCGTGCCTACATCTAAGTTGCAGCTGTACATAAGCTCTGTCTTTGTATCATAATAAATAAGATACGGTCCCATAACCTGTGCCCAAGCCACATCATTGCCATCATCAATGCCTAGTTCAAGACGCTGAATAGCTGTATGCTGATAATCGCTTCTTGTTATGTCTCCATCTGTATCCAAATAGTAAACCTTATCCTCACCAAATGTAAGGAAACGTTTGATATACGGATATGCTGTTCCTACAGGATCTCCTATCATTGAATATTCACGATTTTCTGAGAAAATGCTTCCATTCATGATATATGCTTCTGTGCCAACGTTTGCTGCACTCAGCTGCAGATCTGTGCCATCAAGCTGTGTACTATACGCATTCAGAATACCATCCTGATAAGCAAGCATATAAACACGATAACCAATAATATTAAATCCCGGTGTATTCAGTGCAACCTGCGTTGCTCCTGGCAAATCACTCTGATTAGTATAGAGCGTCTGAAAAGCCTCATCAAAATTGGTATATTTTGCGTAAATACATCCCGAAGAAACATCTGGAATTGGAGTATAGCTTTCATTTGAAAAAGTTGGATACTTTGCTTTTGCCGCTTCATGATATGGATTTGTATTATCCTCCTCAGACTCGGATTCTGCTTCTGTCTCCATCTCAGATTCTACTTCAGATTCTGTTTGAGATTCTGTCTCAGTTTCTCTCTCTGATTCTGACTCTGATTCAGTTTTATTTTCAGCATCTTGTGTGCTTGTTTCTGTCTGCTCAAGACTTGTTTTCTCTTGTTCAGTGGAAGCTGTCTTTGTCTCTGTTTCAGATTCTTTCTCTGTTTCTGCCTCTGATTCTGATTCAGTTTCTGCTTCATCCACAGATTTTTCTTGTGTGCTACTCTCTTCTTTTAAGGAAGATGGCTCTGTACTGCCTGCACTTGAAGTAATTTCTGCACTATCAGATACAGCAGCTGTATCAGCTGCTGTATTCTGGGAAGTTTGATTATTTTCGTTATTATTTTCTAAATTATCATCTGCACTTGATGATAGAGCTGTCTCAGATGACGTTTGTGTTTCAGATGACTTAACCTCTGATGAATGCTCTTTTTCAGTATTCTCTTCTAATGATTTGTCAGAAGATTTTTCTGGAAGCTTTGCAGACTCTTCTGCGTCTGGCTGATTTCCAGCTGAAAATTGCTCATTCAGTGCATTTACAAATTCTCCAAGATGACCTGTCGCTGCAAGGATCGCTGCGGCAAGCGCAATCGAAGAAACAAGAACAAGAATCACAATCGGTACGACATGATGCTTTTTCTTCTTTACTTCTTCATATGTTTCCTCATCCACATCGACATATCTACTGACATCTTCCTGCTTCAAATCATCGATAATGGCCTTTTCATATTCATAGACAGAGTCATCCACAAGAGTTGCCCTTGGCATGCTCTTTACTGAGGATTCGTTTTGATTCTCTGTTTTAGAATCATTTTCATCTTCAAAGCTGTCATCCTCTTTTTGATAATCATCTTCCGCGTAATCTTCTTCCGAATACTCATCTTGTGAATATCCATCTTCTGAATATTCATCTTGTGAATACTCATCACTCAATGATTCTTCCTCAGGATCACTTATAGCTTCCTCTTTGGAATCTTCTTCTAAATCAACTGCAGCGTCTGAATCTTCTTCATAAGAATCAACTTTATCATCAGAATCATCTTCACAAGAATCATCAGAATTTTCTATGTAGTCTGCGACTTCATCTGTTACAGACTCATCTTCACTTTCTTCAAGTGATTCTTCTTCTATTTCTGCAGAGTCATCTTTTGAAGGCTCTGCTTCTGCAGGCTCATTTTCAGAAGACTCTGTTTCTTCTGAAAATGCTTTTGAAGAATCAGTTTCTACAGATTCATCTTCAATGTTTTGATTTTCTGATTCCGATTCAACTGTCTCAGAAGTTGTCTCTTCCTCTTCGCGAATCACTGGTTCTGATGTATTAGTAAGCTTTGCACCCGTCTTTAAAAGAGAAGCAACAAAATTATCCGCGGAGGTTTCCCACTCCTCATCATCTTCGTCTTCTTCCTCTTCTTCGAAAAATGTTTCAGCTTCCTCACTGTCTACATTCTCAGATTCCTCTGTATCATATGCAATATCAGTTTCAATATCATTATTAATTTCAGCATCAGTTTCGACATCAGTTTCAATATCAGCTTCTTCCTGCTCTGATTCCTCTGCCGATTCAGTATCTTCGCTAGAAGGATTTGCTTCTACCTGCTGAATTTGATCAAGATCCGCTTTGTCAAAAACTTTTGTTTTTTCTGCTTCATTCTTTTCTTCCTGAAGATCCTGCACATTCTGTGCCATCTTCTTTTGCAGCACATCAAGTTCCTTTTCAAACTTTTGTGCCGCAGCAATTTCTTTTTGAATGGAGCTTTCTGCTTCCTCAATCTCAGAAACAAAATCTTCTTCAACTGGCTCTGGAGAAACAGTTTCAGTCTCTTTTGTCTCTTCCTTTGGCAAAGATTCACTTTCCTGTGTCTTTTGATCTTCTTCCTTTACAGTTTCCTGCTTTGGAAGTTTCTGAATACGACTTTGAGTTTCTTTTGCCTGCTGTAATAAACGGGCAAAAGCAATATCTGCCTGCATCTGTGGAGATGATTCCTGCTGTGCCTGCGTTACTTCCACTTCTTGTGAAGTAATTTCTTCTTCAACTTCCTCAGATGATACCACTTCGTTTTCTGCAGTCTCAGTTGTATTTGTAGCTTCTAAAGATTCCTTCTCAGATTTCGCCTCTTCTGGTTCTGAAACTTCTTCGGTTTCTGAAACAGTTTCCTCAGACTTTGCTTCTTCTGATTCTGAAACTTCTTCGGTTTCTGAAACAGCTTCCTCAGACTTTGCCTCTTCTGGTTCTGAAACTTCTTCGGTTTCTGAAACAGCTTCCTCAGACTTTGCTCCTTCTGGTTCTGAAGCTTCTTCCTCGGATTTTACATCGCCCTCTGCCTGCTCTGGCTTTAAGTTCAAAAGCTGCTTTACTTCTTCCTGCTTTTTAAGCTCCTCTGCCTCTTTTTGCTCTTGAAGGGCTTTTGCTTCCTCTGCCTTACGTATTTCTTCCTTCTCTCTTCTAACTCTTTCGAGCGATTCAGATCCGTTTGCAAAGTGCTTTCTTACAGCCAACTGATAAAAATGTTCGGCATCATCAAGTGACTTTTCTGTCACATCACCTTCCTCATAAAACTTTCCAAGGTAATAACATGCCTCTCCATTTAAATTTTTCTCCTGATCCTTTGCTTTTGACAGCCACTCAAATGCCTGCTTCTCATCGATCTCGGCCACCTCGCCATTAGCAAAGCTAATACCAAGAACGACAGCAACTGTTGGATCACTGCTGTCTGCACACTCAGATGCCCATCTGCATGCCTTTTTCAAATCATACTTTTCTGCATCCTGATCAAAATAATAATGCACCAGATATTCCTGGGCACGTGTATTTCCTTCCTCTGCTGCCTCTGTCATCAGACGCTCTGCAATGGAAATATCCTTTACCGCTAACGGATTTCGAAAATAAATCTGTGCAAGCTCAACCTTCGACTCGGAATAGCCCTGTCTGGCAGCTTTAAAAAACCATTCTGCAGCTTTTCCGTAGTTTTTGCTTACTCCGCCATAGCCATTTTTATAAATCAGTCCCAGATTATGCTGCATCTGCGGATCACCGTGAGATGCGGCACTGCTGTACCATTTGAGTGCTACGATTTCATTTGCCTCCACACCGATGCCAAATAAAAAGCAATAGCCTAAATTATACTGTGCATCCGCATAGTCCTGCTGTGCTGATGCCTGATACCAGTAAACAGCAGCAGCTTCATCCTTTTCCACTCCTCGGCCCTCTGCATAGCAATTTGCCAGTCCATATTGAGCCTGCGGATTTCCAACCTGGGCAGCTTCGTAAAACCGCCTTGCCGCTTCCTGAAACCAATATCCGGCAGCAGACATATCCTGCTCTAGTCCAATGCCTTCCTCATAGCAGATACCAAGCTGATACTGTGCTTCTGCATTTCCTGCATTCGCTGCTGAGTAAAAACACTGTGCTGCTGCACTGTGATCCACAGCCGTACCGGTTCCATTTTTGTAGCAGATACCAAGCCTCGTGAGCGCCTCAGTATTTCCCTGCTGTGCCAGGCGGTACAATTCTTCAACTGTATGTGTATTCATGCTTGTACCCCTTTGAAATCTTATCATAAATTGAATCACAACAATTTTACCACACTTACTGCTTCTTCGCAAGCACTATGCCGCAGTTTTTGTTCTTACCATTTTCTTACAGTTCACGAAAGCCCTACGGTGCAATGGTTTCGTCACCGGACCAAACTCCGCAGGTTCCTTTTATGTTCTTTCTTATCATACATTACTTTGAAAGACCTGCTCCAAGTGTCCGGCTCGTGAAATCCATTCACC
>OLSF01001204.1_pt1 | contig 23868 bp, 16 predicted proteins | sample 1672301 | NCBI WGS metagenome assembly OLSF01 (sample SAMEA3136669, study PRJEB25190) | human gut metagenome | biome: human gut; feature: human-associated habitat; material: faeces | place: Austria | collected 2013
ACGCCTCGTCGTTCCCCAACGGCGGCATCCGCAATACGTTCGAGGCCCGCGGCTATTCGGCGTGGGACCCGACGTCGCCGGCGTTCATCGTCGATACGACGCTCTGCATTCCGACCGTCTTCATCGCCTATACGGGCGAGGCGCTCGATTACAAGGTGCCCCTGCTGCGCTCGATCACAGCCGTGAACAAGGCTGCGACGGAGGTGTGCCGCTACTTCGATAAGAACGTGCAGCGGGTCGTGTCGTATCTGGGCTGGGAGCAGGAGTATTTCCTTGTGGACGAAAGCCTGTGGGCCGTGCGTCCCGACCTGATGCTCACGGGCCGTACGCTCATGGGCCACGAGTCGGCCAAGAACCAGCAGCTGGAGGACCACTATTTCGGTGCGATCCCGACCCGCGTGATGGCATTCATGAAAGACCTCGAATACGAATGCCTGAAACTGGGCATTCCGGTCAAAACCCGTCATAACGAGGTGGCTCCCAATCAGTTCGAGCTGGCGCCGGTCTACGAGGAGGCTAACCTCGCCAACGACCATAACCAGTTGCTGATGACCGTGATGGACAAGATCGCCCGCCGTCACCGGTTCCGCGTCCTGCTGCACGAAAAGCCCTTCAAGGGCATCAACGGTTCGGGCAAGCACAACAACTGGTCGCTGGGCACCGATACGGGCGTGAATCTGTTCGGACCGGGCAAGACCGCTTCGGAGAACCTGCAGTTCATCACCTTCCTCGTGAATGCCATCTCCGCGGTCTACAAGTTCAACGGCCTGCTGAAGGCGTCGATCATGAGCGCCACGAACGCCCACCGTCTGGGCGCCAACGAAGCGCCTCCGGCCATCATCTCGACCTTCCTCGGCACGCAGGTTTCGGCCGTACTCGACAAACTGGCCGCCAGCAAGGGCGACGACGCGATCCGTTTCGACGCCAAGAACGTCTTCAAGATGAGCGGCATTTCGCACATCCCGACGCTGCTGCTGGACAACACCGACCGCAACCGCACCTCGCCGTTCGCCTTCACGGGCAACCGCTTCGAGTTCCGCGCCGTGGGTTCGTCGGACAACTGCGCCGAGGCGATGATCGTGCTCAACTCGGCGATGGCATACGAACTGACCGAGTTCAAGAAGGCCGTGGACGCCAAGATCGAGGCCGGGGCCAAGAAGGAGAGGGCCATTTACGAGGTGCTCAAGCAGATGATCAAGGCCTGCAAGGCCATCCGGTTCGACGGCAACGGCTATTCGGACGAGTGGAAGGCCGAGGCGAAGCGGCGCGGTCTGGACTGCGAGACGTCGACGCCGCTGATCTTCGACCGCTACCTGGACCGGGAGAGCCTGAAGATGTTCGGCGACATGGGGGTTTTCACCAAGGTCGAACTCGAAGCCCGCACCGAGGTGAAGTGGGAGACCTATACCAAGAAAATCCAGATCGAAGGCCGCGTGCTGGGCGATCTGGCGATGAACCATATCGTGCCGATCGCTTCGAAATACGAGGCGCAGTTGCTCGACAAGGTCTATAAGATGCATCAGATCGGAGGGCTGAACGCCTCGTCGGACATTCTGCTTATCAAGAAGATTCAGGACCATACGGCCTCGATCCAGAAACTCACCGGCGAGATGATCGACGCCCGCAAGGTTGCCAACCGGATCGAGGACCCGCGTGAAAAGGCCATTGCCTACCACGATACCGTGGCTGTCTGCTTCGACGAGATCCGCCGCCATATCGACAAGCTGGAAGAGATCGTCGACGATCAGATCTGGCCGCTGCCGAAGTATCGCGAACTGTTGTTCCTGCGCTGATCGGGCTAATTACGGCATAGAAAAACCGGGAACATTCCTTTCGGAGTGTTCCCGGTTCTGGTTTCATATCTTGCGGAAATTATTCGTCGTCGCGGTACATGTGTTCCACGTAAATGGCGTGCTGCATCGCCTCGCGCTTCGCGATCGAAGGCTTGGTGAAGTACTGGCGGCGGCGAAGCTCCTTCAGGACGCCCGTGCGCTCGTATTTACGTTTGAACTTTTTCAGGGCGCGCTCGATGTTTTCGCCCTCTTTTACCGGCATGATAATCATAATATTCTTTGTTTTTTGTTGTTTTGAATCTGTTTGTTCGTTCTGAAAACTGCGGGGTGCGCATCCTCGATGCATCTTCCCTAAAAACGGTCGTTTTATTCGTCGGCAGGTCCGCTGTCCGACCCGAATTGCAGATAAGGAGCCAGCCGTGCTGCCTCCTCGCGGGTCAATATGTTCTGTTCCACCAATTCTCCAGCGGTACTCCAACCTCCTTTCAACTGTCTTGCTTTCAGCAATTTTCGTAATGCCTGCGGTGCTATGTAGGGGTGTTTCCCCAGCACTTTCGGGCTTGCAAAGTTAATATCAATTTTCCGAATTTTGCAACTATCGCAGTAAATTTGTTTCAAAATTTTTTCATAATTGCGTTCCCGCACTCCCGGAACCTCTGCGAGTTGCTCCGCGCGGACGAATCCGCCGAGCCGTTCGCGGTAGTGCATGATCGCCACGACGGTCCTGGGACCGATGCCCACAACCGAACGCAGCGTCGCCGAATCGGCCGTGTTCAGCTCCACGGGCTGTTCGATCGGCCGCGCCTTCCGTTCCGGGAAGATGACGTAGGGTTCCAGCGCCGCGGCCACCGAGTCGCTCACGACGTAGCATTCGCGCAGGTCCTCCATGTCGTAGATGCCGCTCAAATCCCGCCAGCGGATGAACGCCTCGGCCTGACGCTTCGACAAGGCCCCGATGGCGCGCAGGTAGCGGGCGCTCACGGTGTCGATGCGGAACGGCCCGGGTGCGAGCGGTTCGGGGAGAATGCGCCCCGTGCGGTATTTTTCGGGTGCGATGGCGTATTTGCGGCCGATGCGCACCCAGGGTTCGAGCCGCCGGTAGAGCGAGTCGCTGATGCCGTAGCAGAGCGTCAGGTCCTCGGGAATGCGGAACACTTTGCCCGCGGCGCGGTATTTCAGCAGGCTCACCGCTTCGTGCTTCGTAAGCCCGAGCCGCCGCAGGTCGTCGAGCGAGGCCGTGTTGGGGTCGAAATGCGACATCACGACGCTGTCCGCGGGCAACGCCTCCTCCATCTCGGCCTCGGCGCGGCGGGCCGCTTCGGGGTCGGCTGCCGGGCGTACGAGCATCAGGGCTATGATCAGCAGCCCGGCCAGCGGCAGGAATACCGCAATGGCGCGTATTTCGCGGTCGGAAAAAAGTTTAGCCATTGTTCTGTTTATGCGGTCATATGCTTTATCGTTTCAACTGCCGGGAGCATGCGTCGTCTCCCTTCCGGAGGGAGGCCGGAGCGGGGCCATGCTTGTAGATGGCTCCGCAGGCGGCAATGACGGCGGTCGAAAGCGATTTGTACGTCGAAGTGTGTATTCGTTTTGTCTATTTTCCGATCTCCTCCAATGCCCGCTTCACCGAACCCCAGCGCAGCAGCAGTTCGCGGGCCTCGGTTTCGTCAAGCCCCGACGCTTCGGCGACCATCCGCGTTCCGCGGGCCACGAGCTTGTCGTTGGTCAGCTGCATGTTGACCATGCGGTTGCCTTCGACGCGTCCCAGCCGGATCATTACCGCCGTAGACAACATGTTGAGCATCAATTTCTGGGCCGTTCCGGCCTTCATGCGCGTCGATCCGGTCACGAACTCCGGTCCTACGACCGCTTCGAGCGCATACTCCGCTTCGGCCGCTACGGGCGACGCGGGGTTGCAGGTGATCGAGCCGGTCAGCAGTCCGTGGCGGCGCGCCGCGCGCAGTCCGCCGATCACGTAGGGCGTCGTTCCCGATGCCGCGATGCCGATCAGCACATCGCCGGCCGTGGGGTGGTAGGGCGCCATGTCGCGCCAGGCTCCTTCGGTGTCGTCTTCGGCGTGCTCCACGGCCCGCCGCAAAGCGCCGTCGCCTCCGGCGATCAGCCCGATCACCCGGTCGAACGGCACGCCGTAGGTCGGGGGCAGCTCCGAGGCGTCGGTGACCCCCAGCCGGCCGCTCGTCCCGGCGCCGATGTAAAACATCCGGCCTCCGCGCTGCATGCGCTCGACGATGCGTTCGACGAGTAGCTCCATGACGGGGATGGTCCGCCGCACGGCTTCGTGCACACGGGCGTCCTCGCGGTTGATGCCCGTCAGGATGTCGTGCACCGACATCCGTTGCAGGTCGTCGTAGGCCGAATCCTGTTCGGTGATTCTATCTTCCATAGTGGTATTTCAAAAGCCCTTCGGCGGGCGATTCTACAATGGTTTCCACGCGGCGGCCCTCCGCTTCCAGCGCCTCGCGCAGCAACGCCTCGAAGTGGGCCGCCACGCCGCCCAGCAGCGATACGGGGAGTTCCGCCGGATAGCGGCTCAGGTTGCGGGACGCAAAGTCGCGGAACGACCGGAGTACCAACTCCCGGATCTCCGGGCGGTCGATATGCGCGCGTATGAAAGGTGCGAACGAGGCCAGAAAGCGGTTGGCGTAAGGCTCGCGGTAGACGCGGCGGATGATCTCCTCGTAATTCAGCCCGTGCGCCGCGAGAAACTCCTCTTTCAGCGGAATGTGCCCCTTGAAGATGCCGTTCACCAGGTTGCGCCCCAGCACGGCCCCGCTGCCCTCGTCGCCCAGCACATAGCCCAGCGGGGGGACGTTTTTCAGGATTTCGCCGTCGCGGCACAGGCAGGAGTTCGATCCCGTGCCGAGGATGCAGGCGATGCCCTCCCCACGGCCCCAGAGCGCCCGCGCCGCGCCCAGCAGGTCCGATTCGACCGTAATGTCCGTCGTTCCGAAGTGCGCTTCCAACTCCCGGCGCAGCTTCTCGCTCGCCTCCGGGAAGGTCTCGCCGCACCCCGCGCCGTAGAATCTCACGCTCGTCACGCCGTCGCATGGCGGCAGTTCCGCGAGGGCTTCGCGTATCTGTTCGGCCGAGTGCTGCACGGCGTTGATCCCCTGCGTGCGCACGTTTGTCGTCCGTGCGCCGTCGTTGGCGATCCACGTGCATTTGGTCGATCCGCTGTCGGCTATAAGTACCATAATTCAAAGATACGGATTAATCTTCAAATTCCGGAAAAAAGCCATAACTAAATTTTTTAGTTTAAAAACTATGTAAAATAGTTGCATGTGAATTTTTTTTAGTTACCTTTGCTCCCGGGTGCATGAAAAAGGACCGATGAAGCGATGGACGGCTGTTCCGGAGGGAGCATTGCCGGCCGGGCGTGTCCGGGAAGTCGTAGGACGAATCCGGCGTCGGTCGGACGCCTTCGGCAGGATCGTCGGCCGCGAGGGCGCCGTTCGCGGCATCGGGACCGGACGTTTTGCTGCGTTGCCGTATGCTGGAATGCCTCCGTTTCAACTGAAAACGATACCTGATAACGCTTGTTTGAGTGAAATATGAAAGAGAATCCTGAAAAACTGACACGCAGGGAAGAGGAGCTGATGCGCTGCTTCTGGGAGCACGGTCCGCTGTTCGTACGCGAACTGGTGGCCCTTTCGCCCGATCCCAAACCCCATTTCAACACCCTTTCGACGATGGTCCGCGCGCTCGAAGCCAAAGGCTATGTCGCCCACAACTCCTTCGGCAGCACCTACCAATACTATCCGGTGGTGAGCGAGGAGGAGTTTTCGCGCTCGACGCTCGGCAGCGTGATCAGCCGCTATTTCGAGAATTCCTACCTCGGGGCGGTCTCGGCGCTGGTCGAGGAGGAGAAGATCTCGCTCGGCGAACTGCGCAGCCTGATCGACCGCATCGAAAATCAAAACCGATAGCGCCATGTACGACCTGATGATTTACAGCCTGAAAGTCGGCGTCTGCCTGGCTGTCTTCTACCTCTTTTTCAAATTGCTGTTGAGCCGTGAGACCTTCCACCGCTTCAACCGGATCGTGGTTCTGGGGGCGATGTTCCTCTCGTTCGTGCTGCCGCTGTGCGTGATCACGGTTTACCGCGAAATCCCCGTCCTGCCGGAAATCCCGGACGGGGAGGCTGTTGCGACGGCCTTCGCCGAACCGCTTTCCGAACCTTTTCCGTGGGAGATGCTCGCCGGGGCGGCATTCCTGCTCGGGGCGGCCGCCACGCTGCTGCGGACGCTTTGTTCGCTCATCGGAGTCCTGCGTCTGATCCGCGGCGGACGTCGCGAACGGCTGGAGGACGGGGCTGTGCTGGTGCGCACGGAACGGCCCGTGACGCCTTTCAGCTGGGGACGCTATATCGTGATGTCCGAGAGGGACCTGGTGGAAAACGGCGGGGCGATTCTGCTTCACGAACGGGCGCACCTGCGGCTGCGCCATTCGCTCGACCTGATCGTGACCGACGTTGCGGGCTGCCTGCAATGGTTCAACCCCGCGATGTGGCTGCTGCGCCGCGAACTGCGGGCCATCCACGAATACGAAGCCGACGAGGCGGTGCTCGACAGCGGCGTCGACGCCCGGAGTTACCAGATGTTGTTAATAAAGAAAGCTGCCGGCGGGAGGTGGTACTCGATTGCCAACAGCTTTAATCACAGTAAACTTAAAAACCGTATTACCATGATGTTGCGTAAAAAATCGTCGCGGTGGGCCGGGGCCAGGGCGCTCCTGCTCCTGCCGCTCACGGCCGTCGCCCTGGGGGCTTTCGCCGAAACCGCTTATGTCTTTCCGGAAGACAAAGGTAAAAAAGAAACCAGTACGATTTACATTCGGGGGTCGAAATCTTTTTCCGATGGGCAACAACCGCTGATTCTGGTCGACGGCCGGGAGGTGAAGTCGATGGACAGCCTCGCTGCCGACCGGATCGAGGCGATCACCGTGCTCAAGGATTCCGTTTCGATGGCTGTGTACGGCGAAAAGGCCGCCGACGGCGTGATTCTTGTAACGCTCAAAAAGACCGGAGAACCGGGCGATGGGGCGCAGGTCCCGGGACTGAAAGGCAAAGTCGTGACGGTCACCCGGGCGGACAGCGCCGGGACGAACGAGTCGACAACCGTGCGGGTGATCGGTCACGGTACGAGGCCGAAAGACGGAACGGTTGTGGTGAATACGGCCGGAATCGCGAAATCGTATCGGTTCAAGGTCGAGAACGGCTCGTCGGTCGAGTCGAATCCTGTATTTATCGTCGACGGCGTACAAGTGTCTGAAATCGAATCGCTCGACCCGGATCAGATTGAAAGCATGTCGGTGATCAAAGGCACGAATCTCCCCGGGGAGTTTGCCGACAAGGGGTATGAGGGCGTGATAACGATTACGACCAAACAGGCGGCTGCCGCGCAAAGAGCCGCCGCGAAGTCGGCCCGGGAGGGTATCGAAGCCGGTAGAGCCGGGATCGAAGCGGCCCGCGAAGGGTTGAAACTGGCCCGCAAGTATATGAGTTCCGATGACTGGAAACAGGCCCAGAAAGCGCTCGACAAGGCCCAGAAGGAACTTGAATCGGCCCGCAAGGAGACTTCGGCACAGCTTTCCGAAGCGCAGAAAGCGGTGGGAACGTCGCTTCGACTTTCGGCGGACGCCGGGCATGCCGATAAGGTGACCATTCAGGGCACTCCGGAAAGTTCGGTGTCGGTTTATAAGGGACAGGTTACGCTGAAAGGCGGATTTCCCGACGGCATGCTGATCCGTATCAACGGCAGGGAGGCCTCGAAAGAGGATGTTGAACGGCTGGAATCCGGGAAGATCAAGCGCATGGAGGTCTACAAGGGCGACGAGGCCGTGAAGCGTTACGGCGAGAAGGGGCGCAACGGCGTGGTCGAGATTCGCGCCCGCAGGTAAAGGCTTAAAGGAAAAACCATAAGCAGATAAAAAGTTCACGAAGGCGGGGGATTCCACGGAATCCTCCGCCTTTTTTGTGCGTGCCTATTTGAATTCGACGATCTCGGGCCGCGTCGGCCGGTAGCGGTACTGCTCCATGCGCGTCGGGTTCGAAAGGCGGAAATATTCGCTCTCGACCAGCCCGCGTTTGCCGAAGGCCACGCCCAGCCGGATCTGGATCGTGTTGAACACCAGCCGTTCGTTTCGCAGCCGCACGCCCAGTCCGAACGAGGTGAAGAAGTCGTTTTTGAAGATATTGGGCGAATAGCCGATCAGCCCGAAGTCGGCGAACCCGAAGACAGCGATGCGGAATCCCAGCGGCTGGTAGGGGGTGAATACCACCGTCTCGGTGTTGAGGATCATGCGGTTGGTTCCGATGATGTACTCCTTGAGGGCTTGCAGGCCGTCGGTGCGCGTGAAGCGGATGCTCTCGTCGCTGCCCGTCGCACGGTTCCAGCCCTGCGTGTAGTTGAAGGCGAGGAACTGGCGGATGCGGCTGCGCTTGAACAGGAAAAGGTTGGAGAACCACCGCAGGTCGACATCTACGGCGCTGCGCTGCCACATGCCGTTTTCGAGGTCTATGTAGCTTCCGAGCGTGAAGCCGCCCATGATGTAGCCCAGTCCGCGGAATCCACCCGTTTCGTAGCTCGCGCCGAGGTAGAGGGCGTCGTTGAATTCGCCCCACGAATAGCCCGTCGTTACTTCGGCCTTGTAGCCCGTCGCGAGATACTCGCGCGTACCGAATCCGTAGATCATGTTGGCCGTGTAGAATTTTTCGCGGTAGAGACCCCCGCCGACCAGCAGGGCGTCCTGGTCGTGCAGCGCGGGGTTGTAGTCCGGGGCCACGAGGGGCCTGCGGCTCACGCGCCGGTAGTTGTAGCGTCCCGAGAGATAAACGCTCGATTTGATCTCGCGCAGGTAGTGCGAGTAGCCGCCCCAGACGTCGAGGTTGCGTTCCTTCACCAGCAGCGACGTGTCCTGTTCGATCATGTAGCGCTTGGCTTTGATGTCGCTGTATGTAAGGCCTATCTCGTAGTCCGTGGGTTTGAGGAACTCTTTGCGCAGCCCCATGTTGAGCGTCGAGTTGTAGAAGTCGCGCCCTCCGCCGATCTCGGCGGTGTAGAAGGTCCCGAGCAGGTTGGGGATTTCGTATTCGACCATGTTGCCGCCGTAGGAGAAGTCCTTGCGGCTGAAGTTGGTCATAAATTTGAGTTTGTTGCCCGATCCGAAGATGTTGGCGTCGGAAAGCCCCACCATCGTCCGGCCCTCGGAATGCCATCCTCCGTCGACGGAGATGGTCCAGCTGTCGCGCGTGGTGATCAGGAGGTTCACGCGTGTCGAGTCCACCGCGTCGGGGAGCACCGTGACGTCGATGTCCGAGATGTAGTCGCGCGAGCGGATCAGCTGCTTGTTGCGCACGATGAGCTGCGGGTCGAGCTTGTCGCCCGAGCGGAACAGCAGGTCGCGCCGGACGACGCGGTCGCGGGTGAGCATGTGGGTTTTGTTGGCCATGCGTTCGAGCCGGTTGCCGCCGGGGTCGAAAACCTGCTGGCGTTCGATGGTGATGTCGCCGATGGTTTTCCCGGCGTAGGGTTCCAGCAGGCGGCTCTCGTCGGTGACGCGGCCGCTCATCGTGGTGTCGAGCACGGGTTTTACGAAGAGCATCCGGTAAAGCATGCGCGGCACGGCGCGCCGGCTGGTTTTCGACTGGATGCTGTCGTAGAGGCGCTGGTTGCGCGCCGATGCGTCGGGATTCGCCACGCGGGCGCTGTCGGGCGTGAACCGGTCGGGGGCGTGCGTGCCGGGTCCTGCGGCACGGACCGAGAGGACCGTTGCCGCCCCAATCAGGATCAGGGAAAATATGCAGAACCGGGCGAACATTGTGTCAAAGATAACGGATTTTTTCGGCAAAAAGTGCGACACAGGGGCCTAAATTGAGGATTCGATACCCATATCCCGATTATTCCGTCTCGGCGGTGGGTGCAGCTCCCCGCATGGCTTATAATCGGTGTTTTCCATCCCTCTCTTTTCTTTGCCGCGACGCCCTCCCCCGGAGAAGACGAAAAAGACGGCCCGAAGGTCGTCTTTTTCCATTTTCCGTTCAGCGTGGAATGGGGGTCATCCCTTCCCCGCCTTATCTGCGGCCCTCTTTGGCCTCGATGCATTCCGTGGCGTGGGGCACTTTCATCAGCCGCTCCTTGGGAATGAGCTTTCCGGTCGTTTTGCAGATGCCGTACGTCTTGTTCTCGATGCGTACGAGCGCCATTTCGAGGTTGCGGATAAATTTCATCTGATGGGCAGCCAAACGACCGCTTTCCTCTTTGGAAAGAGTTGCGGCGCCCTCCTCCAGCACCTTGAACGTCGGCGATGTGTCTTCCGTATCGTTGTCGGCGGTATGGGTGATCGTGGCGCGCAGCAGCTCGTAGTCCGCACGCGCGTTCTCAAGCTTTTTCAGGATAAGCTGCCGGAACTCTTCGAGTTCGGCGTCGCTGTATCTGGTTCTTTCGTCTGCCATAATAATCTCCTCTCTTTTAAGGTTTACTGTAAAATTAAGCAATAATTCCGATATTACCAAATTTTACCGGAATATATCAAGGGGCTATATCCGCGTCACGGCGATGCGCAGCGGTTCGTCGTCCACGTCGGTTTCGACGACCGTTTCGCCTGCCGGTTCCGCTGCCGGACGGACCTCCACGGCGAGGGTCTGCGAAGCGATGTAACCGGCGAATCGGGCGATTGCGTCGGCCACCAGGGGCTTCTGTTCGATCTCTGCGCGGATCTTGTCCGTGACCTCGAATCCGGAGTCCTTGCGGATATTCTGGATGCGGTTTATCAACTCGCGTGCCACACCTTCGGCTTTCAGCTCCTCGGTGACGGTAATGTCGAGCGCCACGGTGAGTTTTCCCTCCGAGGCGACGAGCCATCCGGGCATGTCTTCCGAGGTGATCTCGAAGTCGGCGGGCGTCACGGTGATCCGCTCCGTTCCGAGGTCGAGCACCGTTTCCGGCGCGGCCTCCACCTCGGCGATACGTTCCTGCGAGAACTCCGCGACGAGGGCGGCGATCTGCTTCATCCACTTGCCGTAACGCGGCCCGAGGGTCTTGAAGTTGGGCTTGATGCGTTTGGTAATCAGCCCCGTGGTCTTTTCAATCAGCTCGATCTCCTTCACGTTGACCTCGTTCATAATGAGGTTCTTCACGGCCGAAATATGCTCCGCCGTCGCGGGGTCGAGCACCGGGATCAGGATTTTGGTCAGCGGCTGGCGCACCTTGATCGACACCTTGCGGCGCAGGGCCAGCACCATCGACGAGACCTTCTGCGCCAGCGACATCATCTCTTCGAGGCGGGCGTCGATCAGCCGTTCGTCGGCCGTCGGGAATGCCGCGAGATGCACCGATTCGTCCTTGTGGCGGCCGCTCACGGCGTTGAGGTCCGTGAAGATGCGGTCGGAGATGAACGGCGCGAACGGCGCTGCGAGCATCGTGACGGTCTCAAGACAGGTGTACAGCGTCTGATAGGCCGCCAGTTTGTCCTCCGACATGCCGCCTCCCCAGAACCGCTTGCGGTTGAGGCGCACGTACCAGTTCGAGAGGTTCTCGCCCACGAACTCCTGAATGGCGCGGGCCGCCGGAGTCGGGTCGTAGTCTTCGAGAGATTCGGTAACGTTCTTCACCAGCGTATTCAGGAGCGAGATGATCCAGCGGTCGATTTCGGGACGCTTCTCCATCGGAACCTCCTCTTCACGTCCCGTGAAGCCGTCCACGTTGGCGTAGAGGGCGAAGAACGAGTAGGTGTTGTAGAGCGTTCCGAAGAATTTGCGGCGCACTTCGTCGACGCCGTCCCTGTCGAACTTGAGGTTGTCCCACGGCTGCGAGTTGGAGATCATGTACCAGCGCGTCGCGTCGGCTCCGTAGGTGTCGAGCACCTCGAACGGATCGACGGCGTTGCCCAGGCGTTTCGACATCTTGTTGCCGTTCTTGTCCAGCACCAGACCGTTCGAAATGATATTCTTGAAAGCCACCGAGTCGAAGAGCATCGAGGCGATGGCGTGCAGCGTGAAGAACCAGCCGCGCGTCTGGTCGACGCCCTCGGCGATGAAGTCGGCGGGGTAGACCTGGCCGAAGCCCTCCTTGTTCTCGAACGGGTAGTGCACCTGCGCATAGGGCATGGCGCCCGAGTCGAACCACACGTCGATCAGGTCCGATTCGCGCCTCATCGGCTCGCCCTTCGACGAGACCAGCACGATCGAATCGACATAGGGGCGGTGCAGGTCGATGTTCTCGGTCGAGTAGTTCTCCTTCGACATGTCGCCGACCCTGAAATTCCTGTACGGGTTTTCCTGCATGACGCCCGCCGCTATCGAACGCTCTATTTCGGCCATCAGCTCTTCGACCGAACCGATGCACTTCACCTCGGAGTAGTCCTCCGTGGCCCATACGGGCAGCGGGGTTCCCCAGAAGCGCGAACGCGAGAGGTTCCAGTCCACCAGTCCTTCGAGCCACTTGCCGAAGCGGCCCGTTCCGGTCGATTCGGGTTTCCAGCGGATCGTTTTGTTCAGTTCGATCATCCGCTCGCGCAGCGCCGTGGTGCGGATGAACCACGAGTCGAGCGGGTAGTAGAGCACGGGTTTGTCCGTGCGCCAGCAGTGGGGGTAGGAGTGGGTGTGCTTCTCGATCTTGAAGGCCTTGTTTTCGGCTTTCAGCATCACCGCGATGTCGATGTCCAGCGTCGGGTCGGTCTCGCTCAGCCGCTCGTCGTAGGCGTTCTTCACGTAGCGGCCCGCATACTCCCCGTATTTCGCGGCGTCGACGTGCGTCTTCACGAACTCCGGGTCGAGGTCTTCGATCAAAAAGAATTTGCCCTGCCTGTCGACCATCGGCTGGTTCTTGCCCGCGCGGTCGACCATGAAGAGCGGCGGGATGCCGGCGGCCTTGGCCACGCGGTCGTCGTCGGCGCCGAACGTCGGGGCGATGTGCACGATGCCCGTACCGTCCGAGGTGGTCACGTAGTCGCCGACGATCACGCGGAAGGCGTCGCCTTCCGGCTTCACCCACGGGATCAGCTGCTCGTAGCGGATGCCTTCCAGCTCGGGACCTTTCCAGCTCCCCTCCATGATCTCGTATGTGCCTTCCATCTTCTTGGTGAAGTAGGAACCCAGTAGCTCTTTGGCCAGAATGACCGTCTGCGGCCGGTCGGTGTAGGGGTTGCGGCACTTGACTTTCACGTATTCGATCGCAGGGCCTACGGCCAGCGCCGTGTTCGAAGGCAGCGTCCACGGCGTGGTGGTCCAGGCCAGGAAATAGAGTTCCCCTTCGACCCCTTCGAAGAGTTTCTCGCTCTTCGCGTCGCGGATCACGCGGAACTGCGACGTGCAGGTCGTGTCCTTCACGTCGCGGTAGCAGCCGGGCTGGTTCAGTTCGTGGGTCGAGAGTCCCGTTCCGGCGGCGGGCGAGTAGGGCTGGATGGTGTAGCCCTTGTAGAGCAGGCCCTTGTCGAAGAGCTGCTTCAGGAGCCACCACAGCGTCTCGATGTATTTGTTGTCGTAGGTGATGTACGGGTCGTCCATGTTGACCCAGTAGCCCATCTTGCGCGTGAGGTCCTCCCACTTGCCCGTGAACTCCATCACCGCCTCGCGGCACGTGCGGTTGTACTCCTCGATGGAGATCTTCTTGCCGATGTCTTCCTTGGTGATGCCGAGCTTCTTCTCGACGCCCAGTTCCACGGGCAGTCCGTGAGTGTCCCATCCGGCCTTGCGGTGCACGAGGTAGCCCTGCTGCGTCTTGTAGCGGCAGAATACGTCCTTGATCGTGCGGGCCATGACGTGGTGGATGCCGGGCATGCCGTTTGCCGAGGGGGGACCCTCGTAGAATACGAACGAGGGATGGCCCTCGCGGGTCGTGATGCTTTTGTGGAACGTGTCGCGTGCGTCCCATTCGCCGAGCACGTCGGCGGCTATGCCTGCCAGGTCGAGGCCTTTATACTCCTTGAACTTCATATCGGTGGAAATTTCTTCGCTAATTTTCTGACAATTGGCAAAGATATAAAAAAGATTTGAAAAACGGGTCTGAAGCGTTCGATTTATGGATCTCCGTTCCGGGAAGCGGGGTCTGCGGGGGCCTTCCCTTCGTCGGGGCTGTCCGCGTCCGGCTTCGGGGCGATGACCGTCCCGGTCGTTTCCCGTCCGGTTCTGCGCCCGGGACGGACGCGGGTTTTGGGGATTACTCCCCCGCGGGAATGTCGATCCGGAAACAGGAGCCTTCGCCCGCCACGGAGTCGACGCCGACCGAGCCGCCCAGCTGTTCGGCGATCGACTTGCAGATCGAAAGCCCGAGCCCGGTCCCCTGGGTGAAGGTGTCGAGTTTGACGAAACGTTCGAAGATGCGTTCCCGGTCTTCGGGCGCGATGCCGATGCCCGTGTCGCGGACGTAGAAACGGATGTGGCCGGGAATCCGGCGGAATCCGATCGTTACCGATCCTTTTTCGGTAAATTTCAGTGCATTGCGCGTAAAGTTGTTCAGCACCTGGGCAAGCCCCTTCCTGTACTCCGTGACGGGGAATTCCGGCAGCCCTTCCTCGACGCGCAGTTCCACGCCCGGCCGGCGCTGGAGGCGGAGCGAGTCGGCGACCTCCCGGCATAAGTCCCGGGCGTCGAACTGCGTGCGCTCGATGTCCGTGCGTCCCGACTCGATGCGCGCCAGATCCAGCACGTCGGAGATGATTTGCAGCAGCAGGGTGTTGTTGCGCAGGATGATGTCGGTGTACTCCCGGCGGGTTTCGTGCCTGCTTTCGTCTGCCAGCAGCTCCGAGAATCCGACGATGGCGTTCAGCGGGGTGCGGATTTCGTGGCTCATGTTGGCCAGGAACGCCGACTTGAGTTTGTTGGACTCCTCGGCGCGCTTCTTCGCTTCGCGCAGCTCCTCCTCGGTGCGTTTGAGTTCGCTGATGTCGTAGTTGACGCACGCCAGGTCGATCACGCCCTCCTCCGGACGGTAGTCGCGGCAGAGCAGGTGGATTTTGATCCAGCGCATCGGCTCCTGATCGCTCACGATGCGCACTTCGTTGACGAAAGTCCGGATTTCTCCGGTTTTGAGGCGTTCGAACTCCTCCTCAAGGTGCTGCCGGTCGTCGGGATGGACCTGCCGCCAGTGGCCGAGAATCTGTGAGGCGGGCGTGTTTTCCGCTTCGCCGTAATTTTTGGCCCAGGGACCCTTGGTGTAACCCTCTCCCGTAAGGGGGTTGTAGCTGACGCAGCCCACGTGCGCGAAGTCCGAAACCAGGTTGAAGAGATGCTCGAAATCGTCCAGCTGTTCGCGGCTGCGCGTGGCGTCGGTGATGTCTTCGAGCAGGATGACCAGTTCGTCGTCGTCGCCCGGCGTGTTGTAGATCAGGCAGCGGCAGGTGCGTTTGCCGTCCGGGCTTTTCCCGGTCTGCTCCCAGAAGGAGCAGGAGGGGATGTGCTCGAATGTGGGGATGTGTTTCAGGGGATCTATTCCCACCTCGCGGGCCGTCTTTCCGGCATGGCCCTGCGTGTGGATGCCCAGTATCCTGCCGGCCTGCTGGTTGATGTACGAAAGCAGGTAGTCGACCGCTTCGCCCGATTTGTCGCGCAGGATGTTGACGCGCAGGTAGCCGATCGGCAGGTGTTCGATCAGTTGTGCGAGGTGGCTGTAATTGCGTTGCGTCGCCTTGTAACTCTGATTGATGGAGGCCAGTTCGGCATTTTCGGGAGTGCCTTCCGTAACGCGGCGGACGGTTCCAAAAACCGAGCGGACGCCCGTCAGCGGATCGTTGGCGGCCGCCACGGCTCTGACTTGCAGGCATCTGTCGCCGTTAGCCGTGACGAACGTTTCGTCGAGCGAGTCGGAGACCTTGAGGGCGGCGCAGCGGGTGTAAATGCGCGCCCGGTGCTCCTCGCCGGGCAGCAGGCGGACCTCCTCGAACGAAATGCGGGTGCGGTCTGCGCCGAAAAGTTCCGCCGCCAGCTGCGAACAGGTCATTTCGCGCTGTCCGAAGTCGAGCCGCCACCACCCGATACCGGAGGCGTCGAGTGATTTTTGCAGCAGGTCGGGGGCGGCTTGTTCGGAGTGCATGGCAGAAATACCCTTTTTCGATGGTTCTGCAAAAATAGAAAATTTCGGGAGAAAACGAATTTTGTCCGGATGATTTTTTGCGCGGCGGCGCTATTTGGTCTCGTCCTGCCGCGTCAGCGTGCGGATCACGCGCGCCGGGTTTCCCACGGCCACCGAGTTGGCCGGGATGTCGCGCGTCACGACGGCTCCGGCGCCGATGACCGAACGGTCGCCGATGGCGACGCCCGGGCAGACGATCACCCCTCCGCCCAACCAGCAGTCGTCGCCGACGGTGATCGGACGGCCCGCTTCGAGTCCAGTGCGGCGCTGTGCCGCGTCGAACGGATGCAGGGCGGTGAGCAGCTGCACTTTGGGCCCTATGAGCGTGTGGCGGCCGATGCGGATCGGCGCCAGGTCGAGGAACACGCAGTCGAAATTGACGAACGACCCTTCGCCGATTGAGATGTTGAGTCCGTAATCGCAGCGGAACGGTTCGCGGATGAATCCTTCGCAGCCGGGGCACAGCTCGCGCAGTGCGGCGCGGTAGGCGTCGTCGTGGCCGCAGAGTTCGACGTTGAGGCGGTGCATCAGGCGCGTGGCGTTGTCCCGGATGGCGGTGAGTTCCGCATCCCGGGGGTCGAACCACCCGCCGGCGAGCATCTTTTCCCGCTCGGTCATTTTAGTCGAAGGATTGCATTTCGATCAGCTTGGCGTAGATGCCGTTGCGTTCCATCAGCTCGTTGTGCGTGCCCTGTTCGGCGATGCGGCCGTGGTCGACGACAACGATCAGGTCGGCGTTGTGGATGGTCGACAGGCGGTGGGCGATGACCACCGACGTACGGCCTTTGAGCAGGTTGTTGAGGGCGTCCTGCACGAGTTTTTCGCTCTCGGTGTCGAGTGCCGAGGTGGCCTCGTCGAGGATCAGGATGTCGGGGTTCTTGAGCACCGCGCGGGCGATCGAGAGCCGCTGGCGCTGGCCGCCGGAGAGTTTCACGCCCCGGTCGCCGATGTTGGTCCCGTAACCGTCGGTGCATTCGCGGATGAAGCAGTCGGCGTTGGCGACCTTCGCCGCCTCGACCACCTCTTCGTGCGTGGCGCCGCGCTTGCCCATGCCGATGTTGTTTTCGATGGTGTCGTTGAAAAGCACGGTGTCCTGCGCCACGACGCTCATATGGGCGCGCACGCTCTCCTGCGTGTAGTCGCGCAGCGAGATGCCGTCGATGAGTATTTCGCCCGCCGAGGGGTCGTAGAAGCGGGGCAGCAGCTCGCTCAATGTCGACTTGCCGCCTCCCGAGGGACCGACCAGAGCCACGGTCTGCCCGCGGCGTATCTCGAACGAAATGCCGTCGATCACTTCGCGCTCCCCGTCGTAGGTGAAGTGCACGTCGCGGAATTCGATTTTCTCTTTCAGCCCCGTGAGTTCCCGGGCGCCGGGTTTGTCCTGTATTTCGGGTTTCGTGTCGATGATCGAGAAGATGCGCTCTCCGGCGGCGATTCCCTGGTTGATGTTGGCGAACTGGTCGATGAAGGTGCGCACGGGGCGCGTGATCTGCGAGAAGATGGCGATGAAGGCGATGAATCCGCCGGGGTCGAGCACGCCTTTGGCCACGAGCGAACCGCCGAAGACGAGGATCACGCCCACGGCCGTGATGCCGAGGAACTCGCTCATCGGCGAGGCCAGCTGCTGCCGGCGGGCCATCGAGAGGGTCAGGCGCGCCAGGTCGGCGCTGATGGCGTAGTATTTCTGCTTGATGTATTCCGTGGCGTTATAGCTCTTGATGACCTTGATGCCCGAGAGCGACTCGTCGAGCGTCGAGACCATCTCGCCCATGCGCTGCTGGTTGGTGCGGGCCGGGTGGCGGAGTTTCTTCACGATGCTGCCGATCAGCAGGGCCACCACCGGGAGGAACAGCACCGAGAAGATGGCCAGCTCCCACGAAATGGCCACCATCATCACGATGTAGCCGATGATCAGAAACGGTTCGCGGAACGACACCTGGAGAGTGTTGGTGATGCAGAACTGCACCACGCCCACGTCGGAGGTGATTTTCGAAATGATGTCGCCCTTGCGCTGGTCCGAGAAATAGCCCACGTTCATGTCCATCACGCGCGAGAACATTTCGTTGCGCATGCGTTGCAGGGTCCGCGTGCGCATGTTCTCCATGGTCCATGCGCCGAGGTAGCGGAACAGGTTGCTCATCAGGCTGATGCAGATGGCTACAATGGCCAGCAGCATCAGTACGTTCTGGCGGTCGTATTGTTCGAAGATGTGCGAATAGGCGAAGTTGAAAAGTGTTGCGAGGTAGTCCTGATTGAGTTCCAGGGGAGGCAGCTTTTCGACGTATTCGAAGGAGTAGTTCGCGTCGAACATGGTGTTCAGGATCGGGATGATCAGCATGAACGTCAGCGAGTTGAACAACGCGTAGAAAAGCGAGTAGAAGAAGTAGGGGATCGCGTATTTCTTGATCGGCCGGGCAAAACCCAACAGCCGCATGTATGTTTTGAACATTCGGAGCGTATGTTTGTTGGTTACGCAATTAGCGGCGTAAAGATAGGAATAATAACCCGAAAAGCGAAAAATGTACGATAATTCGATGGATTATGGTGGACTTTGTGCCGAAAAAACGGTGCGGCGGCCTTCCTTTTTACCGCTCTGCGGGATCGTAGCCCGTGTCTTCGAGCCAGTGCGCCTTGTCGTTGGCCGCCGCCACGGCCAAACAGTCGCAGCGGTTGTTCTCGACTGTTTCGGCGTGGCCCTTGACCCAGACGAAACGGACGTTGTGGCGGTTGTACACGCGCAGGAAACGCATCCAGAGATCGGGGTTTTTCTTGCCCGCGAATCCCTTGCGGACCCAGCCGAAGACCCAGCCTTTCGAAACGGCGTCGACGACGTATTTCGAATCGGAGTAGATGACCACGTCCGAACCCTCGAACTTGAGCGTTTCGAGCGCCACGCACACGGCCATCAGCTCCATGCGGTTGTTGGTCGTGAGGCGGAATCCCTGCGACAGCTCCTTGCGGTGGTGTCCCGAGAGAAGCACTGCGCCGTAGCCGCCCGGCCCGGGGTTTCCGAGGGCCGAGCCGTCGGTGTAGATGGTGATCGGAGACAAAATATGCGTAGATTAGAGATCAAACATAGAGTTTATGACGGGATGTTCCGGTCCGGTTTTCCGGGGCTTGCGCCTGCCGTCCCGCCGCCGGCCGTTTCGCGGTTCATTCGGCGGCCGTTCCGCCCAGTTCCTTGTCCAGAATCTTTTTCGCCTGGTAAAAGGCATTCGTGTAATTGCGTGCCAGTATGGTGCCGTCCGGATCGATCAGAACGAAGAACGGCCAGCCTTCGATGGCATACGTTTCCATGATCTGCCGGTTTTCCGGATGACCGGTTTCCAGTTCCGCTTCGATCCATCCGTGTTCCAGCATGCCGGCCAGCACGGGGCGCATGTCGTCCACACCCGGCGACGGCGTTTTTTTGCCTGCGGGCAGACTTTCGTATACGCTCCGGATATCGGCGATGGATTCGGTCAGACCCACCACCTGCAACCCTTTGTCCTTGTACTTTTCGAACAGATCGCTCACCTGCCGGTCGATATGGATCGAGCCGGGACACAATCCCCAATGGTAGAGCAGCAGGTATCGGCCTTTGAAATCAGCCTTGGCGACAGTACGGTCTTCGGTCGTTGCCAGTGTGAAATCCGGCGCCGGTTTTCCTTCGGCGAGTTGTTCCATTCTTGCCATGCAGTCTGCGTACATCTGGCCGAAATAGCTCGTTTTCAACCCTTCGGACAATGTCTTGTAAAACCTGTGCGCCTCCTTGGCTGGGGTGTACAACAACTTGGGTATCCTGTCGATCAACAGGTACAGGCTTCCGTGCGGATTGGCCGCTTCGTAGGCTTTTCGCAGCATATCCTTCCGTTCTACGCCGGGATTGCCGTTGTAAAATCGGTTGAATTTTCCGCCCCATTCCCGGCTGGCTGCCGTATCGTTCCGCTCCGACGCTTCCCGTGCATTTTCCAGATAACGCCCCCGGACCCGGCCGAGCGAATCATCGACCGCCAGCAGGCTCGACAGCATGGGCTCGTCGTAAATTCCTCCGCCGAGACGGCAATAATAGATCGCATCCGTCGAGCCGGTCATGCCGATCCTATCGCCGGGCCTGACGATGACGGGTTTGCCTCCGCGATCCCCGGCTGCGGCTCTTCCGGCTTTCGGGCGGTAGGTCATCAGGTAGTACTGGTCGTGTTCCGACTTCCCCCGATGACGGAATGCGCCCGGTTTGCGGACTACGACGTCGAATCCCGGGCCGTACTTCCATGAAGGCAGGAGAATACGCTCGAAACGGAGGGTGTCTCCGGCTTGCAGTCCCTCGATCCTTCCCTCCAGTCTGAATCCCCGGGCATAGGCACAGGCTGCCGTCATGGTCAGGGCGCAGCATGACAGGAGGAGTTTGTATCGTAGGGCCATGATAGCTGTTTTAATGCTTATTTGCCGGATTCGAGCGCCGCCAACTGTTCGCGGATCGCCGTGATCTTGGCTTCGGCGTCGGCCTGCTTGGCGCGCTCGTTGGCCACCACCTTCTCGGGCGCCGAGGCGACGAACCGCTCGTTCGAGAGCTTCTTCATCACCGAGGCGAGGAATCCCTCGTAGTAGGCCAGATCGTCCGCGAGTTTTTTGCGCTCGGCCTCGGCGTCGATCTTTCCGGCCATCGGCACGAAGTACTGCGTCGTCTTGACGATGAACGCCGCGGCCGCCGGGTCCTTCTCCGCCACGGTCTCGATGGCCGTGAGGTTGGCCATCTTCATCACGACGGGGGCGAACTCCGCGGGATAGTTCTCATCGGCGATGACCCGGAGCGTCAGCGCCTCTTTCTGCGGCAGGCTCTTCTGGTTGCGGATGTTGCGCACCGAGGTGATGATCTCCTTCGCCAGTTCGAAGCGCGCCAGCATCGCGGCGTCTTCGGCCGCAGGCTCGGGCATCTGCGCCACGCAGATCGAAGCGCCTTCGGCGCGGGGCGCGAGGTCCTGCCAGATCTCTTCCGTGACGAACGGCATGAAGGGGTGCAGCACGCGCATCAGGGCGTCGAAATAGCCCTTCGTCGCCTCCATCGTCGGGGCGTCGATGGGCTGTCCGTAGGCGGGCTTCGCCATCTCGAGGTACAAGCCGCTGAAATCGTCCCAGAAGAGGCGGTAGGCCTCCTTGAAGGCCTCCGAGATGCGGTATGACTTGAAATCCTCGGCGATCTGGCGCAGCGAGCGGTCCAACGCCTGCCCGAACCACGCCACGGCCAGACGGTTGTTCTCGCTTTGCGCCGCCGCGGCGTCCACCGCCCAGCCGTTCAGGAGGCGGTAGGCGTTCCAGATTTTGTTGCCGAAGTTGCGGCCCTGCTCGCACAGCGCTTCGTCGAACATCACGTCGTTGCCGGCCGACGAGGAGATGAGCATCGCCATACGCACGCCGTCGGCGCCGTACTGGGCAATCAGGTCCAGCGGGTCGGGCGAGTTGCCCAGCTGCTTGGACATCTTGCGGCCGATCTTGTCGCGCACGATGCCCGTGAAGTAGACGTTCGAGAAGGGCTTTTCGCCGCGGTATTCGTAGCCGGCCATGATCATGCGGGCCACCCAGAAGAAGATGATGTCGGGACCGGTCACCAGATCGTTGGTGGGGTAGTAGTAGCCGATCTCCCTGTTGTCCGGGAAGCGGATGCCGTCGAACACCGAGATGGGCCACAGCCACGACGAGAACCATGTGTCGAGCACATCCTCGTCCTGCCGCAGGTCCGTCAGCTGCAACGAGGCGTCGCCGGCCTTCTCGCGGGCCTTTTCCAACGCCTCTTCGGCCGTCAGGGCCACCACGAAGCCGCCTTTGGGAAGATAGTACGCCGGAATGCGCTGGCCCCACCACAGCTGGCGCGAGATGCACCAGTCCTTGAGGTTGGCCAGCCAGTCGAGGTAGACCTGGCGCCAGCGCTCGGGATGGAACTGGATGGAGCCGTCCTCCACCACGCGTGCTGCGTCCTCTTTGAGGCCGTCCACGGCCACGAACCACTGCTCGGACAGCCACGGTTCCAGTGCGGAGTCGCAGCGGTAGCAATGCATGACCGAATGATGATGGTCCTCGACATGATCGAGCAGGCCATGCTCCTCGAACCACGCCACAACTGCCTCACGGCACTCCTCGCGGCTCATGCCGGTGAACTGGCCGTAGCCCTCCACGACGTGCGCCGTCTCGTCGAAGATGTTGATCTTCTCCAACCCGTGGCGCTCGCCCATGGCAAAGTCGTTGGGGTCATGGGCGGGAGTGACCTTCACGAAACCGGAGCCGAAACCCGCGTCGACGTGGAAATCGGAGAAGATCGGGATCTCGCGATCCATGATGGGCAGCATGACCTTCGCGCCCACGAACTTATCCTTGTCATGGTCTTTCGGGGATACGGCAACGCCCGTGTCGCCCAGCATGGTTTCCGGACGGGTGGTTGCGACCACGATGTAATCCTGACCGTCGATAGGCTCGACCAACGGGTAGCGCAAATGCCACAGGTGGCCGTCTTCCTCTTTGTATTCCGCCTCGTCATCGGCGATGGCCGTGGTGCAATGCGGGCACCAGTTCACGATGCGCTTGCCCTTGTAGATGAGGTCGTCGTGGTACCAGTCCACGAACAGCTTGCGCACGGCCTTCACGTACGCCGGCTCCAGCGTGAAGTGCTCGTCTTCGTAGTCGCACGAGCAGCCCATGCCCTTGATCTGGTTCACGATGGTGGTGCCGTACTCCTTGTACCAGTCGTAGCACGCCTCGATGAACGCCTCGCGGCCGATCTCCAAGCGGCTGATGCCCTGGTCGGCCAGCTTCTTGTCCACCTTGGTCTGCGTCGAGATGCCGGCGTGGTCGGTACCCAGGATCCAGCGCGTGGGGCGCCCCTGCATGCGCGCGCGGCGGATGCACGTGTCCTGGATGGTGTCGTTGAGAGCGTGGCCCATGTGCAGCACGCCCGTGATGTTCGGCGGCGGTATGACGATGGTGTAGGGCTCGCCCTTCTTGGCGCCGAAACCCTCGCCGCGCTGGAAGTAGCCGGCGTCTTTCCATGCCTGGAAGAGCGGGCGCTCGTGCGCCGCAGCATCGGCCCGGTATGGGACGGCAACGAGGTGTGGCTGCTCACCGCCGGCGGCGCGCTGTTCGCGGCGTTCCCCGCGGCGTACGCCACCACGTTCTCGGGTTTCTACCTGGCCGTCATGCTGGTGCTGTTCGGCCTGATCGTGCGTGCTGTTTCGCTGGAATACCGCGGCATCGACCACAAGTGGGCGAAGGTGTGGGACGGCTGCTTCTTCGTGGGCTCGCTGCTGCCGGCGCTGCTGCTGGGCGTGGCGCTGGGCAACGTGATCGCCGGCATCCCCATGGCAGCCAACGGCGATTACGCGGGCGTGCCGCTTCTGGGCCTGCTTTCGCCGTTCACCCTGGTCGCCGGCCTGCTCGGCCTGGCCATGTGCCTTTCGGCGGGCGCTGCGTGGGTAGCGTTGAAGGCCCCCGCCGGCTCCGCCGTGCATAAGCGCGCCGCGAAGCTGCGCGTGCCCTGCCAGGTCGCAGCCCTGGTGCTGTTCGCCGTTGCCACGGTCCTGGCGTTCGCGGTGGTGAAACCCGTGTTCGCGCCGGGCATGCTTGCAGCCGGCGTGATCATCGCCCTAGTGTTCCTTGCGTGCGTCGTCGCGTCGATCGTGCTCGGCCGTAAGGGTAACGACCTGGTGGCGTTCCTTCTACAGTCGGCGGCGGCCGCGTGCCTAGTGGCGCTTGCCGCGGTCACGCTGTTCCCCAACCTGGTGGTGGCAGCCCCCGGCAGCGTGGGCGCATCCATCACGCTGATGAGCGCGGCTTCCTCCGACACGTCGCTGGCGTGGATGACCGGCATCGCCTGCGTGGGCGTACCGCTGGTGCTGGCCTACCACGTGATCGCGTACCGCGTCTTCCGCGGGCGTCTGGACGACAAGGATGTGAACTACTAAAGGGACGCGCAGGGTTACATGAAATGGCTGAGCATCCTGTGCCTGGTCATGGCGCTGTTC
>OLSF01001210.1_pt1 | contig 23748 bp, 20 predicted proteins | sample 1672301 | NCBI WGS metagenome assembly OLSF01 (sample SAMEA3136669, study PRJEB25190) | human gut metagenome | biome: human gut; feature: human-associated habitat; material: faeces | place: Austria | collected 2013
TACTTTTACTCTTTATTTATGGTAAGGTTCGTGCTGAATGATCCGGAATGCACGATAGATCTGTTCGCACAGGATCACTCGCATCAACTGATGAGGAAATGTCATTTTGGAAAAGCTTAAGGCCAGATCCGCTCTTTTACAGACACTTGGATGCAAACCAAGCGATCCGCCAATGACAAAGCAGATATGGCTTTTTCCTCTGACAGTGCAATCTTCAATCCATGCCGCAAATTCTTCGGAAGAAAAGTTTTTACCGGCAATCTCCAGCGTAACGATCAGGGCATCCTGTGGCAGTTTCGCCAGGATCCTTGCCCCTTCTTTTTCACGGATCTGATCTTCCAGAGACGCACTGGCTCCATCCGGTGTCATTTCATCCGTCACTTCGATGATATTTAACTTCGTATAACGCCCCAGACGTTTGCTGTATTCTTCTATGGCGTCCCGGAAAAATTTCTCCTTGATCTTCCCTACACATACGATGGATATTTTGATCATTCTTCTGCTCCGTTTGTATCCGGGAAGATCTGTTCATAGATCTTTGTGTCAATAAGGTTCTCCAGCATCTGCTGATCCAGATTCATAAACTGATGATTCATCTGGCTGCGGATTACTTCGAATCTCTTGTAATAAAGAGCCTCTTCCGGTGTATCTGCAGCATTTTCAATCTGAGCGTCAATTTTTTCCGCCGTCAGATTTTCTTCACTCCACTTCAGAAGAGTATCCACCAGAGAGTTCTCGGACTCTGCCTTTTTCTCAAAAAGCTTTGCATTCCGCATGGATACCACGCCCATGACAATGAACAGAATGAAAACAGCACTCATCACTCCGTAGAACATATAGGGGTTGCCGATGTTCAAAGGAAGTACGCCGGTAATTCCCAGGATCATGACAAGCATTCCGAGGATTCCCACCACCAGCAGTACCCAGGCAGAGGAACGATTCTCCTCTGCTTTGGCTCCACTGTTCATATAAGTAAGTCCACCCTGGGCGGAAGCTGTTTTCAGCAGTTCTCCGGGATTGACTTTCTCCGATGCTTCTTCTGTCTCCGGCATCAGGAATTCATCTACCGCAGCCTCTTCCTCAGCAGCATTTTCCGTCCGCTCTTTTTCCTGCTGTTCCAGAAATACCCGGGCAATCGTCTTCGCCTGTTTTTCCTCTTTTGCATCTACAAACAGTTCATAGACCTGCTCCGCCTCATCGAAGGAAAGTTTGCTCTTGCGGATCCCATTGTATGTAAGGAAGTCTTTCAGTTTCTCCATTTCGTCCTGTTCACCGAACAGCACGGAAGTCCAGTCCGTCAGTTCTTCCTCGCTTACCAGCGTTTCTCCGCAATCGGGACATACGGTGATTCCTTCCCGATATTCGTTTTTACATTTCGGACACCATGCCATATACCAACACCATCCTTAATACTCGTAATCCAGGCAGGCTCTGTTGCCTGCCACGGATCCAATATATTCCTTTGCTGCCAGATGATCCGGATGCACCTGATAGGCAGCCAGCGCCTCAGTATCTGTAAACTCAGAGATCAGAGCCACATCCCGGTTGCTGCTGTCCAGTTCATTGATGATCACTTCCACCTTTACGGCACCGGGAACCTTCTCTTTGATAGGCTCCAGTAACTCCTTGATCTTCCCGGCGGTCTCTTTCTTTTCCTGTTTTGTCAAATTGCCTTCCAGACTCCACATAACAATATGTCTTACCATGTAATCCTCCATTCCATCCTGTCTGTGGACAGGATCCGGGGTGTTTATTTTGTACTCAGATATTCGTCAATGCCTTTGGCAGCAGCTTTTCCTGCGCCCATGGCAAGAATAACGGTCGCTGCTCCGGTTACCGCATCTCCGCCGGCATAGACACCTTCCTTTGTGGTCTTACCATTGTTCTCGTCCGCAATGATGCACTTCCACTTGTTGGTATCCAGTCCCTTGGTTGTAGAAGAGATCAGAGGATTCGGGGAAGTACCCAGAGACATGATCACGGTATCCAGTTCCATCACGAATTCAGATCCCGGAACCTCTACCGGACGGCGTCTGCCGCTCTCATCGGGCTCACCCAGTTCCATGCGGATGCACTTCATACCGGTCACCCATCCCTTATCATCGGAAAGAATCTCAGTAGGATTGGTCAGCAGATCAAAGATGATGCCTTCCTCTTTTGCATGATGTACTTCTTCCACTCTGGCAGGCAGCTCCTCTTCGCTTCTACGGTATACAATGTGTACCTCCGCACCCAGACGAAGTGCGGTTCTTGCTGCATCCATCGCCACGTTACCGCCGCCGACAACGGCTACCTTCTTACCATGCATGATAGGAGTTCTGGAGTCGGGATCAAAAGCCTTCATCAGGTTGCTTCTGGTCAGGTACTCGTTGGCAGAGAAGACACCGTTGGCATTCTCACCGGGGATACCCATGAACTTCGGCAGTCCGGCACCGGAACCGATGAATACAGCCTGAAAACCTTCCTCATCCATCAGCTGGTCGATGGTCACGGATTTACCTACCACCACATTAGTCTCAATATGAACGCCGAGAGATTTTACATTCTCGATTTCTTTTGCCACAACACCGGTCTTGGGAAGACGGAACTCGGGAATACCGTATACCAGTACACCGCCTGCCTCATGCAGTGCTTCGAAAATGGTCACATCATATCCCAGCTTTGCCAGATCTCCGGCACAGGTAAGACCAGCAGGGCCGGAACCGATCACAGCTACCTTCTTACCGTTCTTCTGTGCTGCGGGAGTGGGCTTGATGCCATTCTCTCTTGCCCAGTCAGCCACAAAACGCTCCAGCTTACCGATGGAGATCGGATCTCCCTTGAAGCCACGGATACATTTTCCTTCACACTGGCTTTCCTGAGGGCATACACGGCCGCAGACAGCGGGAAGGGCGCTGGATTCACTGATAATACGATAAGCCTCTTCAATGTTGCCGTTCTTCACCTGTTCAATGAACTGTGGAATCTGGATTGCTACGGGGCAGCCCTTTACACACTGTGCATTTTTACAGTTAATGCAGCGGGAAGCCTCTTCCATTGCTTCTTCTTTGTTATATCCGAGACAAACCTCTTTGAAATTGGTAGCACGTTCCTTCGCATCCTGCTCTCTGACAGGAATTCTCTTTAATACATCCATTTTATTTTAACCATGCCTTTCTGATTTATCGTGTTCAAACTTTTGTATGACTACTGGCAGTTGCCGCAGCCACCGTGATGGGTATCTCCCTCTTCCAGGGCCAGCATTGCACGTCCTTCTGCAGTCTTGTAGATCTGCTGACGTCTCATTGCCTCATCAAAGTTTACTTCATGTCCATCGAACTCCGGTCCGTCTACACAGGCGAACTTTACCTTGCCGCCGACAGTTACACGGCATGCACCGCACATTCCCGTACCGTCTACCATAATAGGATTCAGACTGACAACTGTGGGAATCTCCAGTTCTTTGGTTAAGAGACACACGAATTTCATCATGATCATAGGACCGATGGCAATACACAGATCGTACTTTTTACCTTCTGCCACCAGATCCTTGATGGTCTGGGTTACCATACCGCTTCTTCCATAGGAGCCGTCATCGGTGGTTACATACAGATTTCCTGCGACAGCTTCCATCTCCTTCTCCAGGATCAGAAGATCTTTGGTCTTGCTTCCCACGATAACATCTGCAGCAACGCCATGCTCATGCAGCCATTTTACCTGGGGATATACCGGTGCCGCACCGACACCACCAGCCACGAAGAGGATCTTCTTTGCCTTTACCTCATCCAGAGGCTGTTCTACCAGTTCGGAAGGACATCCCAGAGGACCTACGAAATCATGGAAGTATTCTCCCTCGGAAAGCTGTGCCATCAGTTTTGTACCGGCACCAACGGTCTGGAACACAATGGTTACTGTTCCTTTTTCCCTGTTGTAATCACAGATAGTCAGAGGGATACGCTCACTCTCGCTATCCATTCTTACGATGACAAACTGACCGGGTTCACAGGTCTTTGCCACTCTGTCTGCTTCTACCTCCATAAGATAGATGTTGGTTGTCAGCTCCTGTTTTTTTACGATCTTATACATTTCTCTTTTTCCGTCCCTTCTGTTAGGATTATATATCTAAACGATCACCAAGCGTATAATGGCGGCCGCTTTCGTCGGTCTGCAATTTGTACAGTTCCCGGGTATAGGCATTTACGGCGAACAGATTCCCCGTCTTTGTGACTGTCCCATCTTCTCCCCGGTAGATCTCGGCAACAACATAGAAATCATCTATCTTGTTGATGTTCGTCACATACTGATACTGATAGAGATATGCCGCAGCGGATTCATCAAAGCTTCCGGATGCTTCCGTTATTTTACCACTTTCTATGGCATAATTCACTACTTTTGTCACGGCATCCTCCGGCATAAACTCCGTGTTCATGACCAGATTGTAGCTTTTCTCCACGATCTCGCTCTTTCTTCCTTCCGCAATGCGGATAAACCGGAAGACTGATTTGCCAAGAGGCATGGGGATGGGTCCATTATACACCGTGGAATTCTGCGTAGGATCGGAACCATCCGTTGTGTAATAAACATCATATCCGTCGGTCACCTCGATATTGATTGGGAATTCATAATCCCCACTGACCGCCGTTACCTCCGGAGCACTCAGTTCCTCGATCTCAATATGGTAATTTTTGGTAACCACTGGACTACTGATCCCATTCTCATTGATGTAGACGGCTTTGATACAGTAATCACCGCTCTCTAAAAGGATGGGTGCCGTATACAGCAGACTGTGTTCTCCCGGTTCGGTTTCGTCGGTAGTATAGTAGATCTTACCACTTCCGAAAGTTGTCAGTTTCAAAGGCTGGATGCTGGTATAATATCCCTCCTGCAGACTGAATTCCGGTTCCATTGCCATATAGCTCTGGTATTTACTCATAATATTTACATTACCACAGTTCAACAACAGATCATTAATGGTCTTATAATCTTCCCTGGCCGCATAGATGGCGATCAGCTTTCCATAAGCACTTTCCAGTTGTTCGGAAGTAGCTGCGGCATCCGCAACAATCTCCCGAAGCAGATATTCATATTCCATTTTGTTGTTCTTCTGAAAATAAATATCCGCCAGTTCAAATTTTAAGGTGATGTTCCCCGGATCGATTTCCAGCGCACGTTCATAACAGGTGATCGCCTGATCGTATTCCCCGGAAGCTACATACTCTCTCGCACTCTTTATCTGATATTCAGCGGAATGATAGTGGGAATAAGAGATTCCGAAACCGGTACATACCACCGCTACTACCGCAAGCACCAGGATCAGCACAATGAATTTCCAGCGAAAGGGATGTTTTGCCGTATTTTCCAGCGGTTCTTCATCCCAGTCCTGCAATTCCGTCATGCTCTGCTGTGCATCCTGATCGTCCGTGGCATCTTCTTCCGGTGTCATTTCCCTGGCAATATCATGCAGAGTCTGCTCCATATTGTATTCAATTTCCGGTTCAAAATCGGGAACAATATGGATATCCTCCCCACAGTGCTCGCAGTAAAGCGTACCTTCTTTCATTTCCGCCCCGCAATTCGGACACTTCATATAATTATCCTCTTACTGCCTGCAAGGATACCGATTCCAGGCAGTTATTCATCAGCATAGCTATGGTCATAGGACCTACGCCGCCGGGAACCGGAGTAATGGCGCTGCATACAGGCTCCACACTGTCAAAGTCCACATCACCGCACAACTTGTTTTCTTCGTTGCGGTGAATTCCCACGTCAATGACAACCGCACCCTCTTTTACATATTCTGCCGTGATCATCTTCGGCTTGCCGACAGCCACCACCAGAATATCCGCTCTTTTGGTTACTTCTTTCAGATCTTTGGTACGGCTGTGAGCCACCGTCACCGTACCGTTCTCCCGAAGCAGCAACAATGCCATGGGCTTGCCGACGATATTACTTCTGCCTACCACCACACACTCTTTTCCGGCGATCTCAATACCGGAACGCTTCAGCAGCTGTATGACTCCTGCAGGAGTACAGGACACAAAGCCCGGCTTGCCGATGCAGAGTGCACCGACATTCTGGGGATGAAATCCGTCTACATCCTTTAAAGGAGAAATGGAATCCAGTACCTTTTCTTCGTCAATATGTTTCGGTAACGGCAGCTGCACCAGAATGCCGTTGACATCGGTTCTGTCATTTAATTCCCGGATCAGCTCCAGTAATTTTTCCTCTGTTGTCTCCTCTGGAAGTTCATATGCCAGAGACCGGATACCTACATATTCGCAGGCCTTTTTCTTGTTGCGGACATATACGGAAGATGCGGGATCCGCACCTACCTGGATCACCGCCAGCGTTACTTCGCAGCCCTGCTCTTTTAACCCTGCGATTTTTTCTTTGACTTCATCTTTAATCTGTGCGGAAATAACTTTTCCATCTATTAACTGTGCCATGAGACACTTTCCTCCTTACTAGAACAAGCCTACGATCCTGCCGCTGTCATCCACATCGATATTGTAAGCAGCTGGAGCCTTGGGCAGGCCGGGCATGGTCATGACCGCACCGGTGAGCACTACAACAAAACCGGCACCGGCAGACACATAGACCTCTCTTACATTCAATTCAAAACCGGAAGGTCTTCCCAGTAACGTAGGATCATCTGACAGAGAATACTGGTTCTTTGCCATACATACCGGCAGATCACCAAAGCCAAGTTCCGTCAGTCTCTTTAACTGTTTTGCTGCCGCCGGAGCAAACACTACATCAGACGCTCCGTAGATCTCCTGCGCGATCTTTTTGATCTTATCCTGAAGAGACAGTTCATTTTCATATAAAACATGGAAGTGGTTCTCTTTTTCGTCGATTGCTTTTAATACTTTCTCAGCCAGAGCGATTCCACCCTCTCCGCCTTTCTCCCACACTTCGGAGAGTGCGAACTCACAGCCTCTTGTCTCACAGAATTCTCTGACATAAGCGGTCTCCGCCTCACTGTCGGTGATAAAAGAGTTCAGGGTAACCACTACAGGCACACCATATTTCTGAAGATTCTCAATATGTTTCTCCAGATTCACAATACCTTTTTTCAACGCTTCCAGATTCTCTGCTCCCAGATCCGCCTTTGCAACGCCACCGTTGTATTTCAGTGCACGGATGGTTGCTACCAGTACCACTGCATCAGGAGTAAGTCCTGCCTTACGACATTTGATATCGAAAAATTTCTCTGCTCCCAGATCCGCACCGAAGCCGGCTTCCGTGATGCAATAGTCTGCCATCTTCATGGCTGCCTTAGTAGCTCTGACGGAGTTACATCCGTGAGCGATGTTGGCAAACGGACCTCCGTGTACCAATGCTGGAGTATGCTCTAAGGTCTGGATCAGATTGGGCTTGATGGCATCCTTTAACAGTGCTGCCATGGCACCGACTGCTTTCAGCTGACCGGCGGTCACCGGCTCACCCTGATAGTTGTAAGCCACAACGATTCTGGACAGACGCTCCTTCAGATCCTTCATATCGTCTGCCAGACACAGGATCGCCATGATCTCACTGGCTACGGTAATGACAAAATGATCCTCTCTGACAAAGCCGTCTGTCTTGTTGCCAAGTCCTACCACAATATTACGAAGGACTCTGTCATTCATGTCCTCACAGCGCTTCCACACGATCTGCCGGGTATCGATGCCCAGATCATTGCCCTGCTGGATATGATTGTCCAGCAGCGCGGCCAACAGGTTGTTGGCAGAGGTGATGGCATGAAAATCACCGGTAAAATGCAGATTCAGTTCATCCATAGGCACTACCTGTGCATAACCGCCGCCGGCAGCTCCACCTTTGATACCAAAGCAGGGGCCTAAGGACGGCTCTCTGAGCGCAATTACAGCCTTTTTGCCCATTCTGCCGAAAGCTTCTCCCATACCTACCGTGGTCGTGGTCTTACCCTCTCCTGCAGGAGTTGGGTTGATAGCTGTTACCAGAATCAGTTTTCCATTGGGACGATCCTGGATCTTACGTAAAAATTCTTCGGAAAGCTTTGCCTTGTATTTTCCGTAAAGTTCCAGGTCATCTGCTTCAATGCCAATACTTTCAGCCACTTTGGTGATGGGCTCCATTACCGCTTCCTGTGCGATTTCAATATCTGTTTTCATGTCCTTTTTCCCTCCGTTTATTCAGACAGTCTCGAACGAATGTCAGATTTCCTCCAACAGCTGTTCGAACTGTTCCATGCTCATAAGTACTTTTCTGGGTTTAGTGCCTTCTTCTTCACCTACCACGCCGTATTCGCAAAGCTGATCCATGATTCTGGCAGCACGGTTGAAACCGATTTTCAACACACGCTGCAACATGCCGATGCTGGCCTTGTCTTTATCAATAATAAACCTTGCGGCCTCCTCAAAATATTCGTCTCTGTCGTTACCGCCACCAGAGCCGCTTCCGGAGGAACCACCTGACGAGCCGATATTTTTGATCTTCTCTTCAATATCTTCTGCATAGTTGCTATAGGTATTGCCCAGTGCCTGGTTCTTGAGATAATCCACCACATCGGATACTTCCTTGTCGGACACAAAAGCACCCTGTACTCTGGCCGGTTTGGAATAACCCTGCGGGTAGAATAACATATCGCCTTTACCAAGCAATTTCTCCGCACCGTTCATATCCAGGATCGTTCGTGAATCCACACCGCTGGATACGGAGAATGCCACACGACTGGGCATATTGGCCTTGATCAGTCCGGTGATGACATCCACACTGGGTCGCTGGGTAGCGATGATCAGATGGATACCTGCGGCTCTGGCCAACTGTGCCAGACGACAGATAGATTCCTCCACTTCGCCGGGGCATACCATCATCAGATCCGCCAGCTCGTCCACGATAATGACGATCTGCGGCATCTTCTTCGGTGCTTCCTCTCCTTCCGGAACAGGCATAGTCTCTATTTTCTTGTTATACCCCTTCAGATCACGGACATTATAATCGGCAAACTTCCGATAACGGTCTTCCATCTCACTGACGCCCCAGTGCAATGCAGCAGATGCTTTCTTGGGATCTGTCACTACCGGGATCAGCAGATGAGGAATGCCGTTATAGACACTCAGTTCCACGACCTTCGGATCCACCATGATCAGTTTCACATCATCCGGATGCGCCTTGTACAAAATACTCATGATCAGCGTATTAATGCATACGGACTTACCGGAACCGGTAGCTCCGGCGATCAGCATATGAGGCATCTTGGCAATATCCGCCACCACAGTCTTGCCCGCGATATCCTTACCTACGGCAAATGCAATATTGGAATTAAACTCCTGAAACTCTTTGCTCTCTAACAGATCCCGGAGTGCTACTGTCATGTTCTCTTTGTTCGGGACTTCGATACCGATAGCTGCCTTTCCGGGGATCGGTGCCTCAATACGAATATCCGTTGCCGCCAGATTCAGCTTGATATCATCTGCCAGGCCTACGATCTTGGATACCTTTACGCCCTGTTCCGGCTGTAGTTCATAGCGGGTAACACTGGGACCCTGGCTGATATCGGTAATCGTTACCTTTACACCGAAAGTATTTAACGTCTGCTGCAAGCGCATGGCGGTCTCTTTCAATTCTCTGGAGGAATCTCCTGTAGCTGCTTTTCCCTTCTGTAACAGGCTCAGAGGCGGAATCCGGTATTCTGCCGGAGGCTGTTTGGCCGCTTTCGCAATATCCTTATGTATCTGATCCTCTGCCAGAGAATTACCCTTTGGCGGCTCCGGTGCCGTGATTTTCGGTCGTATGCGGCTTTCCGCCGTTGCTGTCTCTGCAGGTTCCCGCACGACAGGCTCAGTCTCCGGCTGCAGTTGCCGCATATCGGAGGATGACTGCCATTCCGTAACCGGTTCCTCTACAGGCTCCGGGATATCTTCCTTGTGAATCCGGATAGATTCCGCCTGAGGTGTCAGGAGTGCTGCCTCCTCCTGCCAGGATTCTCTGCGTTCAAAAGGTTTTTTGAAGGTAGCAGCACTGGTCACTTCCTCCACGGGGATCTCCTCGTAAGGTTCTTCTGCTGCAGCCTCCTGCATGGTCACCTGATGCATTCCCGTTACCTTGATCTTATCAAAATCGCTGGAGGTCACTCTGGTCTCTTCCACAACAGGAATCTCCTGTGCATCCTCTTCATAAACGATCTCATGAATATCTTCCCGTCTTCCCACAGGCTGTGTCTCCTGCTTTTTCAGGGAAGTGTCCATCATAACACCGCTGACTTTTTTCTCTCTGCGGGGAATGGCGTTTAAGATCTGCTCATTCTCTTTCTCTTCCGCACGGAGTCTGCGCTCTTCCTCACGGATCCGTCGTTCCTCTTCCCGGATACGACGGGCTTCCTCTCTCTGGGAATTACGTTCCTCCTGTTCCTGTCTGCGGATCTGTGCATTTTCCCGTCTGCGCACTGCATCCTCTCTGGACAGTTCCCGGATCCGGTCACCACCGTTTCGCATACTGTTTAAGAAAGAACGCTCCGTTACCAGGATCAGACTGATCACAGAACACAATAAGACCACCAGAACCGTTCCTACCGTCTCCAGATAATGCAGCAACAGATAGCAGATACTTCCTGCCAGAATACCTCCGCCCTTTTTACCGGTACTGCAGTTTGTATATAACAGTTTGATATCATACTGTTCCATAGAGCCGGCAGTCCTGGCGATCAGATCACAGATCACACCGAGCATCAGAAACAATACGACACCTGCAATCATTTTGCGTACAGCGGTAGGGTTCCCCTCATTGGCGAACCAGAAAGCCACAGCCAGAAATATCACAATAGGTGCTATATATGCAGTAAATCCAAAGATACCGAATAAGACCCCGCTGATCGCATTGCCGACCGGGCCGATAATACCAAAATTACAACAAAATAATATCACCATTACCACAAACAAAACGATCAGACCGATCTCATGGAACAGTTCACTGTCCTGTGCTGTTCTCTGTGCCTGCCTGCTGCGGCTGTTTGTGGTACTTTTTCTCGTCCTATTGGAAGATGATGTTCTTTTGCCTGATGAAGATGCCATGTCATCATACTCCTAACTTCATTATAGTCATAATTAGAAGTATATCATTTTTCCATGGCCTTGTCATCCCTTTTTCTGTTCCCTTCGATCATCTTCCGAAGCCTGCAGATGGCCCGGTCGATACCTCCCACTTCGTCAATAATACCGTGGTTCACCGCTTCTTCTCCCACCAGAATGCTTCCCACATCCTTCGTTAAGAATCCGGTCTCCATCATGAGTTCTTCCAGTTTTGTCCGGCTGATTTTACAGTGTTTGCATACAAAGCCCGTGATCCGGTCCTGGATCAGTTTAAAATATTCAAAGGTCTGGGGCACACCGATCACCATGCCATTCATTCTTACCGGATGTATCACCATGGTTCCAGTGGGTACGATGAAGGAATAGTCACAACTCACCGCAATAGGCACCCCGATGGAATGACTGCCACCCAGCACCAGGGATACGGTGGGTTTGCTTAAAGATGCCAGCATCTCTGCAATAGCCAGTCCCGCCTCCACATCTCCGCCCATGGTATTTAAAAGTACCAGCACACCGCCAATTTCTTCACTGTCTTCGATGGCTGCCAGTTGTGGCAGGATATGCTCATATTTCGTAGTCTTCGAATTACCGGAGAGATTATCATGCCCTTCGATTTCACCGATAATGGTCAGCAGATGGATTTTTTCCCCGGATGCCGCATCCGACAGCGTCAGTTGTCCCGTTTTTTCAATTCTTTCGTCTCTGTGTTCTTCCGCCTCGGTCTTCGGCGCTTCCTTCTTGTTTTGATTGTTATCTTTCTGATTCTGCATGGCCTGTTTCCTCCCTGTTCCGATGATTATAAAAACAAAAAGACGATACCCGGGCTTTTGCCTTTCGTATCGTCTTTTAGTATATCCGCTTTTTTATTGTTTATGTTTAATGATCAAAATCATCGTCATCCGCTACCGGATAATCAAAATCACTGTCATCATCACCGTTCAGCTTATAATCCAGTACCTTAGGCACATGCTTTTTCGGCAGGGGCAGTGGATTTTCGATCAGCTGTATTTTTTCCGTTTCTACAGGTTCTTCCTGGAAATCCGCTGGCTCTTCCTCCGGGAATTCCTCGGTCTCCAGATCTTGTACTTTCAGTCGGCGTTTTGTGGATGCAGCTCCCACAGGAACTGCCTCAACGGTCTCAGGCAGCACCCCTTTGACTTCCCGCAGCAGTTCCATTTCGTACGGTAGAATCGCCTGTACTCCTGCGCCGGCAGCTACTGCCAATAACAGATACCATAACGTAAGTCCCGGCATATCTTCACTCAGCATTCCGCAGCCGTTTAAGATTCCAAGTGCCAGCGCCAGAGCAATCCACACGGACTGTCTCTCGTGTTCTTTCCTGCACCAGTAACTGAATGCGCCGCATGCAAGGATCGTAACCATAACGGCAGCTATAATGACCGTGGCCACCTTATCAGGCACATATGTATGAACTGCCGGCTGTTCATAGAGGGCGATCCATGTGAATCTTCCCGGGGAAAAGACTTTCCACCATGCCAGAAGTATATTTCCCATCTGCTTTCCGCTGCCCACGGCATCCAGAGCGATGCAGACAAAAAATGCCACCACTGTACCAAATAATCCCAATGCTCCGGCACAGATTCTGCGCATCCATTTTACCTGTTGCTTTGTCTCCAGAAAAAGTGCAGAAAACACTACGAGTAGCAAGAGCAGTCCTGCGACATCCAGGTAGCCCAAAATTCCTATAACAATACCGCTTAAGAAAAATCCACCCACGGAACGGATACCGGGGGTGTCTCCCCGCCCCCTGAAACTATCCAGTGCTTCCACGCACACACACAGACCAATCATCCACAATAACTGATATAACGGTTCCGGTCCAAGAATCACTGCTCCAGACAGAACAGGGCATAACATCCAGTACGCAAGAGATACCACTGCAGCCACCATACCGGTCAGTTTCCGTACCGCAAAATATAAAAAGATTCCGGTCAGGATCTGCAGCACAATCTGCAATACCAGCGCCGCTGTCATTTTATTACCCAAAAATACCAACAGCCCGTGCAGCACCTGCAGATAAAAGTATACCGCACCGTGTACCACCTGAGGAATCCGCGTGGTCTCGGTGACTTTCACCGCATCGAACCAGATGTTACCGGCCGCCCCGGAGATATCGTACTGCATACTCTCTCTTACACGAAGTGTGATTCCCACAGCAATCAGAGCTACTACAGCCAGTCCCTCGATAATCAGTTTCACCTGCCCTGAGCCTTCACCGTTTTGTGCCCATTTTACCCACAGAAATCTATGTAACAGAAAAACAACCAGCCCTGTCAACGCAAGCCATACACCTGCGATAACAAGGCCGATTGGGCGGGAACCACCTTCCGGCAGGAGCATGACCATTGTCGTGCCCACCAGTACGGTTCCCGCTGTCAATGCATAAATGAACCACAATATAACACTTAAAATGCCTTTTTTATAATTCATTATTTCAGTACCTTTTCGATGTTATATCTGGGACGATGTTTTACCTCAATGTAAATCTTGCCGATATACTGGCCCACCAGTCCGATGGCCATCAACTGAATACCGCCCAGGAACCAGATGGACAGGATCAGGGAAGTCCAGCCCGGTACCACATGTCCGGTACAATAAGAGATCAGCGCATAAATAGCAGCCAGAACGCTTAAAGCTACAATGATCATACCGGCACCCAGGATCATACTGATAGGCTTCACGCTGAAGGAAGAAATACCGTTGAATGCCAGTGCAAGCATCTTCTTCAGAGGATACTTGGACTCACCGGCCACTCTTTCCTTACGGTCATAGTATACACAGTCCGTCTGATAACCGATCAAAGGCATCATACCTCTTAAGAACAGATTGGTCTCCTGATACTTGGAGAACTGTTCTACCGCGCGCTTGGACATCAGTCGGAAATCCGCATGATTGTAAACAGTCTTGACCCCCATCATTTCCATGACTTTATAAAATCCCTGCGCCGTGGTACGTTTGAAGAAAGTATCGGTCTTACGCTCCTTACGGACACCGTATACGATATCACAGCCGTTGTGGAACTTATCGATCATTTCCTCGATCACAGCTACATCATCCTGCAGATCTGCATCAATGGAAACCGTCACATCAGACAGATCCATGGCAGTGATTAGTCCGGCAGTCAGTGCGAACTGATGTCCCACATTGCCGGCCAGCTTTACACCGCATACCTGCACCGGATGTGCCTGATGCTCTTCTTCAATCAGCTCCCAGGTACGATCCTTACTGCCATCATTTACAAACAGAATAAAACTGTCTTCCGCGATCTTTCCCTTATGGATCAGATCATCCAGCACACCCCTCAGTGCCTCGGAAGCAATCTTTAACACCTCTTCTTCATTATAACAAGGAACTACAATTGCAAGTTTCTCCATGCTGTTACCCCTAACCTTTCAATTTATTCGTCCCAGTTATGATATACTGCCTGAACGTCATCATCATCTTCCAGCAGTTCCAGGGTTCTCTGTAAGTTCTTCACTGCAGTCTCATCGGTCAGTGTTACATAATTCTGGGGAATCATGGTAACTTCTGCACTGATCATGGGAATTCCGGCATCTTCCAGAGCCTTGCGTACCTCTTCGAAGTTATCGGGATCAGTCAGGATCTCGAAGCTGTCATCCTCTTCGGAGAAATCTTCCGCTCCGGCATCCAGAGCGGTCATCATCAGATCGTCCGCTTCCATATCACATTCTTCCTTGTCCACGATGATCTGTCCCTTCTTATCGAACATAAAGGATACACATCCGGGAGTACCTACATTACCCTGTCCCTTGGTGAATGCGCTTCTTACGTTGGCAGCGGTACGGTTGGTGTTGTCGGTAAGTGCATCTACGATGATGGCGATACCGTTGGGGCCGTAACCTTCGTAAGTCACATACTTATAGTTTACATTGCCCACATCTCCGGCTGCCTTCTTGATACCGCGCTCGATGGTGTCGTTGGGCATGTTGTTGGCTTTTGCCTTGGCAATAACGGTTGCCAGTTTGAAATTGTTGGCGGGATCGGGACCGCCCTCTTTTACAGCGACTGCGATCTCACGGCCGATAATGGTAAAAATCTTACCCTTTGCAGCATCGTTCTTTTCTTTTTTATGCTTAATATTAGCAAATTTGGAATGTCCTGACATTTTTGTTACTCCTTTGAACTTAAAGTTTCTTTCTCTTTGTATGCGTAGTCTTTACGCAATAACGCTCTTTTTATCATAGCATTATTTTCTTTTTTCTTCAAGCACTGATTGTCCGTCGTTCGGGTAAATTTACTGTAGGAAATTAATAGACAGAGCATCCTTGAGATATGTTTCAGAATCAAAGTTTTCTCCATCATTATAACCTTTTTGTCCCTTTTTACAAACCCCAAATGTGATTTTTCAGCGCCGCTATCTTTTTGATCTGCGGATAGGGAATGTCATACACTGGCAGATCTGCCAGTACTCCCAGTTTTCGTTTGTTGGCTTTTTCCATTCTTATCATTTCTGTGGCGGAATAGATGATCTCCTCTGCACCCGATACCTGTTTCATTTCTTTTTTCTGATATCTTACCAGTTCCAGCATATTTCCCTGATTTTGACGGTAGATTCTTAACCGGGACATCTTATCTGCCCCGGTTCTGCACCATCCCAATGGTCTTGAACTCATCCTGTCTGCGTACACATGGCTCACATGCCCTTCTGCGGAACATCTTACATTGCTGTCCCCGGATTTCATGGCAATCATGATTCCAGACCAGTTCCCCAGTATGTATGCCTTCGCCTGTTCCACTGCCTTTCGCTTTGTTTCTTTGTCTGTGATTCCTATGATCCGGTCAAAGGCTCCCTCTGCCATCCACTTTTTCTTTCTGTGAATGGCTCTGTATATTTCACCCCTGGCATCCTCCGCTGAGTCTTCCAGGTGGGATGTTGCCGCTATGATGTATTTATGCATATGATATTTATCAAGGGCATACTTGGACTTCGGAATGATCTTTTCTCCTGTGCGTATCCATGCTGCTCCGTCCCCGTTGATATAAATCCTCTCAACAGCATCCAGATCATAAGCTTCATCCAGATACTCCAATACTTCTGTCCATAGTCTACCGCCTGCTTCCTGCCCATCATAAACACCTCCGAAATACTTCGGATTTATCAAGTGGGGACGTCCTTCCTCATCACCTTCTACACCTTCATAAACGTATATGATCCAGGGCATTACGGTATTTATGCGGGGATTCCTGATATCCCCTTTCTTCTCCAGATACTGAAGGGCCACATGGTCTTCATCCGCATCTATGTAAAGTGTTCTCAGTTCTTTCTTTTCCACAGTCTTCAGGGCAGGGAACTCCAGCCTGTGCAACTTGTTCATTACAGCTTCTTTGCTTATGGATTCACCGTTTATGCTGGCACTGGCACCGCCTTTTCGATAGCTGCTCTCGGATGCTTCCAGTAGAATTCTCGCTTCTGCATCTTCGGTTATCCTGGCATGATGCCCCAGCCCCATCAGCTGATCCAGAAGGTAACAGGATTCACCGGTAGCAACATTTTTGAACAGAGTTTTGTGATATACCACTTCTCCAAGACTGGTCAGCAGGGAAGTTTCATCTCTTCTGACAATGTACCAGCCCTGGCGCAGATCCTTTCTTTCCCGCAGCAATTCATCATAGGATTCCCATTCTTCCGCTATCATGCTGCATCCAAGTCTGGTCACCTCATCCGTCACACCATAGACCATTTCTGCAATCTTTGTCAGGTCATCTGTATAAGTTTTGAAAACATTTGTTAATCTTTTTACCCCATTCTCGCAAAAGTGTTGTATACTGGTAATCATGAAAGCACCCTCCTTGGATTTTTGTCTCGTCAACTTCAATCCTAACACAGGATCCCGGTGCTTTCTTTCTTTTTTCTATTAACTTTTCCTACAAAAACTTTACCCTACGTTGTCCGTCTTCTGCATTCTGCGGTGTTTTTTCCTCCGGAAGCTTCCGGACCAACACACTTCCTATCATTTTTTTGACCACGGAAAGGATTTTAAAGTTGTATCCCTTATAGTCCACATCGAACTGCTCGTCCGGTTCCGGGATCCGGTCCAGTCTGGAGATCAGGAAACCGTTCAAAGTCTCGAATTCTTCCTCGTCGAAGGTAATACCCAGAAGCTCTTCCACTTCCTTTAACGGAGTCTTGCCTTCCATGACATATTCGCCCTTGCCACGGTTCTTGATGTATTCCTGATCCTCATCATACTCATCCATGATATTGCCGACGATCTCCTCCAGAATATCCTCCATGGCGATCAGTCCGTCGGTCTGTCCGTATTCGTCTACCACAATGGCCATCTGCAGCTTCTGGGACTGCATTTCCTTGAACAGTTCATCGATATTTTTCGTCTGCGGCACAAAATAAGGCTCTCTGAGCAGCCCGTCCAGTTTTGCGATAGGCAGGTCCAGCTTGTCATCACTGATATGGAACCGCATGGCATCCTTCAGATGCAGGATACCGATGATATGATCAATATTCTCCTCATACACAGGGTAACGGCTGTTCTTGCCTCCCAGCATGGAAGCAATGGCATCTTTCAGTTTCGTCTCACCATCAATGGCCACGATACTTCCACGATGTGTCATGATATCCTGGGCTTCCTTGTCTCCGTATTCGAAAATGTTGGAGATCATCTCCGCCTCACTGGCCTGAATGACACCCTGCTCATGACCTTCCTGCACCATATTGATGATCTCTTCCTCGGTCACATCATTTTCATCCGTATTGTTGCGGACACCGAAGAGGAACAGGATTCCCTTGGCTGTCAGATTCACCAGCCCCGTCAGGGGTGCCAGCAGTCTGGTGATAATATAAATCGGGTCAATACAGGCATACGCCCACTTCTCCGGCTGTCTGGATGCCATTTTCCGGGGAATCAGCACACCGAAAGTCAACAGGATATAGATCATGGCAATAAAAGACAATACCGTGGCAATCCCTGAAAGCACTCCCGTAGGCACATTCTCCAGAGACATGCCTCCCACATTGATCACATGAAGTCCCTTGTCAATGGTCTGCAGCCAGATATTCAGATAAAAAGCTCCCATTAAAATATTGATCAGCGTAATAACCAGCTGTACCGTATTGATATAGATCCCCGGACGGCTGATCATTTCACTCAGCCGCATGGACCGGCGATCCTTTTCTTCCTCTGCTTTATGTAGGATCTCCTTTTCATTCAGATTGTCGATGGCGGCATCAAATCCATAGAAAAACATATCCACCAGCAACAGCAGGAAAAAGAGAAAAATGGCCACAGGCCCACTCATGTCCATATTTTATTTCATCCTTTCGTATTTTATCCTATTTTCGGATACACTATGCATCGGGCTATGTATCCAGCTCCAGGCTGACTTTCAGTGCCCGGTTCACTCTCCGCATAATGTCTCCGTCCAGATGGCATACCTTATCTTTCAGCCTCTTTTTATCGATGGTGCGCAACTGTTCCAGCAGCACTACGGAATCTTTATCCATATCGTAGCGGCGGGCATTCAGTTCAATATGCGTAGGCAGCTTCGCCTTGTTCATCTTTGAGGTGATTGCAGCGCAGATCACGGTGGGACTGTGTTTGTTCCCCACATCGTTCTGGATGATCAGCACCGGCCGGATGCCGCCCTGCTCCGAGCCGATGACCGGTCTCAAATCTGCGTAATAGATATCTCCTCTTCTCATTTCTACTCCTTCATCAGCGATTTAACATAAGTATTGCCGATTCTTCCGGAGTTATACGAACACTTTAGATCCGTCAGAAATTTTCAAAATAATCTTTTACTTCTGTGATCTCACCATTTCGACGGTAGACTCTGGGAATTCGTTTCCCCAGTGTGCAGACAAACTCATAATTGAATCTGCCGGAAAGTTCTCCCAGTTCTTCCGCCGTGATCCGCTCCTGACCATCCGCGCCAAGGAGCGTCACCTTGTCGCCCTCCATGGCTCCGGGAATTCCGGAAATATCCACCATGAACTGGTCCATGCAGACCCTTCCGAGGATGGGGGCCTTTTTCCCGTGGATCAGCACGTAGCCTTTTCCCGACAGGCTTCTGGGATACCCGTCTCCATATCCTACAGGGATGGTGGCTACTCTGGTATCTTTTGTTGCGGTAAACAATCCACCGTAGCTGACACTCTGCCCCGCATGGATCGTCTTGCAGTAAATGATATGACTGTAGAGAGACATTGCAGCCCGCAGAGGTACAATATCCTTACTTACTTCTTCGGAAGGATATAAACCGTAGGTCGTGATTCCCGCCCGTACCATATCCATGTTGGCCTGGGGCATTTCCAGAATCGCCGCACTGTTGGAACAATGCTTTACCGGAATCTCCAGTCCCAGTTCCGACTGTATTCTATCAATAAAATTCTGAAACAGTTCCAGCTGATGGTTGGCAGAAGTCTTATCCGCTTCATCCGATTTTGCAAAGTGGGTAAAGATACCTTCCACTTCCAGTCCGGGATGTTCCATGACAAATTTTACAAAATCCAGCCCTTCGTCATCCGGAGTGATACCGATCCTTCCCATGCCGGTATCCACTTTGATGTGCACTTTGGCTTTCTTACCGGCCTTTGTAGCGGCCTCTGCCAGTTCTTCCACGGTATCCCTGCGATACACTGCCGGGCGGATCTCTTCCCGGATCATTTCCTCATAACAATAAGGAAAAGTATATCCCAGGATGAGGATCGGTTTCTTCACACTGGCTTCCCTGAGGACATGTGCCTCCTCGTAGGTAGCTGCGGCATAGCCGAACATAAAATCCACATCCTCCAGCATTCTGGCAATGGGAACACCGCCGTGTCCGTAACCGTCCGTCTTTATGACCGCCAGTATCTTCGTCTCCGGGGCAATATTTTCCTTCATATGGATCATATTCTCCCAAATGGCATCCAGATCTATTTCCGCCCATACCCGTTGGTAGGAATTCATCTTTTCCTGTAGTTTGCTTATCATTTCTTCACACTTTCTTTCTCATCATAGTCTTTCATCAGGCAATCCGCAATATCTCCCGCCATTACCCCATACTCCGTATGGAGCTTTGCCGCCAGCTCACCGGCTCTGCCATGGAGATACACACCGTTCACAGCTGCATCAATTGCATTCATACCCTGAGCTAAAAGTCCCAGGATCACACCCGTCAGGACATCTCCGCTGCCCGCAGTGGCCATACCACTGTTGCCTGTAGTATTCAGATAAAATTCTCCCTGTTCTTTACATACAACCGTTCTTGCATCCTTGGCAACCGCCACACCATGAAACCGTTCTGCCAGTTCTCTGCCACACTCCGGAAGCTCCTTCTTGCATTCCGGGATGGTCTTCGCAAGCAGTCTGGACAATTCTCCCACATGTGGAGTCAGAATGATAACTCTGCCCTCTGCTCCCTGGGTATGCAGCTTCTCTTCCAATGCCTTACCGTTTTCTTCTGCCAGAAGATTCAGTGCATCCGCATCCAGCACTAATGGCTTTCTGCTCTTTTCCACTACTTTTTTCAGGCATTCCCGTGCCTGTTCCTCTCTGCCGATGCCGGGACCGATAGCAATAACATCCGCCCATTCCATGCTCTCGGACAGCTGTCTGCAGGATCCGTACAAAGCTTCCGGAATTCCCTGCTGTAAGATCTGCCGGTTCTCCTCTGCGGTGATTACTTTTACCATACCGGCTCCGGTACGATACGCCGCTCTTGCCGCCAGGATTGCTGCTCCGGCCATGCCGTTGCTCCCGGCCACCAGCAAAGCTTTGCCGAAGGTTCCCTTATTCCCGGAGGATGTTCTGTCCGGCAGATGCTGTTCACAGCTGTCATAAGTATACATCTCCGGGCTCTGTCCCAGAAAGCTCTCCGGTCCGATCCCCACATTTGCAATGTGTACCTGCCCGGCATAATCGGTTCCCGGATACATTACAAGGCCTCTCTTGCAGAAACCAAAAGTAATCGTTGCATCTGCCAGGAAAGCACAACCAAGCACCCGTCCGGTGTCCGAGCAGATCCCACTGGGAACATCCAGTGCCAGCTTAAATCCTTCCGCCACATTCATCTCTTCTACGGCTTCCGCATAGATGCCTTCCACCGGGCGGCTCAATCCTACACCGAACAAGGCATCTACAATCACATTATATTCATCTGCCTGCGTATTACTGTCTGTCTTCACCGGAAAATGTTGCAGGGTCTGCCACTGGCTCTTCCATTGCTCTGTGGCTTTCTCCGGATCTCCCACAAGTCGTACCGATACCGTATAACCGTCCGCCGCAAGAAGTCTCGCCAAAGCCAGACCGTCTCCTCCGTTATTTCCCATACCAGCAAAAATGAGCACTTTTGTCCGTTCCTTCACGGCATCAAAGCGCTCTTTCAGAAAATCCTCCGCAGCCAGAGCCGCTCTTTCCATCAGAACCGGCCCCGGGATGCCGAGGTACTCTATGGTATTTTTATCGTATTGCTTCATTTCCTGTGCAGTTACCAGATATCTCATACTATTTTTGCTCCGGATTATATTTCATGTCAAACAGATTGACCACTTCTGCACCAAAAATATCATGCATGTAGTTGTAGATCTCCTGATTCTGCTGTTCCATCTGCTGTTTTTCGATCAGACGTTTTTTCAGTTCGATACGGATCGCACCCACCCACTCCGCAGTCTCTTTGATCTGTTTGTCATTATCCTTCATAATATCATAGCAGCAGTCCATAGTAAACATCATAAGCTGAAGATTTATTCTTTCGATCTCTCTGGGGATATCTTTTAACTCATCTTCGTATGCTTCCAGCTTCTCATTGCATTCCTCGATCAGGCGCTTATGATCCTCGATCTGTTTGTTCAGCTTACTGTTTTCGCCCTGCTGTTCCGCCTCATCCACCATAGGGACGATCTCTTTCATCAGCTTCTTTTTCAGATTCCGGATATCCTTCGACTCGGTATTGAGCTTACCTTGTCGTTTCAACAGCTGATTCAGGGCATCTTCCGTTTCTTTTAGCGGAACGGAACCGGTCTTATTCAACAACCGATACCATTTATTATCCAGGGTGAGTACGGGCAGATGCTTTCCCGTCAATGCATTTTTGAAAGCAGCCTGTCGGTCCTGTGCATTTTCTTCTGCGTTACCGTTGCCCATAATATCACTCCTTTGATGCCTTACTTCATGTTGTATTATTTCTCGGTGCGCTGAAATTCATAAAAGCGGCTGCTTCGCATCCGTCATCGCCTTGCGACTTTTCCTTTTATTCATTTTCAGACACTCCGCCTATGAAATAAGCAATCATACGCTTGCTTATTTCATGTCTGAACTGTAACGGTTAATATTATAGGATAGCTTCATTAAGCTGTCGGACAGATGCACGTTCTCCACCTGAATTCCCTCGGGAACATTCAGATCCACATGAGCGAAATTCCAGATAGCACGGATCCCGTTAGCCACCAGCTTATCTGCCACTTCCACAGCACTGGTCTTGGGAATCGTCAGCACAGCGATATCGATGTCATTCTCCCGGATAAAGGATTCCAGCTGATCCATGGGCATGACCTTCACACCGCGGACATCCTTACCCACCAGTTCCGGGTTCGCATCGAACATTCCCTTGAAAATAAATCCACGACGCTCGAAGTTCATATAATTGCCCAGCGCTCTTCCCAGATTGCCTGCTCCAATGATGACGAAATTATGCTGCTTATCCAGTCCTAAGATCTTACCGATCTCACGATACAGAGATTCTACATTATATCCATAGCCCTGCTGGCCGAAACCGCCGAAATTATTAAAATCCTGACGTATCTGGGATGCGGTCACCTTCATCAGTCCGGAAAGTTCCTGCGAAGAGATACGTTCCACACCTTCATCCTTCAATTCCCCCAAATATCGAAAGTATCTGGGCAGTCTGCCAATCACAGCCTGTGAAATTTCTTTTACTTCCAATACTTTCACCTCCGATTATTTAAGTATACACCATATGTTAAAAACTTGTCAATGAATTGACAGGTTTTCTTCTTTTCGTTACAATAAAATTTAAAAAGTCCGTTCTGTGTGGGCTGGAAATAAAGGATACTTACTACCATGATATTATCTTGTCAGAATATTTCAAAAGCATTTGTGGAAAATCAGGTATTGAAAAATGTCTCTTTTCATATAGAGGATCATGAAAAAGCTGCCATTGTGGGCATCAACGGTGCCGGAAAAACAACGCTGCTCCGCATCATCGTAGGAGAAATGACTCCCGATGACGGACAGGTGGTTCTGGCGAAAGACAAGACACTTGGGTATCTCGCCCAGAACAGCACCGTGGACACCTCTCACACCATTTACGAGGAACTGTTATCTGTCAAGGCGGATCTGCTGCGCCTGGAGGAAAAGATCCGGGAATGCGAAAACAATATGAAGCATGCCGAAGGAGATGCGCTGGAAGACCTTATGAAGCAGTACACCTCTCTCACCCACGCTTTCGAGACCGGCGGCGGCTATCTCTACCGCAGTGAGCTGGTCGGAGTGTTAAAGGGACTGGGCTTTACCGAAGATGAATTCTCCAAGCCGGTTGCCACACTCTCCGGCGGTCAAAAGACCCGGGTGGCGTTAGGCCGACTCCTGTTACAAAATCCGGATCTGATCATCTTAGACGAGCCGACCAACCACTTAGATATGAACTCCATCGCCTGGTTAGAGACTTATCTGTTGAATTACAAGGGAGCCGTTCTCATCGTCTCCCACGACCGGTATTT
>OLSF01001219.1_pt1 | contig 23636 bp, 23 predicted proteins | sample 1672301 | NCBI WGS metagenome assembly OLSF01 (sample SAMEA3136669, study PRJEB25190) | human gut metagenome | biome: human gut; feature: human-associated habitat; material: faeces | place: Austria | collected 2013
TGGTATTGAAGATCCTATTATCCACGTTTCTGGTTTTCAAAAGTAACATGGATAATAGGATCTTCAATACCATCAGGATATTCTTCTAATGTATATTCAAAATCCACATAATCAACCTGTTCCCATGCATCTTTATTTGCATTGTATCTATCCAGATACATTGAAACATATAATTCAGTTACAGGTTTACTTAAATATGCATATGCTGATGCTCCAATATTTCCATTTCCTTCATCTTTTATAGCAACATCAGCTGATACAAAAAATCTTCCTCTTCTTGCATAAGACTTTGCTGTTCCCGTACTATATGAAATATTTTTATCACATAGTTTTGACTCTTGGTTTACAGAAGTATAGATTTCTGGCGACGGAATTCCCGCAAATGCTGTTCCTACAAATATGTTAACTATTGCTAAAACACTCACCAACAACCGTATTACTTTTTTCATACAATCTCCTATCTCTTAAAAATGAACTTTCTTTAACATCTCCTCAAATTGATCTTGTTGCATTTCACTAAAAAGATAATAATATACGCCATTACACGAAAACGACGCTTCATACCTTTTTCTATTCTTAGCAATAATCTCACCGTAAATTGATATATTCATATGGAGTCCTTGGTTCCATATCTCATTCATTTCTCTTGCATCTGAAGAATGCACCATAGACGTTTTATCATCTGATTTAGTTTGAACAAATAGTACCTTACTGTTTTTATAATTATATTGTAATCTTCCATAACCATTATCTATAATTACATTTTCAAACCTCATCCCCTCCGGCATATACCCCAACTTCAGCGTCTTAACCCCTAATTCTTCCGCTATCTTCTCATATGCCTCTTCTTCACTACGAACCGTCAAAGCTCCAGAGTCATTATTATAAACTACTCCCTGATTTACACTTCTTCCATCCCGATAAAAATAAGATTTCGTTCCCATAGCCACAAAGCATCCGCCAATAACCATAATTGCTGCTGCCAGCCCCACAACCAGTGCTTTTCTTACAGGGCGCCTGCGGGTTTTACGGGATGATTTGGTATTCGTTGTATTGGAAATCTCTGAGAAAAGAGCCTGCTCCGCCTGGATCCGTGACCAGATCTGGTCAAACTCATCCTTTGGCGGCGGATTGATAGGCAAAAAACGGGTATCTTTTTCTGCCTGTTCAAATTGCTTTAAAATATCACTGTCAGTCAGTTTTTCCCTCTTTTTATTTTGATTTCCCATCCAGTCATTCATTTCCAAGTTCAATCTTCCTGTTTTTCCCACTTTACACCTCAGTTGTCAAATACCTTAAGTTCCCTCTCGGTTTAGGGTTGACTTTTTGCAGTTAATGCTTACTATATTAGTAGATGTTTTTCCCTCAGGAGGTTTTTATGAAAAAAATCATTTTAACCGGCGGCGGTACTGCCGGTCATGTTACTCCCAACCTTGCTCTTCTTCCTTCTTTAAAGAAAGCAGGCTATGAAATCCGTTATATTGGTTCTTACCAGGGTATCGAACGCAAACTGATCGAAGGTGCCGGCATTCCTTACGACGGCATTTCCTCAGGCAAGCTGCGCAGATACTTTGATCTGAAGAATTTTTCTGATCCTTTCCGTGTAGCAAAAGGCTATTTTGAGGCACTTCGCCTTATGAAGCGTTATAAACCAGATGTTGTATTCTCCAAGGGTGGTTTTGTTGCTGTACCAGTCGTTCTGGCTGCAAAACATTATAAGGTTCCCGTTATTATCCATGAATCCGATATGACTCCCGGCCTTGCAAACAAGATCTGTATTCCATCTGCCGCAAAAGTTTGCTGCAATTTCCCGGAAACACTGAAATATCTTCCAAAAGACAAAGCCGTTCTTACAGGTTCTCCTATCCGTGCAGAACTTTTAGAAGGTGACCGCAAAGCGGGCCTGTCCTACGCTCATTTAACAGAAGATAAACCTGTCCTTCTGATCATCGGCGGAAGCCTTGGATCTGTTGCTGTAAACACAGCGGTACGAAAGATCCTTCCACAGCTTTTAAATACATTCCAGGTAATACATATCTGCGGAAAAGGCAATCTGGATGAAAGCCTGATCGGTACCGAAGGATATGTACAGTATGAATATGTAGATGCACCTTTAAAGCATCTGTTTGCTGCTGCTGATGTCGTCATCTCCCGTGCAGGTGCTAATTCCATCTGCGAACTTCTGGCTTTACGTAAGCCCAACCTTCTGATCCCGCTTTCTGCTGCTGCCAGCCGCGGTGACCAGATCTTAAATGCAGATTCCTTCGCACGCCAGGGCTTCAGCAAAGTCTTAAAAGAAGAAGAACTTTCAGATGAAACCTTAAGCACTGCTGTGTTTGATCTTTACAAAAACAGGGAAACCTATATCAATGCAATGGAAAAAAGCAGTCTCAGCAATGCGGTAGAAACCATTACCTCTTTGATAGAGTCCTGCGTTTCCCATTCTTAAATTGTTACTGTTCATGCATTGCATGGCCAGCAACGGATTTCCCTTTGTTTCGGGAGAACATGGTCCTGTCTAGGGCCAGTCTTCCCGTTTCAAAAGTGATTTTATGTACTTTCTGATACGGCTGACCCGTGAATAGCAGGCTTTCTCTGAAATAGAAAGCTGATCACAGACTTCACTGGTTGGCCGTCCTTCTATTAATTTCAACTCCGCAACTTTCTGCCAGTTTTCCGGCATACGGTCCACTTCGTCCAGGATCGCTTTGCACCGCTCTTTTCCGGAGAAAACGTCTACTAACCCAGGCTGATGCAGCTGCATCCTGTACTCTTCGGCTGCAAACGTTTCTCCATTCAGATCTTCACAATATCGTTTCTTTTTCTGTCTGTGAAAATCCATACAACGGCTTCTAAGGATCCTGCCAAGCAAGATCTTCTTCCCCTCTTCCGGTTGTTTCAGGGAATAATCATACCTTGCATAGGAAACAAATGTGTCCTGAATGATATCGTCAATATCATCCACTGGTATATCGTAAGCATAAGCAAGACGTCTTAAGGTATCCTGATAGGTCAGATACATTTCTTCAAAACTCGCTTTTGCTTCTTCATCCATACGTTTGATCATAAGTGACTACAGACAGCCTTTGATCTTCTCTGCTGCTTCCGTTAATTCTTCTGCGGATGCTGTACCCGGTACCCAGTTGGCAATATTGGCAGGACCGCCCTCATAACGCGGGATCACATGCATATGGAAATGCATTACAGTTTGTCCTGCTGCTTCACCGTTATTCTGAACCAGGTTAAATCCGGCGCAGCCTAACCCCTTCTTCATAGCAGCTCCTATCTTCGCTCCCAGTGGAAGCACCTTTGCCGCTGTCTCTGCATCCAGCTCACATACATTGGCAAAATGCTTTTTAGGCAGGATCAGTGAATGTCCTTTTGATGCCGGACCCAGATCCAGGATCACACGGAAATCCTCGTCCTCATAAACAGTTGTAGAAGGAATCACCCCCCTTGCAATCTTACAAAAAATACAATTATCTTCTGCCATTTTTAATTCCTCCTCTTCTGTGTCGATAAGCGCTTTTCTTGTTTATAATACTAGCATAATTTTTTTCCCTTGTTAAGCGCATTTCTGCAATATCTCCAAAAAAACGTCCCCTCTCCATGTCTGTTTCTGTCACCTCCTGTCGTTTTATGACTTTTTCTATCTCCAAAGGTACTTTTCCTCTGCGATCCACACTTCATCCCCCTGACTGAGCACCACTTTTTCGTTGGCTGCCAGCAGCCTTCCATTGACCTTTGTTCCATTTGTGGAATTCAGATCTGTAAGAAAATACTGCCCATCCTCCTCTGTGATCCTTACATGAAAACGGCTTACTGTACTTTTATTTAAAATATAGTCCGCCAGCCCTGTATGTTTTCCTATCACAAAGGGAACATATCCCACTGCAATATCTTCATTTTCTTCTCCTGCCGATACCAGCATATGATCCGGCTCCTCTTTTACAGTAAGCAGCATAGTCTGACATTCTTCCTGAAGTTCCTCTGTTTGTTTTTCCTGCTGTCTTTCTGCTGTCTTTTCTCTTGCAGGTACATATCCCGGTATTTTTTCCGGCGCTGATCCCTGTCTTATTTTTTCTGCTTTCTCTGCATTCTGCGCTTCTTCTGTCTCTTCATAAAACACCTGCCAGGAATTTTCCGGCTCTTTCACACCGGTTCCTCCATATTTTCCAGGCAACAAACCCTTGCCTTTTCCTCGCATCATATGCAATAAAACGGTTCCTAATATTGCAATTCCAAACCCTGCAGCCCCATAGACCCACATTTTTCTTAATACAGACCAGCCATACAGAAACCAGGTACCACCCGCTGCCATAACCGCAGTAAAAAAAAGAAGTAACAGTTTCTTCCACAGGCTCCATCCATTGTTTGCGAACGTTCTTTCTTCAGAAAATAGCTCCCGTTCCTCCTGTGCATCATTTTCAAGCCCATACAAAGATGACTCTTCTGCCACATCTTCTTTCTCTGTTTTTATTTCTGGTCTTGTTTCTGTTTTTCCTTCTCCTTTCCGTTCCATAAGCAAATCTTTTTCCGTCTTTAAATCTTTTGCCTCTTCCTTAGAAAGAAGTGCCATCATATCTTCCATCCCATAATTATCTTTCATACTGGTCTGGTAAAGTCCATAGGTAAGAACCACACATTCCCTGTCCCTGTGATCTATGTTCTTCATAAGATATTGCAGGAATAAAGACAACTGGCTGCTAAAGTCTTCCTTTCTTCCAGGTACCACACAAAAGCCCATCTGAAAGGTTTCCGGATCTGCGTAGATGAGTTCCGGATCTAAAAGGATCCCTCCATCACCTAAAAGATACGCTTCCATCCGGTCTAATGTTTCATAAAGCTGCAGAAAAAAACTCCTCACCTGGTTTTCACCTGCAGGCCGGCTTTCAAACAGCCGGCTTACAGGCTGGCGGGAAGTAATATCATAACAATATACAGGTACTCCATCCATGTATTTTATCTTCATTTTCAAAAGACCGGAGATCTGGTTTTTAGCCAGCATGCCGGTTTCATAGCTTTCCCCCGCTCCTTCCCCTGTTACTGTCATATAGCTGCGCTTCATTTCCCGTATATATTCAATTCTCATTTGTACCCCCGGTTATCCCTGTGACCATCCGCATAAATTCTTCCGGTCTGAATTCTTTCATCTCAATCTGTTTTTCCCAGTCCCCTCCTTTCACTTTTCCCATCTTTTTTGCTCCCTTTTCCTGTATGGAAACAGTAAGATCCGTATACCGCAGCATCAGCCCTGCATTCCTTTTGAAAAACGCTTCCGCATCTTCTGATTGTATATTTTTTTCATGGCGGCATTTTTCTACACCTTCGTGAAGCACCATAGCTGCTGCCGTTTCATCATGGATCTGCCCTGCTTTTCCTATAAGGGCTGCCATCGAAAACAGCACCACAGCCATAACACAGGAAGCCTCTACTGTAAGGCTTCCCTTCCATTCTGTTTCTATGGATTTTCGCTTTTTTCTTTCATCTTTTAATACAGTTTCCCTTCTTTTATTCATAAAAACAGGACCCCCAGTCCCACCGGAAACACAAATGGCAAGAACGGGATGCTTTCTGTATTTCTCGCTTTTCTTCCCTTTATCATCAGATAAACAGCTGCCGGGAAACATAAAAACAGACCGCCGGATAACAGCAGCATATTTTTCCAGAAACCAAGGAAGATCCCTGCTACCAGAAAGAAACAGCCATCTCCTTTTCCCATAGCTTCTTCCGTAGCAGTAGAAAGGCTTAATAACAAAATTCCCAATAAAGCTGCAAACATAAGGCCCGTAACTTCCTGTACGATCACCTGCATTCCCATTTTTTCTGTTCCCATAAAAATCTGGCTGAAAATATGTGCTGCCTGAAGAATGACCCCTACCGTTCCCCATATCAGGAACGAACTTCTTTTAATAGTCTTTTTCTTTAGATCCTGCCAGGAAGCTGACAGTAAAAATAATAAAAAACAGATCCTCAGTGCTGCTTCTATCCCCATTTTCATATTCATTTTTGTATTCTCCTTTTCATTTTTACCTTCCGCCCGCACAGTACGAGCAGGGACCTAGATATTCCACCTGCCGCAAGGGCACTTCCTGTACATATGCACTAAGCGACCGGCAATCTTCCCTGCTGTGATAACTGGTCCCATAGGGAAGGACATAATACGGACCGGCATTTTCACTGCTTTTACAGGCAGAGCAGGATTTATATTTTTTCCCATCCTGATTGCGTATACTTACAAGATCATCTGAATGGATCTGGGTCAGGTTGTGAAAAAGATAGTGACAGGTGCTTTGCAGGTGATACCGTGTAGAAGATCTTCCTATATAAACCATTCTTTCATCCTGTTCCCCGGTTTCTGCCTTCTTTTTTCCTCTTTCTCCATCTGCCCCTGTCCACAACCTGCGGCTGCAAACCGTTTCCACATCCACACTATCCTGGCCAAACAGGGAAAATGGCAGTGGCATTTTATATTTCATAATGATCTGAAGCATTTCATCTTCCGTGATCTGCGTCCCATAAAAGCTAAGATCCCGGACCCATTGCTCCGAAATCTTTCTTTTCACTGACTCAACAGCATATGCAGCTGTTACTTTTTCAAGAAGCTGACTACCTTCCCGCTCGTTTGTGCCACTGACATCTAATGTTTCTCCCTTTCCGGATTTATAAAGATAAGAAACATAGGCATACTGGCTGATCTCTTCTCCCACAGACTCGACTGCTGCCTGGATCTGCCTTTGCCTGTCCATCAGGATCATAGGCATGATCAGGATCACGCAGAAAAATACCACCAGCGGAAAACAAAGGGCAGCTTCTAATGTAAGACTTCCTCTTTTTTCCTCTGTAATGTTTCTCCGTCCTCCAAAGGAGACCCATGATAATGCCCTTTTTCCGGAAAATTTTTTCTGTTTTAAAAGTGCTACATATTTATGGGTTCGTACTTGGAGAGGTGCGAAAAATTTTTTTGATTTATAAATGGAGTGTCGTGTTAAATAATTAGAATAAGATTTGCTCCTGAAAAAGGGCATCATCACAGGCCTCCTTTCTTTTGTAATATTCTCCCGGAATATGTCCGGGTACATTGTCATTCAGGGAACAGAAAGATAACTTCCCGTTACAGCAAAGCGGCTCTTTCCGGCAGTTTTCCACGGACCTGAAGAAAAAAATACAGGTTTTCCACAAAATCCAGCTTCCATATCCACCATGCAGACACATTGTTCTAACAAAAAGTCCGGCTGTTCCTTGCGGATATTGATCTGCATTATATCCATCATCCGAAATAAAGGCTGCGTACCATAACTTACAAATAAAAACAGCCTGAGATATCCTTTCAGATCCAGTCCCATTTCATTTTCAGGATCCGTTTTTTCAAGATTCGGAAGTCTTCCTTCTGCTCCTGTTTTTAAAACATTTTCCAGACTCATTTTCCAGTCAGATCCTGTCTTCATAAGAGGTACTTTTCCACCGTCTAAAAGGCTTCTCGCATCTGCCATTGCCTCTGCCAAAGCCCACACACCCATAACAAAAAAAGTTACCACTGCTGTCAGCGGAAGCAAACTACCACCTCCTGTTATAGCCGCTGCCAGCGTTTCTGCTTCCTGACGTTTTTTTCCATCTGATAATATATGGATCATATTCAGTCCCTGGCGTACAGAAACCAGTTTTAAAACAGATGCCTCCAGGTTTTCCCTGTCCGTTTTCTTCCCATATAAAATATATTCAAGTTCGTAAAAATTATCCTTGTCTTTTATTTTTTCAAAATGGGAAAAGTACCGCACCCCATACTCAGATACTGTTAAACGATCCATCAAGCTGGAAATCCCCTGAAAATGTGCAGTGTCATTTTTTGAAAGAGCAGACGGTGCCTGTAAAAGAGGCAGTCTTTTTTCTGAAACCTGGCAGTCTGGCGGTAATACTATCTTCAAAATGCCTTTTCCACTCATTGATTTGATTTTCTCTAACCATCCCTCTTTTTCTTTGTCTTTTACTCCAAAAGAAACTCCCAATGTCAGAACCGGATACCGGCTCATATGGCGGATCACCGGTTCCCACAGTTCTTCTTCATCCAGATCATCCTCTTCATCGGAAGGTTCCCAGTCGTCAATATACTGGATCACTTCTTCTGCCTCTTCTATCAGCTGTTCCATAAACCGGATATTTTCCCTGCTTTTTTCTGTAAGTCCCCGGATCATGTTTCTTCGTTCTCCGTCCTGGGAAATGTAGGTTTCATAAGACCGGATCTCTTTTGTTAAAGGTCCCCGGGAAGACTCTTTTAGATCTTCCTCGGATACAAATTTCTCCCTGCTTTTTTTAAGGGCGCGTTCCATCTGGTCTGCCTTTTTTTCATAAGCTTCCACCAGTCCCGGAACTGCCTTCAGGTCTTTGATCACAGCTTCACATTTTCGGATCATGCCTTCGCCGTTTAGGCTTTCCAGGCAGTCCAGTCCTTCTTCCCAGTGTGTTTTCTGCTGTTCCAGTCTGGCATTTAATTTTTCAAGGGCTTTTTCAAGGGCAACTGCTTCTTTGCTGTGTTCTTCATACAGATCTGACACACGGTTCACACTGGCCGCATTTTTTATATCCCCCAGAACTTTTTTGGCTTCCCCTTCTGTCATAGACTCCCAGAGTATACCTGCCAGCCCATATTTCATATAATCAAGGATCTCCTGCTCCATACAGCTGCCTTTTCCCTCTGTCAGCACTGCCATGTCTTTTACAACTGCATCCTCTGTTTTCAACGGATACCAGTTTTTTGCCTTCATATAAGGTTCCAGAAAGCCCTTAAATTCTTCCTCTAAAAGGCCTTTACTGTCCGTTTCCAGTCCAAGGATCCTGTATTCATTCCAAAGGCTTCTGTGATACTGTGCCATCAAAGACTCCATTGCTGAATTTGAAGCTACTCGGAGATACAGCCGCTGCCCCGCTGTACGGGCTGACTCTGCCATAACCAGCAAAAGTGTCATGATCATCACCAGGATCATCGCAAGGAAGACGGTAACTTCTCCCTTTTCTCTCATCAATAAACCTCTTTTGATTTTGTATTGATCTGCTTGAAGATATTTTCTAAAAGTGTGTTGATCTGCTTCTTAAAAACGATCACAAGACTTACCAGGACCACCAGGATGAGCACAAGTTCTATCACCCCCACACCTGTTTCATCCAGCGCAAAATCCCTGATCTTTCTATAAATTCCGCCCTGCTCTGTTGTATGTTGTTCCGTTACATTCTGTTCTATATGATTATCTCTTTGCTTTTCCATCTCATATCCTCCTTTTAACCAAACGCGATCCATGCCGGAACCGTGATCATCGCCATCACCACAGCCAGGAGAAGAAACAGCGGGATCAACAATTTTGTACCTGCTTTTTCTCCCATACGTTTTGCCTGGTGCTTACGCTGCTCAAAGGCATCTGCCATTTCTAACCGCAGTGTTTCCCTTAAATTTTTAGAGCCGTTTTTTCGATTCTGCTCTAAAAGCCCGGAAAACTTCCTGTACTGCTGCAGCCCGCATCTGTTTCCAAATTCCGCAAAAGCACGTGCTTCTGACTCCCCGCTTTTTAGCTGACTGCTGGTAACATACATTTCTTCATATACATAACGCAGCCCTCTGCGTCCTTCTTTCACAGCCATTTTATAATCCTCTGCGATCCGGTCCCAGGCAGTGCGTATACTCATGCCCGCCCCTAGGAAAATGATCAGCCGTGACAGCACCTCGGAATAATCCATAAGCAGCTGGTCTTTCCGTTCCTCTTCTGCTTTCTTTTTGTCGCTTTTTTCCTTCAGGCTTATAAATACCGCTGCAACTGCCCCCAGAAAGCACATTTGAAGAAATACAGGTTCCCTGGCTGTGCTGTAGGAAATCTCCCTGTCTTTGTATACAGAGGGCAGTGTAACCTGATCCTGATGTTTCTGTACCTCTTCCTCTGATGTGAGAAGTGATGTAAATTCCTGTATGGTACGTTCTTCTTCTGTATACAATGGAGGCCTGACTTTAATGGGAATCTCATATTCTTCCGGCCAGTTTCCATCTGTCATCCTCACTTTTAAGATGACCGGCCACTGATCGATAGCCTCATCCCCTGTTTCAAACTCCCAGGTATGCACGGTTCCATCACTTTCCACCAGTTCCGGATCCGATGACTGCCAGCTAAGATGCACTCCTGCTCCCTGCCAGTATGCAGGCAGCTCCAGATCCTGCCTTACCTCTTCCAGTGAAAGGTTGTCCCCTTTGATCCATTCCGGAAGCTGTTTTAAGATTTCCTCATATGCCTGATATGCTTCTTCTTTTGTATACTGCCTTGCAGAAACAGGCAGTTTTAAAACCACTTCCTTCTCCTGATCCACAAGCCCCTTTACATACAGTTCCTGGTCCACCTGTCCATCATCGATATCCGGTCTTTGGATCACATTTCCTGCTTCTATTACAGGATCCATGCCCTGTGCCAGCCATGCAGCAATTCCCAGAAAAATACCGGCTCCCACACATAAAATCTGCTTTTTCCACTTACAGATCTTTTTATAAAATTTTCTCTTCGTTTCTTTCATACATTCATCTGCCTTATAATGGGATATCCAGGATCTTCTTTGCCAGAAATACTGCTCCCACATATATCCCCAGGCACGCTGTCATAAAAATACGACCCAGCCAGGTTTCATACATAACATGAAAAAAGCCCGGTGATGTAAAATCGATATACAATATGATCCCAAAAGGAATTCCGTTCATGATCTTTTGTTCAAATACCCTGGCAGCTGTCAGTGTATGGATCTCCTCCTGTACCTGTATCTTGTCACGGATGATCCCGGCCGTCTGGCTTATAATATCCGTCAGTTCCCCTCCGCTTCGTTTTGCCGCTGCAAATACCTGGGCAAACTGATCCACATCCTGAATACCGCTGCGCCTTCCCATATCAGCTAAAAGCAGTTCCACCGGACGGTTCATCCTTACCCCTGCTTCCATATAGGAAAACTCTTCTGTGATCATCCCTGTTTTTCCATAAAGGCCTTCCAATTCTTTTACACTTAACGAAAGACTGTTTTCCAGAGAATAACCGGCGCTTAAGAAAGATGCCAAAACCATGATCCCCTCTTTAAACTGCAGTGTCAGCCTGCGGATCCGTTCTTTTTTCAGATCCTTTTTCTTATAGACCGGATACAGAAAAGCCACTGGAAGAAGAAATAAAAATGCAAGTACACTGCGATAAAATGTATAAGCACAAAGTCCTGCTGCCCCGGCTCCCATGATCAGATATTGCATCCATTCTTTTTGGGATAATTGATATTCCCTGTAATCCGGCGGTCTTGCCCTGCCGTTTAAATCCTCTTTCTGCTTTTCCCTGCCAGAAGACCTGCTCCACCTTTTTCTGTTAATCTCCTGCATCAGCAAGTTTTTCCCTCGCCTTAAGTTCCCCTGTTTTCTTAAGTCTTTTTTCCTCTCTGTCATAGACAAAAAGTGGCTTCTGTTCCACTTTTCCATTTTTATATCCCCCTATTTCTACAATCGATAATACTTTTCTGCTCCCGTCTTTTAATCTTCCCAAATGAACCATAATATCAAGGGCCGACGCGATCTGGCTGCGGATCGCATCTAAAGGCAGCTCTGCTCCCATAAGCACCATTACTTCCAACCTTGAAAGCATATCCTGGGGACTGTTGCCGTGACCGGTAGATAAAGAACCGGGATGGCCTGTATTCATAGCCTGAAGCATATCTAAGGCCTCTGCCCCTCTTACTTCCCCTACAATGATCCTGGAGGGGTTCATACGCAAAGAGGCTTTGATCAGCTGACTGATGGTGATCTCACCTTCTCCTTCTGTATTGGCATTGCGGGTCTCTAACCGCACCAGATTGGGAACATGGGTGATCTGCAGCTCTGCAGAGTCTTCAATGGTGATCACACGCTCTGTTTCCGGTATAAAAGAGGAAAGAGCATTTAAAAAAGTTGTTTTCCCGGAGTTTGTACCGCCACAGACAAACAGGTTATATTTCGCTTTTACCAGCTGCTCTAAAAACTGGGCTGCTTCCTCTGTCAGTGCCTGGAAACGGATCAGCTTCTCAATGGTAATGGGATCCGGGAATTTACGGATGGTCACCACCGGACCGTCAAGTGCAACAGGCGGCAGTACAATGTGGACTCTGGATCCGTCCTCCAGCCTGGCATCTGCAATGGGAGAAGATACATTGACGATCCGGTTTACCTTTCCTACGATCTGCTGGATAATGTCCTCTAACTGCTCTGTTTTTTCAAACCGGCGGTTCCATAAGACCATGTTTCCCTTTTTCTCTATAAAGATCTTTCCCGCCCCGTTGATCATGATCTCGGTTACATCTTTATCATCTAAAAGTTCCTGGAGGATATCCAGCCGACGGAAACTGTCATACAGACTGTTTCGCAGCCACAGCCGTTCCTTTAAAGGCAGATAAGTTTCTTTCCCCTTTTGCCGGATCGCTGTATCGATCTGTTCATAAAGCTGTTCATCCTCTAAATAGATCTGATCTTTTAACTGCCCCATGACATTTCTTCTTAACTCCCCCCGGATCACTTCCCGCCTTCCGTTTAAACTGCCCTGTTCCCCTTCCAATTTTTAATATCCCCCTTCTAAAAGTTTTCGCACATAATCGCCCATTTCGCTCCAGAGAAGCTGCTCCATATAGCCGCCCCGCCGGATCCCTGTTTTTATTTCCGGCAGATGCAGTTTCTGTATCTTTTCTTCCATGCCTTTATGGCCTGCTTCTTTCAGATAGGTTTCAAAATCCTCTAACTTCGCAGTGGATACAGGATCATCTAACACCGGCATGTACACAACATCACAGGCTGCAAACAGCTCCAAAGACCCTTTTCCCATGTGTCCCATATCCACAACGATCCGTTCATAACCGCTTTCTGTCCCGATCTGTTTTAAAAGACCTGCGATCTCTTCCGGCTGGGCCTGGTCTAAATCTTCCCCATAAGCGGCAGGTGGGATATAATCTACATTTCCATGGGACAGGATCAGGGATTTTAATTTCAGCCAGTTAAAATCTCCCTGCCTGTACAGATAAAACACATCGGAAAGATCCTGTTCATATCCACCGCAGACCAGCTTTGAAAAACCGGAATATTCTTCTAAGCTGATAAAAAGAACGCCCTGGCTCTTTCCAAGCATATGGGCCAGTGTTAAAGAAAAAGATGTTTTTCCGCAGCGTCCTATGGGTGAATAAACTCCCATGATCAGTGCCCTTTTTCCTATAAGTGCCAGTCCCGGCTCCGGGGGAACGGTACAGTAACAGGCCATCACTTCCTGTAAGATACAGTCACCGGACTGGAACTTATAAACCGAGGCTTCCTCCTGTGACACAAACTCCCCGTCACAGAGAAGCATTTTTAATCCGGCTTTTATCTCCTTTGCTTCCTCTCTTACTCTTTCTCCCACTAAAAGAATGGCAATCTCATGGTCCCTGCCATAGGCTTTCAGTTTTTCCAGGTCTGAAAATGCCATTGCCTGAAAGGGAAATGTCTCCTTCTGGTTTACATATTCGGCCAAACGCCCTGCATACAAAGGATCTTCGTCATATACGACCATTACTTTTATCATGTCTTCTCCTCCTAAAAGATCCATTTTTCCAGAAAGACCAGAACAGTTGCCATACAAAAGCAGGTTCCCAAAGGGATCACACATTCTGTTCCATCCCGGACCGGATCATAATATTTTTCTATTTTTTTATTGCTGAGTATCTGCCTGATATAGGCTGACAAATAAAGAAATCGTTGAAAAGCGCTGCCGTATCGCAACATTTTTTGAAGGGACCAGACAGCCCCTAAGATAAATCCTACACATAAAATTTTTATTGTTTCCGAAAAGCCCAGCCAGGCTGCAAGAAGCGCCACAAGCTTCAGATCTGCGGCTCCTATCATGCCCAGGCTGTGTAAAAATATCCCCAAAACCAGCACAGCCACTCCCCGGACCAGAAAGCCGGATAGTGCCAGCAGCAGCCATGGGATCTTACTCCCTGCTTCCAAATCCGCAGCCTGAAAAACCAGTGACATGATCCCGGACACTATCCCAAAAATAATAAGCCTGTTAGGGATCCTGTAATATTTCCAGTCAGACCATGCTGCCAAAAGCAATGTCCCCCAGAATACACTCTGACTTAAATAACTTAAACTCCCATAAACCGAATTTCTCACCTCCCAAACCAAAACATAAACTCACAAAATGACCCACTTATCCCTGTATCTGATTAAACTCACAACTGGATCCTGTGCTGAAAAATCGCACTAAAAATTACAGAATTAAAAATGAAAAATAGATTTTTCAAAGAATGTGACCTTATTATGCCGTACTTTCCCCCTCCTGTCAAGAGGTATTTTTCTATTGACCCCGATGCCCTGTAATGGTAAAATACTATTAGTTTAAAAATTTAAACCAAAGGAGGGGACGGTTATGACAACGGTACAGGATCTGCAGAAGCAATTTCATTGCTGCATGCCCCTTTTTATTGCCCTGGGAGATAAGGTCCGGCTTTCCATCGTGGAACTTCTTACAGAAGCAGCCGTGAGATCAGAGGACCCACAGGGAACCATCGACTTTGAAGGTCATGCCATGAATGTAAACGAGATCACACGCCGCACCAGCCTTTCCCGACCTGCCATATCCCATCATCTGAAAATTTTAAAAGATGCGGGTCTGGTAGGTGTACGTCAGGACGGGACAGCCAATTACTACTATCTCACCTTACGTGACTCCACCCGGTCTCTTATGGAGCTGGGATACAGACTGGAGGAGTTCATGTAATCCATGCATAATTCTTTTTTTCCCAGATATACTAATTGATGCCAAAGTAAACCAGTCAGAAGTTGGGAGATGAAGATTTATGCCGGGATTTTTAAAAGCCATTCGCGAAGCTGCAGCCGCAGCACCTGTAAACCAGGATCTGGTTTTTACAAGACGGAAACTGTGGGATGATATTGAGCGCACCCTCTGGGCCCTGGAAACAGCCCAGAACCATTTTGAGCAGGCCACAGAGCCGTCGCTGATCGACTGCTATATTTACGAATGGAATGCCGCGCAGCTGCGCTATCAGTTTTTACTGAGAAAATTCAAAAACATGGAGGACTGACAACATGAGTACCTGGTATGAACAAGCTATCTTTTATCATATGTATCCTTTGGGGATAACCGGAGCTCCAAAGATAAACGTGCAGACAGAGGTGACAGACCGGTTTAAAGAACTGGATCAGTGGATCCCACATATCCGTTCTTTAGGCTGCAATGCCATCTACATAGGTCCTCTTTTTGAATCATCCAGTCATGGATATGACACCAGAGATTACAAACTGGTTGACCGTAGGCTTGGAACTAACGATGATTTCCGCGAATTTACAAAGCTTTGCCATGAAAATGGCATTAAAGTGGTAGTTGACGGTGTTTTCAACCACACAGGCCGTGAGTTTTTCGCTTTTAAAGATATCCAGGAAAAGAAATGGGACTCCCCTTACAAAGACTGGTACAAAGGGGTAAATTTCGGCTGGCAGAGTCCTTTAGGGGATCCATTTGGCTATGAAGCATGGCAGGGACATTTTGAACTGCCTTGTTTAAATCTTTATAACCAGCAGGTAAAAGATTATCTTTTTGATGTGATCCGTTTCTGGGTGGACGAATTTGACATTGACGGCATCCGCTTAGACTGCGCCAATATCCTGGACTTTAATTTCATGAAGGAAATGCGTGCAAAGACCGCTTCCATGAAACCGGATTTCTGGCTTATGGGTGAAGTCATCCACGGTGATTACAGCCGCTGGGTGAACCCGGAAATGCTCCATTCTGTTACGAACTACGAGCTGCACAAGAGCATTTACTCCGGCTTTAATGACCACAACTTCTTTGAGATCGCACATAATGTCCGCCGTCTGGAAGCCATTGGAAGACAGCTTTATACCTTCCTTGACAACCACGACGAAGACCGCATTGCCAGCAAATTAAAGGTAAAAGAGCATCTGTATCCTGTATACACCTGTTTAATGACTCTTCCGGGAATTCCGTCTATTTACTACGGCGGTGAATGGGGCACCGAAGGAAAACGTACTTCTACCTGTGATGATGACCTGCGTCCCTGCATTCCGGCTGAAAAAATACCGGAATTAAACTGCGAGCTTACCGATTTCATTTCCAGACTTGGAAAGATCCATGAAGAAAATGAAGAACTGCACACAGGAAAATACCAGGAACTGCTTCTTACCAACAGGCAGTATGCCTACGCAAGATGGGGAAATAACAGCCTGATCATCACTGCTTTAAATAATGATGACAATGAAGCCACATTAAACATCCCGGTTCCGATCCAGGCACAGACAGCAGTGGATCTTTTAAACAGCGATAATGAAACCTGTGAAAATAACGTTCTGCCTGTACAAAACGGCAGACTGGAAATTAAATTAAAGGGCAACTGGGGTGCTGTCCTTAAAATTAAGGGGGAAAATTAATATGACAATGAGAAAGCAGGCAGGCCAGACAAAGAAAAATACAACTACCGCAGCTCATAAAACCACCAGAAGAAGCGCTGGAACAAAAACTGCAGCAAAAAGCACACCTTCTAAAAAAGCTTCCGCCAACACCGGCCTGATCTCCGACCTGGACTGCTATTTATTCGGCGCAGGTACTCACTACGAGATCTATAAAAAGCTGGGCGCTCATCCTATGACCTATAAAGGCAAAAAAGGCATTTATTTTGGCGTATGGGCACCACATGCACAGGCAGTCCACCTGGTAGGCGATTTCAACGGCTGGAACCCGGAAGCCAATCCTATGACCAAAGTAGGACAATCCGGTATCTGGGAGTATTTTAATGCAGGTATGCAGGTAGGAGAGCTTTATAAATTCGCCATTACCACCGATACAGGAAAGATCCTTTACAAAGCTGATCCATTTGCCTTCAGCGCAGAATACCGTCCGGGCACTGCTTCTGTCACCGCAGATATCAGTGGATTTTCCTGGAATGACAGTGACTGGATCTCAAAGCGTTCCCAGGCAGATATGACCAAGCAGCCCATCAGCATTTATGAGGTCCACTTAGGTTCCTGGAAGAAGAAAGACCGGGAAGAAAAAGACGGATATTATACCTATGTGGAAGCGGCTCATGAGCTGGCTGCCTATGTAAAAGAAATGGGCTATACCCATGTAGAACTTATGGGTATTGCGGAGCATCCATATGACGGCTCCTGGGGATATCAGGTGACCGGTTATTTTGCCCCTACATCCCGTTACGGAAGTCCAAAAGACTTCATGTATTTTGTAAATTATTTACATAAAAATGGCATCGGCGTTATCCTTGACTGGGTTCCGGCCCATTTCCCGAAAGATGCCCATGGACTGGCTGATTTTGACGGACATCCTCTTTTTGAATACGAAGATCCACGCAAAGGCGAGCACCCGGACTGGGGCACAAAGGTCTTTGATTACGGCAAAAATGAAGTAAAAGACTTCCTTATCAGCAATGCTCTCTACTGGGTAGAAGAATACCATGTAGACGGCCTGCGTGTAGACGCTGTTGCTTCTATGCTGTATCTGGACTACGGCCGGGAACCGGGCCAGTGGGTGCCAAATAAAAACGGCGGAAACCAGAACTTGGAAGCCATTGAATTCTTCAAACACTTAAATACCGTTGTCCAGGGCCGCAACCACGGTGTTGCCATGATCGCAGAAGAGTCTACTGCATGGCCGAAAGTCACCGACCACCCGGAAAATGACGGACTTGGCTTTACCTTTAAATGGAACATGGGCTGGATGCATGATTTCCTGGAATACATGAAATTGGACCCGTATTTCCGCAAATACAACCACAACCGCATGACCTTCAGCCTGACCTATTTTACCAGTGAAAATTACATTTTAGTACTCTCCCATGATGAGGTAGTTCACTTAAAATGCTCTATGATCAATAAGATGCCTGGGCTTGGAGAGGACAAGTTCTCCAACTTAAAGGCCGGTTATACCTTTATGTTAGGTCATCCTGGAAAGAAGCTTTTATTTATGGGACAGGATTTCGGCCAGTGGCATGAATGGGATGAAAAAGTCAGCCTTGACTGGTATTTAGCTGAAGAAGAAAGCCATAAAAAGCTTCAGGAATATGTCCGTGATCTTCTTCATATTTATAAGAAATATCCTTGTCTGTACCAGCTTGACAACGACTGGAACGGCTTCCTGTGGATCAATGCAAATGACGGGGACCGCAGCATTTTCAGCTTTATCCGCAAGGATGAGACAGGAAAGAAAAACCTGCTGTTTGTAGTAAACTTCACACCAGTGGATCGCCCGGATTACCGTGTAGGTGTACCGAAACGCTGCAAGCTGTCACTCCTTCTGGATAATGTTCACGGTGCTTATAAGCCCAGCCAGTGCCCTACTTATACATCCGTAAAGAGTGAATGTGACGGACAGCCATATTCTATTTCTTATCCGTTAGGTGGATATGGAACGGCGATTTTCCGGTTCTAATTTCCATAAACCTTGATCCAGATTTTGTCCGGATCCGGTTTTCACAGTTTGTGTACCTGAGACGCGCCCCCCGGCGCGTCCACCCACTTTTCCAGTTCCTGATAAAAAATAAATTTCGTTAATTTTTTATCAATTTTTGCTGTACTTTTAACAGTTCCTGTAGTAAAATAATAATCGATGCGGCAGTTCACACCGCAGCAGTACCGTATATAATGTGTGGAAGGAGAGTATGATTATGGCAAAAGAAATGATTTTCAGTAGTGCAAAAAAGACCGTCTACCGTGACGAAGATACTGCCATTAAGGAATTCTGCGAAGGATTTCCGAAAGCTGAGGTTTTAAACGAGGCATTATGTAATGCAAGAGTGGAGACCATTGAAGCGCTCAATGTTCCAAAGATTTTGGGGGTAACGGTAACTGATGGAAAATGGTCTATTATCAAGGAATATGTACCAGGTAAGACCTTAGAACAGCTGATGGATGAAAATCCGGACAAGCTGGACGAGTACATGTCCCAGATGGTAGATCTGCAGCTGTTGATCCACAGCCAGGCTTGCCCGCTGCTCAACAAACTGAAAGAAAAGACCATCCGTTCCTTAAAATCCGTGGAACAGCTGGATGAAAGCACACGCTATGAGCTTTTGACCAGACTGGACGGAATGCCAAAACACACCAAACTCTGCCACGGCGATTTCAATCCATCCAACATCATTGTTGGTGATGACGGAAAGCTCTATGTCATTGACTGGGTACATGCTTCCCAGGGTAATGCAAGTGCCGACGTGGCCAGAACCTATCTTCTGCTCAGCTTAAAGGACAAAAAGAAAGCAGAGCTGTACATGGATCTGTTCTGTGAAAAACGCTATGTACAGGGCTGGCTTCCAATCGTAGCAGCCGCACAGCTGGCTTATAAGCGTCCGGAAGAGAAAGATCTGTTAGAGAGCTGGATCAATGTTTTCGAGTATCAATAAGTTCTATTTACACATTGAAGCAGCACCGCCTGAAAGCGGGCTGCAGATTTACGGTCAAAAAAGACAGGTCCTTTATTGGCCTGTCTTTTTAATTAAGGATTCCTTTTGCAGTGGGTAACATTTTGTTTATTCGCTGTTTTTCTATGTCCAAATACAAAAACCCCTGCTTTAGGCAGGAGTTTTTGTAATGGAATTTTTTTCAAAGCTTAATTGCAGCACACAAAGACATCCGATCTTTCAGAAGTTCCTCCACCGTCAGATAGCTCTTCTCATATCCAAGTGCCTCGCTAAGCTGCATCACATATGGCTTCTGCAGGCGTGCCTTCTTCAGCACTTCTTCCTGGGCAAATACTTCTTTTGCAGTTCCATCTGCCAGCACCTGACCATGGGCCATGATGATAACCCGTTCAAAATTCTCTGCCACAAAGTCCATATCGTGAAGAATAGCTATGACCAGCTTGCCTCGCCCAGAAAGGCTGCGGATAATGCTGCCAATGATCTGCCGCCCTTTCCAGTCCTGGGCAATTGTCGGCTCATCCAGGATCAGTACATCGGTGTCCATAGCAAGTACTGAGGCAATGGCTGTCATCTTCCGCTCATAAAGTTCCAGATCGTAGGGATTTTCTTTCTCCTTGCCCACCAGTCCTGTCAGTTCCAACGCCCTGGCAGCCTCTTTCTTCGCCCTTTCCGGATCCATACCGATATTTAACGGTCCGAACAGGATCTCGTCCATAACATTGTACTTGAAGATCTGGTCATCCGGATTCTGGAATACATAACCTACACTTCCTGCCAGCATAGCCACTGTCTTGTCTGAAATGTCCTCACCGTGGAAATAAATGGAACCTGAAACCGGTTTTAACAAACCCTTTAAAAGTTTGACCAGCGTGGTCTTTCCTGCTCCATTCTGGCCGATGATGGCGGTAGGACGCTGATCCAGCTTCATGTTCAGATCCTCTAAAACCGGAATATCTGCCAGATAAGAGAAATCCAGGTTTTCAATCCGGAACTGCTCATCCACAGAAGCAGCGTTTTCAGCCTTCCTGCAAGTCCCAGACTGCCCGGACCTTGCGCCTGTTTCAGCGTTCTTTGCCTGTACCTGTCCGGTGCCTGCCGCACTCGCTCCCACTACTTTTTGCACACCTGCTTCCGCATTCGCATGCTCATATACACCTAGCCGCTTCTCTCTCAGCACTTCAGCCGCCTCTTTCACTGTCACCGGATACGTTCCATCTGCCAGAGTCACCTGTTCTGCTTTACAAATACGGGTAAATGCCGGTGCCTGGATCCCATAATCGTTTAAATCCGGCATAGAAAATACCTTCTGCGGCGTATCGAATGCAATCTGCTTTCCTTTGTGCAGAAGCAGAATGCGGTCACAGTAGGCCGCCAGCTTCTCAATCTTCTGCTCGATCATCAGAATGGTGATACCAGAGCCGGTCAGGGTTTCCACTGCCCTAAATACCTCGTCACTTCCCTCTGGATCCAGCTGAGAAGTAGGCTCATCCAGGATCATCACATCTGGCCGCATAACCAGCACACTGGCAATAGCCACGCGCTGCATCTGGCCGCCTGACAGATCAAATGGATTGCGATCCCGGTACTGCCAGATATCCAGAAGCTTTAAGGCTTCCTCTACCCGTTTTTTCATTTCTTCTGCCGGCACACCCAGATTCTGCATGCCAAATGCCACTTCCTCGTATACGTTATCCTTTGCGCCGGAAAGCTGGTTAAAGGGGTTCTGGAATACCAGTCCCACATGGCCGCACAGCTGTGCCACCGGAGTCTTGCCTGCCTCAATGCCATCTACCGTGACCATTCCGCCGTAAGCTCCTTTATAAAACTGCGGCACCAGCCCCATAATGGCCTGACTTAACGTACTCTTTCCAGCTCCGTTTTCCCCGATGATGCCAATAAACTCTCCCTTTTCCACCGAAAAGTCCAGTCCATCCAACGCCAGTTCCTTCGTGTGGGGATAACGGTATCGCAAATTTTCAACGGTTATCACAGACATCCTACAATCCTCCATACCACAGCCGCCAAAATGCAGACACCTAAAAAGATAGTGATCTCACGGTCTCCTTTATGGCGTGTCCGCTCTGTCAGCCAGGTTTTTTTCTTTCCTGCGCCAAAACCACGCACCTCCAGGGCAATGGCACGCTCTCTGGTATTGATCAGGGAACTCATGACCACAGGGGAGATCAGGGGCAGAAATGCCTTCCCACGGGTTCTCAAATTTCCTTCTGTCTCCAGTCCGCGGCTGCGCTGGGCATCCATGATAGTATTCATCGTTCCCATCATCTGCGGGATGATCTGGAATACTGAGGTCACAATGTAGCCGAACCGTGGGGAAAATCCCCGTTTTTCCAGCTCATCAACAAATTCAGAGGGCTTTGTGGAAAGCACAAATACTGCAAAAGACAACAGCATATTTAGGATATTCAGACCAATATGAAGAGCATAAAATATGCCTTCCCGGTAAAATTTCAATCCGACGACCTGAAACAGCACATTGACGTTTTTCTGGTTGAACAATCCATGGATCAGAAAAATGGTCAGCAAGATCGTAAAGGAAAAAGCAATCAGCGGAAGGGTCTTTTTTAAAATTTTGCCACTGGCCAGCACAAGAAGGCTGACCGCAATAAACACGCCAAACATCCACAGCCGCCCGGAAATCAGCGGAATACTGATGGCGGCGGCTATGTACATCAATTTGGTGAAGGGATGCACCTTGGTCAGGTAAGTCCCGTTATCTACAAAAAGGCTAATACTTTTCATGTTCTGTTATATTTCCTTTTCTTGATCAGTCCAGAGTCTCAATCTCAGAATTTACCTCATACAGAGTAGTCAGTTTATTTGGAAGACCCTTTAAGATAAAGAATACCATGATCAGCGTGATCAGCTTGTCCGGTACATCCACTACGACCTCATCTAATAAAGAACCCAAGAATACCGGCATATTAGCTGCCTGGGTTGCTGCAAATACAGCATCACCCCACACGTTACCAGTAGTGCCGCCCCAGAACAGAACGTTTAACGGAGTGGAAATAACCACAGCCGCAAGGCCTGCCACGCAGGCAGTGATGATAGCCTTCGGGAAGGTCTTCATAAAGCCCAGACGTGCCATGATTCCTACTGCCGCACCAATTCCAAGGCTGGTCAGCGCATAAATTAATGTAATGTTATCGCCTGCGGAAAATCCGTAGATCAGGTTATTAGCTGCTCCGCAGATTGCTCCGATAATGGGACCACCCAGGCATCCACCGATACAGGTTCCAATGGAATCCAGCCACAACGGAAGCTTTAACACGCTGGCAAACAGCTTTCCAAGATAGTTAATACCGATGCAGGCCGGAATCAATACGATTACTGCCACATCAAATTTAGTTTTGAATAAATTCTTCATAACATACATCCTTTCCCATTTGATCGCTCCAGTTTCAGAAGCTGTATTTTTTGCTGCATTACTGTCTTGTTAACGCTGCAAACGCTGTCAAGATCTCATATTTCTCGCCCTGGGCAGTCAATGTCTCACCATCCACGTATCGTCCGATGTTTTCAGCTACATTGCCCTTGCAGGCTGCCACTACATTTAAAATAGATGCTGTCCTCATACCACGTATCCTGCCAACCACAAAAAGTGCCGCAGTTTCCATGTCAGACGCCAGCACGCCTTTCTTTGCCCATTCCTCATAAATAACCGGATTGTCATCCCGGTACAAGCAGTCATGACTTCTGGCAATGCCGGTATGGAACCGGCAGCCGGCCTCCTTTGCGCTCTCCTCACAGGCGGTAAGCAGCCTGTGGTCTGCAACAGCCGGATAACTAAGTGGCGCGTATCCAAGTGAAGTTCCTTCATCACGTACAGCGGCTTCTACCATAACCAGATCTCCGACTCTGACCTCCGGCTGCAGCGCACCGCAGCTTCCGATCCGCACAGCCGCTTCTACACCGATCTTTTGCAGTTCTTCCACAGCAATTGCCATAGACGGACCACCCATTCCGGTGGACATGACCAGAACCGGCACACCATTCCAGAAACCGCTGTAGCTTTTATACTCCCGGTTGAAGGTTAAGAGCTTTGCATCTTTTAAATAACCTGCTGCCCGCTCTGCCCGGGCCGGATCTCCCGGCAGCACTGCATACCGGATTCCCAGATTCTCCGGAAGCTGGATATGCGGCATTTTATTTTC